>ERZ1032445.26-NODE-26-length-36571-cov-10.828294_pt1 | contig 36571 bp, 44 predicted proteins | sample MGYA00518161_ERZ1032445 | MGnify/ENA primary metagenome ERZ1032445 (study PRJEB33719, sample SAMN04261326) | wastewater metagenome | biome: periurban shantytown; feature: human; material: feces | host: Homo sapiens | place: Peru: Lima | collected 2013-01-24 ...
ACATGAATGCCGAACGCCTCCCTGTCAATCCGCTGTATTGCGAAGGGCAAAAACGTGTTGGATGCGTCGGATGCCCTATGGCTGGCAGGGGGGGGCGGCAACGCGAGTTCGTTCGCTGGCCTGCGTATGAAAAAATGTATATTTCAGCATTTGACAGGATGGTGGAGGCTCGAAAACAGTGCGTCGAGAACGGAGGAAAGATATTCTCTGACAACTGGGAAACAGGGCGAGACGTTTTCCATTGGTGGATTGAGGACGGCGTACTTCCCGGACAGGTTAGTTTTGATGATATTGAGGAGGCCATGAATGCCGAGATATGATGTGTTCCTCGAGGGCAGGGCAGAGAGCTCCACCCACTACTTCGCCGTTTCAGTTATGGCGGACGACCCAAAAGAGGCGGAGTTCCTCGGACACGAGGCCGGGCGAGCAAAGCACCAAGAGTGCGACGAAATCGAGGTCGTCGGCGTTATGCTGGTGACCTCCAATCTGAACGCCGGGAAAGGGAGGCTCTGCTGGCGCATTCCACTCAAAGAACGCGCCTTGAAGTTTGTAAAGGAGGCTATCAAAAATGGAAGAAGTAAGATTGATTGACGCGAACGCATTGCACGAGCGCATTGCAATGAATCTCCGTGCCAGCAACCCGTTCACTATTGAAGAATGCTGCTATAAGGACGCCCTGAACAGCGTGGATGGGGCTCCCACCATCGACCCGGAAAGCCTGCGACCGACCGCAAAATGGATTGCCGTTCGGCTCATGGCGGACGGCGCAGAGTGCAAGTGCGGAAACTGCGGCCGCCACGAAACATTTACATCATTCGACAGGCACACAGACCATGTCTACTGCTGCCGATGCGGATACAAAATGGAGGGACTGACAAATGAGTGAGAGGAGGCTTATCGACGCCACTGCACTCTGTCGGTATCTCTCGAACTGGCAGTTGAGATGCGCTGGCAACGTGACAGGTGGGAAGGACGCCCGGGACAACATCATCATCTATAACACCCTCGACAAGGTTATGGAGGTCATCAAAAACGCCCCGGCAGAGGAGCAACGAGTGTACAATGTCCGCGTGGACAAAGACAAGCTCGATGGCCTGCAGAAAGTTCTCACGCAGCAGATTCATCTCGTTGCGATGGAGACGAGCAAGCCGCGAACGGTTGCTGAAATGTGTCCGAATTGCGACCGCGAGGTAACAATGGAATGGGACGTTTCTGTAGATGGCTACAAGGCAACCTGCCCGCATTGCGGCGGACGTCTTATGCTTTGCGACGAATGCAGACACCCAAACGGGGGATTTTGCGACAAATGCGACTTTGATGCAAAAACGGACACCTGCAAGCACAACCCGGGAGGGAAAAGAGCATGAAGGTCTTAATAGCTTGCGAGGAATCGCAGGAAGTGTGCAAGGCGTTCCGGCTTTTTGGACACGAAGCGTACTCCTGCGATGTACAGGAGCCGTCCGGAGGCCACCCGGAATGGCACATCCTTGGAGACGCTGTACCGGCTTTGCGGGGGGGGGGCAAATCGTCACAATGGACGACAAAGGGCATTACATTGATGCGTGGGACCTGCTCATTGCGCACCCGCCGTGCACATACCTTTCAAACGCCGGAGCACGACACCTATGGAAAGGCCACCAGCTACAAGAGGACCGCGTAATGAAAGGGATTTTGGGACGCGACCTGTTTATGAGATTTTGGTGGGCGGACATCCCAAGAATATGCGTCGAAAACCCGGTCCCGAGCAAGGTGTTTTGTCTGCCAGAATATACGCAGATTATTCAGCCGTACCAGTTTGGACACCCATACAGCAAGAAAACTTGCCTATGGCTGAAAAACCTTGGCCCAATCGTACCGACAAATGTCGTTGAGCCGATTGCAACGTGGTGCCCATCCGGCTCTTATTCGCACAAACATGATGAAAAAAGCAAGGGGATGTTTACGAGAGACAGAGCGCGAAACCGCGCAAAGACATTCCCGGGAGTTGCTCGAGCGTTTGCAGAGCAATTTGGAGGACAGATATGAAACCGATTAACGCAGAGGAAATCGTCCGTGTATTCAACGGATGGCTCGAGGAGGCGGACAGCCTCGCAGAGCGGGAGGCCATTGAGTGCTGCATCGACCACATTCAGGACGCCCCAACAGTCAGCCAGCAGGAACTCCGCAGCTATATGCTGCCGTGGTTTAGCCCGTTCGCAGCCCCGTGGTGTGGGAAGATTCAGCGCGCTTTCCCGAAAGCCTACGTCACCATGAACTTCGAGCTGATTCTCGTCCCGAGGACGAACACATACATCAACCTCAACCACTGCAGCACCCCGGACGAGTTCAAAGTCAAAATCATCGAGAATTGCTCCCGTTTGGCAAGCAAGGGCTACTCGAAGCCTTTGCGCAAGGAGCATCTTGATGGCATCAACAAGCTGCTTGACACCAATTTCACGCAGGAGGACATGGAGTACATCTACACCTACCTCGGCAACGGCATCAAGTACGAGCTGTGCATGAAGTTCGTCCAGAGCGGCTATGACCTCGGCGTCATCGACGAGGGCCTGCAGGAGAAGGAGAGGCGGGAATAAAAACAATTCAAGTGCATTTCAATCTTTGACCCATCAAATTTGAAAAATGGAGGACAAAATTTATGTTTCCGCAGAGAAGAATGACGACCGACACCCCGGATGGGAATTACTCGCAGGCTCTCAACCTGTTCGTGCGCGGCGAGGACGGCTGGGTGCAGATGCCCAGCCGGAGCATCAACCTCAACGACTACATGAAGCAGCTTATCAAGGCACACAACGCAGATATTGACACCGAGGGAACGCCGGAGGAGTTCGACATGACCCTGTGCGAGCACTTGTTCGACGGCCCGGAGACCATCGAGGGCCTGCTGGCAGAGCACTACACCCTCTCGTGGGCTCTCGCCTCGTTGCGCGACAAGCTCAAGCACTACGAGGATGCAGGCATCCCGGAGATTATGCCGGGCGGCTTGCAGACTATCGACCGCGCTATAGAAACCTACGGCAAGGACGCCCAGCTCACCAAAGCTGTGGAGGAGATGTCGGAACTCACCAAAGCCCTCTGCAAGTACAAAGAGTGCCAGCGCAAGTACGACAACCCGCTCAATCGGAAGCCGCAGGAAGTGTACTCGAACATAGAGGAGGAAATTGCCGACGTTTTCATTATGCTGGTACAGTTGCTCGCATTTTTCAGAGGGCGCGAGAGTGTCAGCATTACGAAAATCGTATGGGACAAGCTCGACCGGCTCAAGGACAATCTGGACAAAGAAGCAGCGAAGCAGGAGGCAAGCAAGGATGAATCACCGGAGCATTGATATTTACGCCTGTGAGCACTGCGGCAAAGAATTTTACAGCGAGGCAGAGTGCAGAGAGCACGAAGAAACCCATACGCTGAACTTTGAGAACGCAACGCCCGAGGAGCTTGCCGAGGAACTCGAAACGCTTGGCGATTACGCTTACAGCTACCGCATCGGAGACAGCGTTATGGGAATGACGGTTAAGTCGTACAGCAACCTTATGAGCGCAGCGGCCAAATGGCTGCGGAAAGGAGCCGACAATGCCGGAAAAAAGTGAGTTCGACAAGGCACTCGGCGAGCTATACGACCTGACCGAGTGGGAGGACGCGGAGGCAGCCATCCGGGAGCTTCACGCACGGGGACCGGAAATTGAACGGCTCTATCTTGACAGCAAGATTCTGCCCGGAGAGCTGCGGGCCCTCGTTATGGTGAGCAACTGCCTCGAGCGTGAGTTCATCCATCGGCAGCTTGCCACCGGGCAGCCGCTTCACATGAATGTTTTATAGGAGACAGCACAATGAGCGATGATGGTATGTTTTGCCCGTACAAGAAAAGCACGAAACGGGAAGTGAGCTACTCGTGGATTGGCCGGACCGAGATTACAACGGAGCGTTTCGGCTGGTGCTCGGAAAAGAAGTGCATGGCCTACAACAACGGCCGGTGCAAGAGGCTTGAGGAGAAGATGGCACATGAGTAAAGAAACAAGATTCTGCCCGTTCATGCGCAAGCTCACGCGAGAGCACTGGCGCACAGCGCAGGACCGTGCGGCGGAGAGCTACAAGGACAGGTTTGGCAAGTGCATCGGTGAGAAGTGCATGGCCTATGAGAATGGCCGCTGCAAGCGGCTGGAAAGAGAGGGAGCCCAGTGAAGAAAAGGAACTGCCGGATGACCGGCGAGGAGAAGAACGTACATGAGCGCGCCGTGAAGCTGCGCAAGATGACCGACGATAAGCTCGTTGAGCACATCGACCACATCCGGGAGGAGGCCTACAACACCGGCTACTCCGAAGCCGAGGCCCAGCGCGCATCGACCCCGGCCCCGGGCAAGACCCTGCCGCAGCTCCTCGAGCAGCTCGACGCCGGAGAGCGCAAGGGCATCAAGAGCGCGACCGCCTACAAAATCGCAGAGTTCGCCCGAGAGCAGGGCTACCTCGAATGAGCGGCCCGGTAAAGGACCCGCTCCGGGCCTTGCAGGGAGCACGGAGCCGCGCGCAGGGCGGGAGGCTGGAAGAACAGATAGAAGCCTCATGCGCCCTTTTGACAGAGACGGGCCGAGCCGACATAAGCAAGACGCCGGAGCCGATGAAACCGGTGAGCCAGCCAAACAAGTCGGGTCAGTTCCGCGCGGTGTATACCAAAAAGGCGGAACCGGATTTCAAAGGCGTCATGCTCGGAGGCCGCGCGGTGATGTTCGAGGCAAAGAGCACCGGGACGGGCAGGCTGAACAAAGACCGCGTACTACCGGAGCAGGTCAAAAAGCTCGATTCTTACACAGCCCTCGGCGCGCACTGCTTCATCGTTGCCACATTCGACGGGCTGCGGGTATACAGAATCCCGTGGACGGTCTGGCGCAGCATGAAGCAGCGATACGGCAGGAACTATGTCACGGAGGCAGACATCAAGGAGTACGCCGTGCGGTTTGGCCCGGGATTTACCCCGGACCTACTGCGGGGTATTCCGACGATGTACGACATCAACCCACTTTCCAACGTGAGCGATGTGCTCACGGCGTTTTGTGGGATGCCCTACGGGACGCAGCCCGAGACGGAAGAGTGGCGCGCGGCTGTGTACAGATTTAGCCGCTTTATGAACTGGGCGACGCCGGAACGCTTTATGCTGGTGAATGAAATACGGAGGGAGCAGCCGAACATGGAAAAACCGATATTCTCATTTATGGGCGTTCCCATCACAGAGGACAGCGCGGGCAAGCTCAAAGAGGCCATGAAGAAAAGCGGGGTCTCCGCGCTCGAAGTTGCGGAAGTTTGCGAACGCTTTGCAAAAATCGCCCGGGCCACACTCGACGAACTGCCGGACGGAAACAAAGAGGAGGAGCACGATGACTGAACAGGAAATTGTGATGATGGCCGCAGAGGTGGCGGCAAAGGCGGCTGTCGCTGCCGTTCGGGCCATCTTAGGGAAAGAGATACAGGAGAGCGTCGAGGCCGCTGTGACGGACGCTGCCCGCCTCGGAGCGGAGGCCAGCATCAAGGCTGTGGAGCAGGAGCGAAAGAAATTCCGGGACAGCCGGAGCGACCGGAGATTCCGCAATACCAAGCTCCTGCTGCGGAACTATACCGTGCTCAATGCCAACTGCTCCCACGCAGTATACGACGCGGCCAGCGCGGCCACCGGAGAGGAGAGCGTCGAGGAAATCGTGGAGGCACTGGACGAGCTGCTCGAGGAGAATCTCAAGGTCGAGAGCATTATGAAGTCGGCAGCCCGGACGCAGCTTATCATGCGCCATGTGAACAGGATGCTCGGAATCTACAAGGTCGTCTGCGAAAACAGCGTAGACGAGGGCGAGCAGAGGCATTACCGCGTCATCGAAGCCCTCTATCTGAGAGACCGGCCGCTCTCCCCGACGGCCGTAGCGGAGCGGGAAAAAATCGACAAGAGGACGGTCTACAAGGATGTGGACGCGGCTTGCGCCACGCTCTCCGCCCTGATTTTCGGCATTGACGGTATCAAGAAAGCCTGACGGCACGAGACGGACGACCCGTTTCGGGGCAAAAACGCGGCATTGACAAGGCACTGTACGAGTGCTAAACTACAAAATGTAGAATACCAACAGCAAAAGAAATCCCCTAAACCCATAATTTTTTCTCCTATTTGATGGGAACCGCCTTGCGCAGGGCGGCTCCCATTTTTTATGCGCAAGAGAGACCCGAAACGGGTCAAGGAGGAACGGCAGATGAAAATTATCACTCTGCCGGTGAGCGACCTCCATCCGGCGGACTACAACCCGAGGAAGAACCTCGCACCGGGCGACAAGCAGTACGAAAAGCTGGCCCGGAGCATCGAGACCTTCGGCTATGTTGAGCCCATCGTATGGAACCGGACCACCGGCAACATCGTAGGCGGCCACCAGAGGCTCAAGGTGCTGGTGCAGAAGGGCTACACCGAGGTACAGGTGGTAGAGGTCGAGCTCAACGAGCAGGAGGAGCGCATCCTCAATGTTTCGCTCAACAAAATCTCCGGCCGGTGGGACAACGAGAAGCTCACCGCGATTCTGGACGAGCTGAAAGAGCAGGGCGAAATGGCTCTCACCGGCTTTGAGGACTGGGAGCTCGACGCCCTCAAGGTGACATACGACCACATTGAGGACCTGCTGAACGAGGATTTCTCCGACACCGGAAAGAGCGAGCCGAACAGCTACACCATGACATTCACCCTGCCCGAGGAGGTTCACGAGGCGATGGACAAGTACATCGACGAGAACCCTGCAGGCAAGGTTGAGCTGGCGCAGCTGCTCGTGAACAAGGCAAAGGGGCTTATCTGATGGAAATTATCAAAAAGAGAATCGTGGACATGGAGCGCGCGGAGTATAACCCTCGCGTGGAGCTCATGCCCGGCGATGACGAGTATGAGAAGCTCAAGAGGAACATTGACAGGTTCGGCGTGGTCGTCCCGGTAATCTGGAACAGGCGCACGAACCGTGTCGTGTCCGGCCACCAGAGGCTCACCGTGCTTATGAACGAGGGCGTCGCCGAGACGGATGTATCTGTTGTTGACCTCGACGAGACCGCAGAGAAGCAGCTCAACATCGCCATGAACAAAGTGACGGGCGAGTGGGATGAGGTAAAGCTCAAGGAGCTGCTGGACGGCCTCGGCGACGCGGCCCCGGAGACGGGATTCGACCTGTACGAAATCGAGGGCCTTGAAAACAACGTGGACGCTCTCGTAGACGGCGACTTTCTCGACAGCGAGCTCAAGAGCATCGAGGAGACGTTCAACATCTCGCTCAAGTTCAGCGCGGAGGACCGCGACGTCCTGAAAGAGTACATAAAGGACAACGGCAAAGAGGACCTTGTTGCCGTCATCGTCCAGAAGATTAGAGGTGAGATTTAATGGGCTGCAAATGCGGGAGCCAGATTATTCTCTGCAACCTGCCTGTGCGTTTCGACACCTATCGCGGCTGCTCACACGGCTGCCGGTACTGCTTCGCACAGAAGAAAAACGACATCAGCCACATCGAGCGCGACGAAAGCGTGGACGGCCTGCGCTCCTTTATTGAGGGCAAGCGCGGCAACGAAACGGAGTGGTGCGACTGGAACATCCCTATCCACTGGGGCGGCATGAGTGACCCGTTCCAGCCGGTCGAAAAGCAGATTCGCGCCAGCTACGAATGCCTCAAGCTGCTGGCGGAGACGAAATACCCGTTTGTGGTGAGCACAAAGGGCCGCCTCGTTGCGGACCCGGAGTACCTCGACCTGCTGGCACAGTGCAACTGTGTGCTGCAAATCAGCATGGTGTGCAGCAAGTACGACCGCCTCGAACGCGGGACGCCCAGCTACGAGGAGCGGCTCTCCATCCTCAAGACGGTATCGGCCAGAGTGCAGCGCACCATCGTCCGCATCCAGCCGTATATGCCCGAGGTGTTCCATGACGTTATGAAGAACATCCCTCGCATCGCGGAGGCAGGAGCCTACGGCGTCATCGTGGAGGGCATGAAGTTCTTTAAGGCCAAACCCGGCATGACGAAAATAGGCGGCGACTTCTGCTATCCGCTGCCCCGCCTCCGGCACGATTTTGAAGCCATCAAGGCGGAGTGCCATCGGTACGGCCTGAAATTCTACAGCGGCGAGAACCGGCTCCGCGCAATGGGCGACAGCATGACTTGCTGCGGCATCGACGGCCTGCCCGGATTCCGGCCGAACGAGTATAACCTCTGTATGCTGATGAACGGCAAGAACCCGGAGCCGACGGAAAAGATGAAAGAAGTCGGGACGGGCGGACCGTTCAAGACGCTGAACCAGAGCGCGGGCAGCGGGCGCAAAATTGCAAAGCAGAGCTTTTACGGCCTGATGCAGGAGGAACTCGCCAAAAAGACCGACTATCACAGAAAGGTGTTTGGACTGGATGAATGAGTACAGCCTGACGCCGGTTCAGGAGGTGGACGGGCTGCACATCAAGCGGGACGACCTTTACGCCCCGTTTGGCCCCGGAGAGGTGAACGGAGGAAAGCTCCGGCAATGCGTGATGCTGGTGAACAGCGTCAAGAAGGACTACAAGAGCCTGCTGACGTATTGCAGCATCCACTCCCCGCAAGCACCCATCACCGCAGCGGTTGCCCGGGCAAACGGGATGCCGTGCAGAATCGTGTACGGCGGAACCACCCGGGAGAGCGTTGCGGCTCTGCCTATGCCCCGGCTGGCGATGAAATATGGGGCGTCCATAGTGCTCGCAGCACGTTCCGGCCGCCACAGCATTTTACACGCCCGCGCAAAAGAGCTGGCGGCGCAGGAAAACAGCTTTATTGTCCAGTACGGCATCAATATCATCGGGTACGGCGACACGCTGCTAACCGCAGTTGCGGCGCAGACAGAGAACCTCCCGGACGATATAGAAAACCTCGTGATGACCTGCGGCAGCGGCATCACCGCCACCGGCGTGATGATAGGACTGCACAGGTACGGGAAACGGGTCAAGAGGATGCACCTCGTAGCCACGGCCCCGGACCGGCGCGGATTCATCCATGAGACCCTCAAAAAGTACGGCGCAGACCGAGAGTTTGAGTACCACGACCTTTTCCACAGCCCCGGATTCGTTTACGAGAAGTCCGCAGCGGCTACATGGGGGGGGCATTCGCCTGCATCCCCATTACGAGGCAAAGACGATGCAGTGGTTTAGAAGCTCTGGCCTCGCACCGGAAAGCACCCTATTCTGGATTACGGGCGCGGAGCCTCGCAGCCCGGGACAGAGCCGAAAGTGAGGAGAGGAGGACAATGCCGAATAGGACCAAAGACGACCTTTGGGAGCGTCAACCGGGCGAAAGCGCGCAGGCCTACGAGGCATTTGCCATCTACCGAGATATGGGCTCAAACAGGAGCCTACGGGTCGTTGCCGAACAGTTATCCAAGAGTGACACGCTTATCAAGCGTTGGAGCCGCGAGAAAAAGTGGGGAGAACGCTGCCGAGCGTATGACAACCATTTGGATGACGTAGCCCGACAAGAGGCACTCCGAAAGTACAAAAAAATGAGGACCCGCCACATCGGCATCGCCTTGCAGCTCCAAGAGAAAGCCCTCGCGGAGCTCAAGAATCTGCTGGACGGGTCGATGACGCCAAAGGACATTATCCAGTTCCTCGACAAGGCCACGGAGCTTGAGCGGGATAACCGGATGGAGGAGGCAGGCGTCACGGCCGGAGGCAAGACGGCGGAGGAGCAGGAGGAAACCACGCTCTCCCTCGCCGATGAAATCGCGGCCGCATACGAGAACCGGAAACGAGGAGAACAGACATGATGACCCAAGAGGCTATCCTGTACTACGCAGACCACCCGGCTGATTTTGTCGAGGACCTGCTCCACGTTACGCCGGACAAGAACCAGCGCGCCATATTGGATTCTGTGGCAAAGAATCAGATGACGAGCGTCCGCAGCGGCCACGGCATCGGCAAGAGCGCGGTCGAGGCGTGGACCGTTATTTGGTTCATGTCAACCCGGCCATTCCCCAAAATCCCTTGCACGGCCCCGACACAGCATCAGTTGTTCGATATTCTGTGGGCGGAGATAAGCAAGTGGCTGCGAAACAACAAAGCCCTCGAGCGAGAGCTCATGTGGACAAAGGAAAAGGTCTACATGAAGCAGTACCCCGAGGAGTGGTTCGCAGTAGCCCGAACGGCCAGCAAGCCGGACGCCCTGCAGGGATTCCACGCGGACGACATCCTCTACATCATCGACGAGGCCAGCGGCGTGGACGACAAGGTATTCGAGCCGGTGCTGGGCGCGCTTTCGACGCCCGGAGCGCGGCTGCTCATGTGTGGAAACCCGACACAGCTGTCGGGCTTTTTTTATGATAGCCACCATAAGAACAGAGGCAGCTACACCACGTTCCATGTTGACGGCCGGAACAGCAGCCGCGTCTCGGACGACTTCGTCAAGACCATCATCCAGATGTACGGGGAGGATTCCGATGTTTTCCGCGTCCGCGTGGCCGGAGAGTTCCCCCGGCAGGAGAACGATGTTTTCATCCCCCTGCCGCTCGTCGAAAAATCCATTATGACCGAATGGACGGAACCAACAAGACCTGTCCGCATCGACATCGGCTGCGACGTTGCCCGCTATGGTGACGACCGCACCGTCATCGGTTACAAGGTGGACGAAAAGGCCATGTTCTACAAGCGCAAGAGCGGGCAGGACCTTATGCAGACGGCCGACGACATCATGGAGCTCGGCCTAAAGCTCATGGAAAAGTACCGGTTCGACAAGGCTATCCCCATCAAGATAGACGACAGCGGACTCGGCGGCGGCGTCACGGACCGTCTGCGGCGCGTAAAGCGCGAGCAGCCGGAGCGGTTCTGGTGGATGGATATTATCCCCGTTTACTTCGGCCAGCGCATACACCATGACTTTTACTACGACAGCACCACCTACATGATGAGCGTCGTAAAGAACCTACTTGCACCGCAGACGCCGGAGGGCACACAGAAGCCCGTCCAGCTCATTCTCCCGAACGATAACGACCTCGTCGGCCAGCTTTCCACACGAAAGTATTCCATGACCGACGACGCCAAAATCCGCGTGGAGAGCAAGGACGCCATGAAAAAGCGCGGGATGCACTCGCCCGACGAGGCCGACTGCATCCTCCTGCTGTGTCTGCCGGTTAAACCCAAGAGGAGAGGAGACGTTAAGAAGTGAGCGACAAGAAGCAGCCCGCCCAGCAGCGGGTAAACGTCCGCATCGTTAAAGCGGACGACCCGGAGCAGCGCGGCGGGATGAAGCCCATCGCCAAAGCAGACGGCTCCCTGCAAATCTCGCCGGAGGAGGCGTACACGGCAGGCATTTGGACAAAACCGCCGTTTGACCTCCGAGGGCTTTCCAAGATGGTGGACGAAAGCACCATACTCCCGCAGTGCATCCGGGCTTACAAGTCCAACATCGCCGGATTCGGAATTGACATCCGGTACAAAGACGACTTTGCGGACGCGGATGAAACCCCGGAGATGAAAGCGGAGTGGGACCGGGCGACAGAGGTCGTCGAGATGCTCAACATGGAGCAGGAGAGCAACGAGCTCTTTGAGGACATCGTGGAGGCCCGGGAAACCTACGGCTGCGCCTACGCGGAGGTCATCCGGGACATGGACGGGAACGTCATACAGCTCGAGTTCATCGAGGACACCCCCAGCGTGGAAAAGAGCCGGAGGCTGGACCCGCGCGTCGAGGTGACGTATTTCCACCGGGACCACACCGAGAACCGCATGAGGAAGTTCCGCAAGTATAAGCAGACCGTCAACGGCAAGACGGTCTACTACAAGGAGTTCGGAGACCCGCGAATCATGGACCCGACGAGCGGAGAGTACGTCACCGAGCTCGAGTTCAAGAGCCGCGCCAACGAAATAATCGAGTTCGCCATCGGGACAGCCACATACGGCAAGGTCCGGTGGGTTGGTTCCATCCTTACCGTAGATGGAGCCCGGAGAGCGGAGAGCCTCAACAATAACTATTTCCTGAACGGCCGCCACACCCCGTTGCTGATTATGGTGAAGGGCGGCAGCCTGACGGACGATAGTTTCGCAAAGCTCAAGGAGTACATGAACGGCATCCGAGGCGAGGCGGGCCAGCACAGTTTCATGGTTCTGGAAACGGAGGCGGCAGACAACCGCACCGGATTCAACGCCGAGAACCGGCCGGAGGTCGAGGTCAAGGACCTTGCAGCCATCCTGCAAAAGGACGAGCTTTTCCAAGACTACCTCGAAAACAACAGGCGGAAGGTGCAGAGCGCGTTCCAGCTCCCGGACCTTTACACCGGCTACACGACGGACTTCAACCGCGCGACCGCACAGACGGCTATGGAAGTGACCGAAAAGCAGGTATTCCAGCCGGAGCGGCGGCGTTTGGCGTGGGCCATCAACAACAGGCTGCTCAACTGCTATCAGTTCAAGTACGTCGAGGTGTTCTTCCGCGCGCCGGACGTTTCCAACCCGGACGACCTGTACAAGCTGCTGACCGTCTGCAACAACGCTGGCGGCCTCACCCCGAACAAGGCAAAGAGCGTCCTGTACAAGGCCCTCGGCGAGACCTCGGAGGACTTCCCTGAGGAGTGGGGCGACATTCCGCTCGCGTTTACCAACGCACAGCAGCGGGCCGCAGCCATCGCCGTGGCTGGAAACAGCCCCAGCGTGGCGCAGAATGGCGGTTCTGACGCTGGTAAGAAAAACACACAGCCGGAGGCAAAGCCCACGCAGAACGCCCAGCAGGGCGAGCCTAGCGTGGAGGAACAGCTCGACGGCCAGATTCAGAAAGCGGCAGCCGCTAATGAGACGGAGCTCGTCGCCGTGATGAAAGAGGTCCGCCGCCTGCTGGCTGACATGAAACAGGAGGAGGGCGACGCGGAGTGAAGTGCTTACGCTGCGGACCCCTAATCAAGGCCATCGACGCATACCTCGCCAAAGCAGAAAACGACCTGTACGAGCAGCTCACGATGGAGGGATACCTCAAGGCAAAAGAGAGCCTGAACACCGTGGACGAAATCGAGGAGGTCGTGACGAAGCTCCTCGAGGACAACGCCGACGACCTGCTCAAGGAGCTGGCGGACGCCATCGACCTTGAAACTTTCTTCAAGGACAACTGGCCGAAGTTCAAGAACAAGAGCAAGCTGTCGCGGGACCTCTTCGACGTTTTCCATACTCAGTTTTCCACCATCATGCCGACGTATGTTGAGGCTTACGTCCAGAAAACGGATGCAGAGCTCACCGTTACAAAGCTCACCAAGCGGACAACCGATTGGATAAGCTCGTGGAGCAGCGACCTCGCCGACATTATGAAGCTGGACACTGAGACAGAAATCGAGGCAGTCCTGCAAAAGGGCCTGAACGACGGCAAGGGCATCAACGACGTCGCAAACCTCATTGCAGACAGCGGCATCCGCTCCCCGGGCTACCGCGCGCGGCGCGTGGCCCTGACGGAGGTACTCCGGGCGCACGGCTATGCGCAGCTCGAAAGCTACATTCAGAGCCCGGCCGTCGAGGAGAAGATGTGGAAACACACCGGAGCATACCGGAACGACCCGAGACAGAACCATGTGGATATGGACGGCGTTCACGTCCCGAAAGGGCAGCCGTTCACCCTGATTGGAGCTGACGGAAATACCTACTACCCCATGACCCCACGAGACGTCTGCTTGCCGCCGAGAGAGAGCGTCAACTGCCATTGCCTTTTGCAGCCGGTAGTTAGTGAGGAGGTGCTCGGCCTCTCCCTTGAGGAGCGGCAGGCCCTCCAAGCGCAGGCCATCGCGGAGGACGACGGCGAGTGGGAGAAAGAGCTCGACGCGCAGAACAAGGCGCGCGCAGGCATCAACGAGGAGGACTACACATGAAAGTTACCATCGACGAAGCCCGAGTTGGAAAGCAGCCTATTCTCAAAATCGACGGCATCGAGCTGGCGAACATCGTAAACGGGTACACCCTGCACCATGACGCAGGACAGCCCGCAACGCTTGAATTACGGATTGCATTCGGAGCCGATTTATCCGAGATTGAGGCTCTGCTTGAGAACCCCAACGTCAAAATCATTATGCCGGAGGAGGAGCCCCATGTGGAAAGCACTTGACCGCATCGTTTCGGCGATTATTCGCCGCCTTTTCAAGCCTAAGTACCATGTGGAGCGGGTCGAGAGATACCAGCTCCCCGGGAGGCTGCGCATCGTCAAGTGGTGCGCAGCACCGGCAGACGCACCGGAGGACGAGCTCCGGCGCATCTTCTCCATCGTAGACGAGCCCCAGTGCGATGATATGGTCGTTTGGTTCTATTCATCGCTTGAGGATATAGGCCGCAAGCCCTTTGACGTTGCACTCCTTGAGCGCAGCGGCAAGGACGCATGGCCGACCATTAGACGCCCTAACTAGGGACGTAGAGAGGAGGTGAGAAAACCATGAGCAAAATCGAGAAAGCATACGCCATCACAGATGCAAAGATTTCTTTTGTCAGCCTTGTAGACAAGGCGGCCAACAAGAAACAGTTTCTTATCACCAAGGCGGAGCACGGCTCCGCCTCTTTTGCTTCTTACGGCCGAATCGTCAACGCGGATGCTGATAGCCACTACATCACCGGCATTGTCTATGAGCCCCTCACAGAGGACGCCCACGGCAATTACATGACGGAGCAGGAAATCACCAAGGCCGCGTACTGGTTCGCCAAGAACGGCAATCAGGTGGATGTGCAGCACTCGTTCGAGCCGCTCGAAAAGGCGGCCGTCGTCGAGAGCTATGTCGCGCCTTGCGATATGAGCGTCGGAGAACAGGCCATCAAGAAAGGCACATGGATGATGACCGTCGAGGTGGACGACCCGGATATTTTCGAGAAAGTCCAGAAAGGCGAAATCACCGGCTTTTCCATGGGCGGCGTCGGCAAGTACAGCGACGAGGACGACCCGCTGCCCGATGACGGAGTGGCAAAGGCGGAGGAGCAGCCCGAAAAGGGTATGCGCGGCATCTTCAAGAAGATGGCCGCTGCCCTCGGCTTTGATGTTGTCGAGAAAGGCGAAGTTGCCGACAACTACACCAAGCGCAGCCAGAGCGACAACTTCTGGACCGCGTTCTACGCGCTCAACGACGTTTTGTACCGGTACAACTGGGTGAATGACCGTTGGGAGTTCGCGTCGGACGAGGAGACCATCCGAGACGCCCTGAACGACTTCAACAACATCGTCACCGAGCTGCTCACCAAAGGGCAGCCCGTTGCGAAATCGCTCGAAAGCTGCGCCGTCATCAAGGCTGGCAAGGCCATGAGCAAAGCCAACCGCAGCACGTTGCAGTCCATCTACACAAACCTCGGGGAGTTCCTCGATAAATTCCCCGAAGAAGAACAGGAGGAAACCGAAGTGACCAAGAAAGAAATCGAAGATACCGTGGCGGCAGCCGTCGCCAAGGCACTGGAAGCCCAGCAGAAGCCCGCGTCTGACCCCGTCCAGAAAGCCGCAGAACCGGCAGCAGAGCCCGCAGGCTTGACCGTCGATGCCGTCGGCAAGATGGTCGAGGCAGCCGTCGCAAAGGCTCTCGGCCAGCAGGAGGAGCCCGAAAAGACCCCGGAGCTGCTGACCGCCGAGAATGTTGCGGACGTCGTCGCAAAGGCCGTTGCCAAGGCTGTCGCACCCGTCCGCAAGGCCGCAGGCCTGCCGACCAACCTGAACGATGATGGCGACCCGGAGGACCCTGTCGAGAAGTCCGAGCCGCACTATCTCGCTGGCATCCTGTAAGGAGGAACAAGCACTATGACCATGAGAAGCAATAAGGCAATCGTGAACGCAGCGGGCCAGACCATCACCACCGCCGGTCTGGCCGCTGGCGGCGCACTGAACCCGGAGCAGGCGAAGAAGTTCATTCAGCAGACCTTTGAGGCCACTCCGCTGAGCGGCCTCGTCCGCCACGAGCTGCGCTCCGCAAAGACCGGCGAAATCGACAAGATTGGCGTCGGCCGCCGTCTGCTGCGCAAAAAGACCGAGAACACCGACGACGGCTACCGCTCCGGCGTGAAGCATGGCAAGCTGGAATACGCTTGCACCCCTGTCCGTCTGCCGTGGGAAATCACTGAGGAGACCCTGCGCGAAAACATCGAGGGCTCCAACTACGAGACCATCGTCACCAACCTGATGACCCGTCAGATTGGCTGCGACCGCGAGGACCTGTGCCTGAACGGCGACGAACGGTATGCCAAGGTCAAGGAGTTCAGCTCCTCTGAGACCTACGCTATTGGCGACCTCGTCGCATACAACAAGAAGGTCTACCAGTACACCGCAGCCCACACCGCAGGCACATTCGACGCAGGCGAGGCCACAGAGCTGGGTACTGTCGATGACGCCGACTTCCTCAAGGTGAACGACGGATGGGTCAAGCAGTTCAAGGAGGGCGGCCACGTTGTCGATGTGTCCGGCATCAACTCCGGTGCAATGGTTCTGGATGTGTTCTACAAGGGCCTGCGCGCAGTTCCCGACAAGTTCAACAACGGCACTCTCCGCTGGCTGATGTCCCCCCACCGCCGTCAGGAGTGGGAGCGTTACATCCTGAATCAGGCAGTCACCGCAGGCGGCATCATTACCGACAAGCGCGTCGAGAATCCCGCCAGCGTTCCCGTCATCGAGGTCCCGGCCCTGCCCGACGACGTTATTATGCTGACCGACCCGAAGAATCTGGTCGTCGTCAACTCCTACGGCGTCGTCATCCGCAAGACCACCGAGGGCCCGGAGGCCATCTATCAGGACAAGCGTTTCTATGTCGTGCACTTCGACTTCGATACGCTGGTCGAGGAGCTGGACGCAACGGCCATTGTGACCGGTCTGGCATCTATCTAACAGGAGGCAGGACGCTATGCACCTCAGACTGATTAAAGGTCTGTCCTATGATGGCGTTGTGCGCGCCTCTGCGGCGCATCCTGACGTCTTTGTGGACGACCCCGAGAAATATACCGCACTGCTGGAAAGCGGCTATTTCGAGGCTCTCCCTGACGCTCACACCGTAACCGGCCATCTGTCCGCCGACTTCCTCGGCGAGATGGACGAGGAGCAGCTCAACAAGCTGGCTGACGATATGGGCGTCGATACCACCGGCAAGGACAAGGCAGAGGTCGTCGCGGCCGTCGCCGAGGAGCCCGTGGAAGTCCCCGACATTTCCAAGATGAAGCTCGACGAGCTCAAGGAATTTGCCGAGGACAACGGCATCGACCTGACCGGCTGCACCACTAAGGCCAGCATTTTGCAGAAGATTCGCGAGTATGAGGCGGATGCAGCCGCAGCGGCCGCCATCATCGCACCGGAGGGCTGATGGCCGAACGGCCGTGGGTCACGCCGGAGGAACTCAAAGAGTACACAGAATTTGAGGAAGTAAATAACCGCGCCGACAGCAAGCTCAAAATTGACATCTCCCGGGCGGAGAGCTGGGTCATCGACTACTGCAACAACAGATTCGACGACCCGGAGAAATACCCCGAAATCCCGGAGAACGTCAAGACGGCGGTCCTCCTTATCGCGGAGGCATACGCCCACAATGCCGTTGAGCAGACCAAAGTCCGCCTCAAAAGCGAGACCTTTGACGACTACTCCTACACGGCAGAGAGCAGCATCATCGACGTCGGGAAACTGGGCGTGGAGAGTTTGCTGGACGATTACGTCGTCGTGCAGCCGCTCAACGGCGTCACGATGCGGTTAAGGAGCCTCTGAGCCAATGGCTATTGAGGACTTCTTTGACCATCGTTGCAGCATCTACCACAACCAGCAGGAGAGCACGAGCCCCGGCTACGGGCTCCCCGGTTCCCCCAAGTTCAAGTACCCCAAACAGCCGGACCTCGAGGAGATTCCGTGCCATTTCGGAGTGCGCAGCGCGTCCATCCAAATCGCCCAGCAGCAACCGCAGAACGATATGGACAGCGACATAAAGCTCACGCTCCCGGCAGGAACGGACGTCAGGCTCAACGACAAAATCGTCAGCAGCGAAACAGGGCTCGAATACACCGCAGGTCAACCGCGAAATATCCGAGGGCATCACATGACGGTAAAGATATACCGCACAGCCCAACAGAGGCCATTGTAATGGCGCAGGTGACATTCGACACGGTAGAGCTCGAAAACTTCGTGAAGCGGCTCGGAACGGCCGCGCAGGGCGATTTCAAGCGAGCACTGAACAAGTTTCTTGAAGGGCTCGGCATGGAGTTCCTACGCATTCTGCAAGATGAAATCGTTCGCCGGAACGTGCTGGACTATCGGCTGCTGCTCCACAGTTTCCAAAAAGGCGACGAGGAGAACGTCTGGACGCTCGACGAGAACGGCCTGACCCTTGAGGTCGGCACGAACGTCGAGTATGCCAAGTTCGTAAATGACGGCCACTGGACCAACCCGAAAGGGATAGAGAGGCGATTCGTTCCCGGACACTGGGAAAAGGCGAACGGAAAGGACCGCTTCATCTACACCCCGGGAGAAAAGACCGGGATGGTCCTGAAAATGAAATGGGTGGAGGGCTCCCATTACTGGGAAAGCTCCATCAGAATCCTCGAAAAGCTCTACCCGGAGCTGCTCGAAAAGAAGCTGCAGAGCTGGCTGGACGAGTATTTCAAGGATTTTTTGTGAGGTGAGACTTATGGCTGCCTTAGAGCAGGAAATTGCAAGCGTTATCCGCTTTATCCTCGATTCCGTACCCGGGATTACGCCCTATTACTGGGACATCCCGGAGGGATTCGTCGTACCCTCTGTTTTCTTTCCGCAGCCGGAGCTCACGCCTCACGGCGACACGTTCGCGTCCTATGCGGTGGAATACGACTGGTACATCCGGTTTTTCGCCAGCACGGACGAGGACGCCTACGCAAGCGCGGCAGCGGCCTTGAACGCCCTCTGCGCAGCCCGCCTGCTGGTTCCGCTCATTGACGAGACGGGAGCAGCGGCAGGAGGCGGAGTACGGCTCAAAGACCCCGGAGGAGTGAAACGGCTGGACACAGGCACAGCCCAGCTCACACTCCACTGGGACAGCCGCCGTCCGTACAACAGGGTGGATTGCCAAAAGGTGATGCACTACAACCTCGACCTCAAAGCGGCCGAGGGAAAAACTGAATAGGAGGTATCTGCATGGCAGAGAAGAACGCGAGCGCGGCACAGACCGCGCAGAAGTTCCCTATTGAGCGTCTGGCAAAGGCTTGCCGGACGCTTTTTCATGTTTCGGCCAGCACGTTCGCCGGTGCCACGGCGGGCATGACTGGTGAATACACCGTCGAGGAGATGCGGAAGCACATCGACGAGTGGCTCGGAAAGGAGGCCGTTGTTTAATGGCAGGTGGTAAATACGATAAGCTGGCGGGAAAGACCCGCCCGGGCACTTACATCAACTTCGAGAGCGACCGCAACGACACCGTCGGCAACTCTGAGCGCGGCATCGTGCTGCTGCCCCTGATTGGCTACGACTTTGGCCCCGCCAAGACGCCCATCACCCTGACGGCAGCGGCCCCGGATGCTTACAGTGTGGAGCTCGGCCGCAGCGTCTACGACGCGACCAACGATAAGATGCGCCTGATTCGCGAGGCATTCAAAAAGGCTGCCAAGGTCATCGTCTACATCACGGAGAGCGGCACGGCCGCAACCGGAGCCGCTGCTCCGCTGACCGTAACGGCCAAGTACGGCGGCACTCGCGGCAACGATATTCATGTCTCTGTCGTCGCAAACCCCGTCGGCGGCTTTGACGTCACCGTGTATCTGGACGCTGACGCCACCGCTGTGTACGAGGGCGTCAAGACCGTCGAGGAGCTGATTGCAGCCGCAGCAGACGACAAGCTGGTGAAGTTCGCCGGTACGGGCGACCTGAAAGCGGCATCCGGCGTGAAGCTGGCAGGCGGCACGAACGTCACCAGCGCAAACGGTGACGTCACCGCGTTTGTGGACAAGATGGAGGGCATCAAGTTCAATACTCTGTGCTTCCCCGTTACCGATGATACGTTGCAGACCGCAGTCCGCACCAAAATCAAGTATATGCGCGAGAGCATGGGCAAGGGCGTGAATGCGGTTATGCCGGACGCAAAGAGCCCTGACCATGAGGGCATCATCAATGTCACCAACTCTGTTGTGGTTGACGGCGTTGAGCTGACCCACGCGGAGGCCTGCGCATTCGTCGCTGGCATCACCGCATCCGCAAGCTGCATCAAGTCTAACACCTACGAGGTCTACAACGGCGCGACCGGCATCGTGGACCCCAAGGACAACGAAGCAGCCATTGCAGCCATCAAGAACGGCGAGATGTTCTTCTCCTACTCCGAGGCGGGCAATGTCATCATCGAGTACGACATCAATTCTCTGGTCTCTTTCAAGAAGCCCAAGGACAAGACGTACAGCAAGAACCGCGTTATCCGCACTCTGGACGCTATTCAGGAGACCATCCAGAATAACTTCCCGCCCAACAAGTACGACAACAGCCCGACCGGCTACGCCGTTATGAAGGGCATCGGCCAGACCATCCTCAAGCAGTACGAGGACATGGGGGCCATCAAGAACGTGGACTATGACGCGGACTTCAAAATCGACGAATCTTTGAGCAGCGGCGACGAGGTTTATTTCATCGTCGCAATCCAGCCCGTGGATTCTGCCGAGAAGCTGTTCTTCACCGTCAAGACCCGCTAAAGCAGCAGGAGGTAAGTTATGCAGTACAACAAAAACCCTATTAGCCTCCGTGAGGGCCATGCGTTCATCGACGGCGTCGAGGTCATGGACGACGTGAAGATGAATATCAACTTCACCCCGGAAGTGTGGACCGGCCGCCAGTTGAACGAGAAAACCCCGTCTAGCCGTTGGGTGGGTGCGACCATCACCGGCAGTATGACCCGTCGCCGGACGAACAACTGGCTCAAGACCAAAATCAAGGAGTATCAGGCCACCGGAGCGACGCCCGAGCTCGTGATTCAGGGCATCATGGACGACGCTAATTCTGACTATTATGCAGCCCACGGCTCCGACGTCGTGACCTGCGTCGGTTGCGTCCTGACTGGTGACCTGCCCCTGACCGCACTGGATGCAGAGAGCGGCAGCGTGGTCGATGACGTCATCAACTTCAACATCAAGAACATCATCTAACCTCCCGACATTTTTGTCGGGAACATACAGGCGGAGCCTCTCCTAGGTGGAGGGGCTCCGATTTTTATTTTGGAGGAGACAGCTATGAGCAAGAACCTGAAATATTTTATGCGCGAGGCAGCAGAGGTGGAGAGGGTCGTCACCGTACCGGCCCCGGAGAGCTTTAAGGACGAGAACGGCAAGGTCATCCAGCTCGAGGTCAAGGTGCTGTCCTCTGAGCGCATCCGCGCAATCAACGAAGCATACCACACCCACACTGTCGCGCTGGACAAAAAGGGCAATCCCTACATCAACGGCGGCAACGTGGTTTTCCGCGACGAGCGCGACAACGCAAAGGCCACCCGTCACATCCTCGTTGAGGCCCTGCAGTACCCCAAGCTGGACGACCCGGAGCTGATGAAGTATTACAACTGCGTGGACATCACCCAGATGCCGGAAAAGGTTTTCTCCCGCGCAGACGAGTTTGCTCATGTCACCCGCGTTGTCATGGCTCTGCTGGGCATCGGCGGCCAGCTCTCCGAGGAGGAGCAGAAGCAGGCCGATGAAAAGGAAATCGACGACGCAAAAAACTGATTCGCAGCGCGGGCAGCGAGACGTACTGGGCCCATGTTCTTTGGCAGCGGCACGGCCTCCGACCGGAGGAGTTCGACCGAATGAGCCGGAGACAGAAGCTCTTTTACATCGCCTCCGAGGAGGAGGAAAGCGCGCGCCCGTGCAGAAGGGATACCATGAAGCTCGTCCCTATAAGGCGATAGGAGGACCGACATGGCAACACTGAAAGTCGTATTCAAGGCCATCGACGAAATCTCCTCCAAGTTCAACGAGATGACGCAGAGCGGCGAACGGGCTCTTGAAGCGTTTGAGAACACGGGCACGGCGGCAGACGGAGCGTTGAGCAAAGTCTCCCGCACGGCTGCTCAGACCGCCAAGAGCACCGACGCTGCTGCTGATTCCGTCGATGACCTGTCCTCGGCCATCGGGGACTACGAAAAGGCCACCGGGCAGGCGGCAAATTCTACCGGCATCCTGTCCGAGAAAACGACCGAGACCGAGAAGAACCTCGACGAGGCAGCGGAGGCAGCCCGTAAAGCCTCGGAGGAGGTCGAGAAGTTCGGTGATAAGTCTGAGGAAACTGGCAAGCAGAGCGAGGAATCGAGCAAAAAGGGCCGCGACGGCATCAAGGAGCTGCAAGGCGTCCTTGCGTCGGCCGGAATAGCCGCCACTCTGAACGAGATTAAGAACGGCTTTTTTGACTGCTCCGAAGCGGCCGCACAGTTCGAGACCTCCACTGCAATGGTTGCTACCATCGCAGATACAAGCCAGAAATCCTTGAGCAGCATCTCGAAAGAGGTGCGCAGCTACTCCAACGAGACCGGCGAGGCGGCCAGCGACATGGCGGAGGCGACCTATCAGGCCATTTCAGCCAGCATCAACACGGCGGACGCTGCGGCCTTTGCGGGAACCGCGACCAAGCTGGCCGTCGGCGGCTTTACGTCGGCGACCACGGCTGTTGACGTTCTGACAACGGCCATCAATGCCTACGGCCTCGCGGCGTCGGATGCAACGCAGCTTTCCGACTACCTTATCACCACCCAGAACCTCGGCAAAACGAGCGTGGACCAACTGGCGCAGAGCGTCGGCAAGGTCATTCCTCTGGCGTCTGCGTACAACGTCCAGATGGACAATCTTAGCTCGGCTTACGCTGTCCTAACCGCCAACGGTATCGCCACCGCAGAATCCGGCACCTACCTCAAGTCGATGCTGAACGAGCTCGGCGACACCGGCAGCGGCGTTTCTGAGGTCCTGCTGAACTCCACCGGCAAGACCTTTGCACAGCTCATGGAGCAGGGCTATTCCCTCGGCGATGTTATGGCTATGCTGGGCGACGCGGTAGACGGAGACAGCACGGCATTCAACGCCCTGTGGAACTCCACGGAGGCCGGTATCGGCGCGCTGTCCCTGTTTAACGCAGGAGCAGACAAGTACAACAGTGTGCTCGAATCCATGCGCACCAGCGCAGGAGCGACCGAAAAGGCATACTCCACGATGGCAGATACGACCGACAAGAGCAAGCAGCGGATGGAGAATGCGTTCAACAACCTGAAAATCTCTGTCGGCGATGTGCTCAACCCCGCGCTCACGCAGGTATACGAAGGATTCACCGGCGTATTTGCAGGCATGAGCGATTTTGTGGACGAGCACCCGGCCGTCGTAGCGGCCATTTCGGCCATTGCGGTCGGCGTGGGCGGATTCACGGGCGCGCTGGCTGCCTACAACCTTGCAACCACGGCTGCAAAGTTCGTTACAGAGGCATTTACCGCGACACTGGCGGCTAACCCTTACGTCCTCGCAGCAGCAGGCATCGTCGCTGTCACCGCAGCGGCCGTCACCCTGACCGGAGTGCTTATTACGCAGAGCGACGAGTACGAGGGGATGACGGCCACCTGCCGCGACCAGTACGACGAGCTGCAGAGGCTGAACGACCAGTACGACGCAGCCTGTGAGCAGTACGGCGAGAACTCCGAGGCAGCCAACAGCCTGCGTTACCAGCTCGACCAGCTCAACGACGAGTTTGAAGCCAACCGACAGACCGTCAAGGAGTTTGTGGCGGAGTGCGACGGCCTTGTCGAGAGCCACAACAAGGTCATGGACGCTTACAACAGCTCCACCTCGAGCATCAAGGACCAAGAGCTCTGCACACTGGCCCTGACCCAGCGGCTCGGGGAGCTGGCCTCGCAGAACACGCAGACCACCGCGAGCTACACGGAGATGAAAGCCATCATCGACCAGCTCAACGCCGACGTCCCGGGCCTCGGCCTGACCTACGACGGCGTGACCGAGAGCGTGGACGCTACGGTCGAGGCTATCAAGAAAGCCGCAAAGGCGCAGGCTGATTCGGAGTACAAGGCCGAGCAGCAGCAGACCTATGTTGACCTGCTGAAAGAGCAGAGCAGCCTCGAGCAGCAAATCGCGGAGGCGGAGGCCAACCTCGACGCGGAGCGTCAGCGGCGCGGCATGAGGCAGGACGACGTCACCGGCGACTGGGTCAGCGGCAGCGGCTTTTGGATGGAGGACAGCCCGTGGGTGGCGTGGACTTCCGACATCGACGATTACAAGAAATCCCTCGAGGAGCTGCAAGCCGCCTACGACGAGAACCAGCAGACCCTCTCCGACATCGAGGGCGAGTGGCGCGGCGTCGCGCAGGCGGTCGAGGATTCGCAGAACCAGACCGTCAGCTATGAGGAGGCCGTGAGCGCGGCCGTCAGCACGACACAGACCGAGCTCGACAACCTCACAGCGGCCTACGACAAGGCGTATGAATCGGCCCGGACGAGCATCGAGGGGCAAATCGGTCTGTTTGACACGATGAAAACCTCTTCTGAACTGTCCATCAGCGACATGGAAAAGGCCATGCAGAGCCAGACGGACTACCTCAACCTCTACTCTGAAAACCTCAAAAAGGCCGCAGAATACGGCCTCGATGACGGCCTAATTAAGTCGTTGAGTGACGGCAGCGAGGAAAGCGCGGGCTACATCAACGCCATCATCCAGAACATCGAGAAACTGGGAGGCAGCACCGAGGGTATGCCCGCAGCGGCCTCCAAGTTCGTCACCGAGTTTAACTCCAAGTTTGAGGAGACCGAAAAGGCAAAGGACACCTTCGCGGACAACGTTGCCAAGATGGAAACCGACTTCGACGAGAAGATGGGCGAAATCGAGACCCGGATGTCCAAGACGGTTCAAAACATGGAGATGACCGACGAGGCCCGGAAAGCGGCACAGGATACCATCAAGGCCTACTGTGATGCAATCCGCTCCATGACCGGCGAGGCCGGGAGCGCAGCGGAGGCCGTTGCGAGCGCAGCCGCCTCCCACCTGAAAACTGCGCCGACAACGACGCCAACCACCACGACAGTCGCCGGTCACGCGAACGGCACTCTGTCCGCGCAGGAGGACGTCTACATCGCCGGTGAGGAGGGCCCCGAGCTTATCATCGGCGCGCGTGGGTCCGAGGTGTTCCCCGCGCAGGAGACCGAAAGAATCCTCGCAGCCGTGAACAGCACGGAAAACGCCACGAACGCCCCGGGCGACACTGCGCCGGAGCAGGAACCGGAGACCACCGCAGCCCCGGCAGAGCCCACAGAGAGCCCCGAGGAGCCCACGGCGACGGTAGAAGTACCGACGACCGCCCCGGAGCCCGAACTGCCCACGGATGTTCCTGCAACGCCGTTCGCGGCTGCTGCACTCCCGGAGCCCACAGCAAGTCCGCTCCCGGAGAACGACCTGCCGGAGGGTATGGAGGCCGTCAAGGAGTATTCCTATCTCACGGCTGACGGGCAGGGCTCTGATGCGCAGCCCACCGGCATTGAGTACGTCGAACCGGAGGTGCAGGCGCAGACTACGGAGGAGGCTGCACCCGCAGAGGAGGCCCCGGTCAACACGACTGCCCCGGCCGCCAGCGACGCGCAGCAGGAGGCCCCGGCCTCCTCCTCGGACGCGCCCAGCATTGGCGAGACCGTCAAGCGCATTATCATCGAAATCAACGGCAGCGGCTCCATCGACGTCGGCGGCATGAATGAGGAATCCGTCCTCGACATTCTGACGCGCCATGCAAAGCCGGTCCTTATGAGCATCATCAAGGGCGAAATCTTCGAGGAAGGAGACCTTGCCTATGATTTTTGAGAGCAGTATGCAGCTCTGGATTACGCACAACGGAGAGCGCGAGAAACTGCGCTTTCCCGTTCTGCCGACGAAGTTCGACGTCACTCACGGGACGAAGAACACGAGCGTCACCATCAGTGGCCTCGGCGAAATCCTCGTTTTGCAGGACCGGGCGGCCGTGGAGGTATCGTGGGACAGCTTTTTTCCGGCCGCGTATTTTCCGGGCATCCAGACGCCATTTATGCTGTCGTCGCCGGATGCGATGATACAGCGGCTTTTCGAGTGGAAAATCAGCGCGAAGCCAGTGCACCTCATCCTGACCGGAACGCGCGTAAACTTCTACGCGGCTATCCAGAGCTTGCAGCCTTACAGAAAAGGCGGCGACCCCGGGAGCATCTACTACAAAATCAAGCTCAAGGAGTACAGAGAGGTCAGAATCCGGCAGGTCAAAGTCAGCTCGACCGGAACAGCGACCGTCTCCGGCGGCTCCACCCGGACAGACAACCGAGTGCAGGCGAAAACCTACACGGTCAAGCCCGGAGACTGCCTCTACAACATCTCGAAATCGACCCTCGGCGACGGAGGCCGGTACAACGAAATCTATTCCCTGAACAAGGATAAGCTCAAAAACCCGAATTTGATTTATCCCGGACAGGTGTTGCAGCTCCCGTGAGGTGAGGCAATGGGCAAGATTACATTCCTCGTCACAAAAGGCGAGACCACCTACGACATGAGCGAGCTGGTGGAGAGCGCGACATGGAGCGGCCGAAAGGGCTCCCCGGCGCGCACTCTTTCCGTATCGCTTATCGACGATGACGGCTGGAAACACGCCCGTTCCGGCATTGATGTCACCAAGGGAAACCACTGTGTTTTTTATTGGGAGGGCGCAGAGCTGTTTCGCGGCATCATCATGCAGCAGAAGCGGAGCACGAAAAAGACCATGACCATCAAGGCCTACGACGTGGGTATCTACCTGTCGAACAACAAAGACAGCTTTTGCTACAAGCAGAAAAAGGCGTCCGAAATCTTCAAGGACTGCTGCGACCGATTCCAGATTCCGTACAAGGATGTGGCCGACACCGGCTACGTCATCTCGGAGCTGCCAAAGGCCAAAACGACAGCCTGCGATGTTATTCTGGACGCCTTGAGCCTCACGTTTAAGGCCACCGGCATCAGGCATTATGTGACGTCAGCCGACGGGAAACTGAGCCTGATAAAGCGGAAAGACAGCATCCTGCAATGGGTGGTGGAAACCGGCCGGAACCTTATAAGCTACGACTACACTTGCAGCATCGAGAAGGTGAAAACCCGCATAAAGCTGCTGTCTAAGGAGGACAAAGTGCTCGCCGAAAAGGCGGACACGGAGCTCGAAAAGACCATCGGCATCATGCAGGACATTTCCACGCCCGACAGCAACACCGAGGAGGCGAACCTCACGGACATGGCTGAATCCATGCTCGCAGAGCAGAAGCTCCCCAGCAAAACGCTGACAATCGAGGGCCTCGGGCAGGCAAACGTCATTTCTGGCGTCGGCCTGTGCATCATCATCAGGCCGCTCGGCATCTCGAACAGCTACTATGTAGACGAGGATACCCACACATTCAAGGGCAACTACCATTCGATGCGCCTTACCTTGAACATGGCAACAGACACCGAGCGGAGCGCAAAGGCGAGCGATGAAAAGAGCTCGACCTCGCACTCCGTCGGCGATAAGGTCCAATTTTCGGGCGGTCCCCAGTACGTTGCGTCCACCGCGACGTCTCCGACCAACAGCCCGAAAGCGGGACCGGCGAAAATCACTGCCATCGCCAAGAGCAAGAACGCAAAACACCCGTACCACATCATCCACACGGACAAGCAGAGCACAGTCTATGGATGGGTGGACGCCAGTCAAATCGGATAGGAGGAGCTGCACATGAACCCGGATGAAGCGACGAGCCTAAAGCAGCTCTTTCTCTCCATGCTGCCGAAAGACGGCGGCATCGTTGTCGGCACGGTCACGAAAGAGAGCCCGCTCACCATCCAGATAGAGAACGACGAAAAGCTCGAAATCTCAGGCAGCGCGCTCCTCGTCCCCCGGAACCTGACCGACTATCAAGTGAAAGTAGACATCGCCCTCGCGGACGGCAAAATCGACAGCAACACCCATGTGGGCGGCGCGCACGGACACAAGTTTCAGCTTAACGATTCGAGAGGCGGACCGGTAACCGGCATCGTCGGCTGCCCTTTCGAGGGTGCAAAAGACGAACCCAAGGGAGACTATCACAAGGTCGAGAGCAGCAAGGAGAGCGCACACATCCACTCGCTGAAAACCTTTTCCATCGAGAGCGGTCTGCTGACCGTTTACAATGCGCTCAAGACAGGCGAATCTGTCTACCTTCTCCGCTTCAACGACGGTAAGAGCTACTACGCTCTTGAGAGGGCTATCGTATGAGCAGAGTATATGTTCCCATTCCCATTTCCGGCATCGAGGAGGAGAAAGAGCAGCCGTCGCTCACCTACAAGCTCGACCTCGATACCGGGCGCATCGTCGGAAAGGTTGACGGCCTCGAAGCCGTCAACCAGTTTATTTTGAAAGCACTCCTCACCCCGCGTTTCCACTGCCTCGTCTACGACAACCAGTACGGCAGCGAAATCAAGGACACTGTCACGGACGAGAGCGCGACAGAGGAGCTTATCAGGGCGGAAATCCCGAGACTTGTGGAGGATGCACTCCTCTGCGACGGCCGGATTCTTAAAGTCTATGACTTTGAGTTTGAGTTCAACGAGGATTCCTGCAACGTCCACTTCACGGCGGACACTATTTACGGGACCACAGAGGTCGAGGAGGTGATATAGAGTGTTTGAAGCCCAGACCTATGACAAGGTTTTGGAGGAGATTTTGAGCCGCGCGCCGGACGGAATCGACCTCCGGCAGGGCAGCATCTTCTACGATGCTGTCGCAGGCATCGCTTTCAAAATTGCCAAATACTATGCAGACCTCGAACAGGTGTTCGAGATGGTGTTTCTGGTGACGGCGACCGGCGATTACCTGACACTCAAGGCGGAGGAATACGCCGTCTACCGGCAGGCGGCCGCGACGGCAAAGTACCGCATCAAGTACGACGGGGAGCTCCCGGAGCTCGGGACGCGCTTCTTCTGCAGCGGCCAGTATTTTGTGCTGGCGCAGGATGACGCCCTCGGCATCTACATCGAGGCGGAGAAAGCCGGAACGGAGGCAAACGACATTCCGGCCGGAACCTCTGTTGTGCCGACCGACACGCAGCGGAGCCTCACGGCCTGCTCCATCGTCGAGGAGCTCGAACCGGGTGCAGACGACGAGGACGACGAGAGCCTCCGAAAGCGTGTACAGGAGAAAATCGCCGGACCGGCAGAAAACGGAAACCAGCAGCATTACAAAACGTGGTGCGAGAGCATCTCCGGCGTCGGCCGTGCGCGCATTGTTCCTCTTTGGGCGGGAGAGAACACGGTCAAAGGCGTTCTCATTGACACGGAGGGCGGCCCGGCGTCTGAGGCTGTTGTGCAGCGCGTACAGGAGTACATCGACCCGGGCGGGACCGGCCTTGGCGAGGGACAGGCCAACATCGGCGCGCACTTCACCGCGACATCCGCCACGGCGAAAAGGGTCAACATCTCTTTCTCCGTGACGCTTGCAAAGGGAGGAGACCTCGCCAGCGTCAGGAGTGCAGCGCAGACGGCCCTCAAAGCTCAAATCAAGAGCATCAACCTCACCACGGACGACAGCGAAACGCCCACCCTGCGCATCAGCACGGTCGGCAACACGATTTACAGCCTCTTGGGAGTGCTGGACTACGCAAACCTCCGCTTCAACGGCCAGACGGCAAACGTCGAGGCCGGAAAAGAGGAGGTATTTGTTTTGGGGGAGGTGACAGTAAGTGAAACCAACCCTGTATCCTAACGGATTCCCCAGCGCATACGAGGAGCTGAAAACATTCTACCCGGTGTTTTACCGGGACGTTTTCGAGATGGACGCTATCTGGCGCGCAGCCGGAGGCGGGCTGGACGAAATCGAGGACGGCGTGGACGCTGTTGTCAACAACAACTTCGTATCCCTGATGGACACGGATGCGCTGGCGCAGATGGAAGCCTTCCTCGGTATCCCTCTGAACCAGAAGCGCACCCTCGAGGCGCGGCGCAAGCTTGTCGCCTCGTACTTCATCGGCGGTAACCACATCGGCGCGCGAGAAATCAAGGACATCACCCGGGCCTTTACAGAGGGCACTTGTGAGGTCTCTTTTGTAGGCGGAACGGTCTATATCCATGTGAAGTCCGACATCAAGGACACGCCACCGGAGGACGACTATTACTACATCCTACGAAAGAAGATACCCGCGCACCTCGGCGTATACACCAACATTGAAATCGAGTTCTCGGAGCGGCTCTATGTTGGCTCGAACGCACTCGAGGGCAACCGGTACGACATTGTACCCCCGCCACCTGTCGGCCAGAGCGCAGCCGGAGAGCTGCGCACCGGTAGCTATATCATGCAGAGCGACAGGACTGGCATCGACCTGCATCCGCAGCCCGGCCTCTCGTTTGAGACCGGGCTCCACGCAGCGGCCGTCGTCCTCGAATCGAGCAAAACGGCCGTTGACCTGCCTGCACCGGAGCAGCGCAGCGCACAGAACGCGCTCCACGCCCGCACAGGCATGGTTGAGAGCAGCCGAACGGCCGCAGACATGATTCTGTATAGCGGCCGGGAGGACAGCGCAGAGAGCACCGTAAGGACCGGCGCAGCCTATGCTCAGACCACGCTCGTCGCTATCGCCCCGGCATTTCAGCAGGAGCGCGCGGCCGCAGCATACACAGCCCGGACCGGCTGCGGCGTCATCGAGAACACACACTACATTGTGCAGACAGCACAGAAAGGGAGTATCTAAATGGACGGTTCTATTACCACCAACAAAGGCATTGCCCTTATCGGCAAACTGCTGGCGCAGAAAGGCGCATTGCAGATTACCCGCGTCGCAGTCGGCGACGGCACTCCTCCTGCATCCCCGGCAACGCTCAACGCCCTAGTGCATGAGCTGAAAAACGCCACCATCGAGAGCGTGGACAACCCGAAGAACGGCGAGGCGAAAATCGTCGTCACCGTTTCCAGCATCGGCGTGACGCAGGGCTTTTTCGTCAAGGAAATCGGCGTCTTTGCAAAGGACACCGACGGCAAAGAGATTCTGTACGCCTACGCAGGATTCTCCGACAATCCGCAGTGGATTCGCCCCGAGGGCACGGCCATCACCAACGTGGCGACCTACGACATCAACACCATCATCGACCGCGTTTCCGAGGTCAAGGTCACTATCGACCCGTCGAGCCTCGCCACTAAGGCAGACCTCACCAAGCTGGACGACCGTATTTCCGCACTGGAACGCAAAGAGCACGTCAAAATCTACGGCGTCCGCTGGCCCAAGGGCGCGAGCGCAAGCAAGGGCGAGCGCATCTACGACAGCGTCGGCATGACGGCGGAGGCTGGTGTTGGTAGCCAGACCGTCACCAACGACTTCGACAAGGCTTACCCGTTCGCAGGCCGTCGCCGCTGCAACGGCTACCGCGACGCAGACCGCGCGTTCCATGTCACTGCATACGAGGGTGAGCCGGGCTACACCACAAACGACCCGGCAAAGCTGGTGTATGTCGAGACGCCGGAGTTTTATTACTTTGACGGCATCGACGGAGACTATGAGGTCATGGCCGTGTCTACCTACCCGGTCCCGGGCTTTGAATTTATGCCCCGCACCTACTCCGCCGCCTACCTCGTCGCTATGGAGGGCGAGACCGGCAGCAAGAAGCCCACGAGCCGGAGCGGCGTATTCAGCGACTACAACAGCCTGAACGGATGGGCGACCGACATCAAGAAGCTGGGCTCCCAGTACACCGGTATGCTGGCGGTCGATAACTACATCGACGGCCTGCTGATGATGATTGAGTTTGGCACGAAAGACACCCAGACTGTCATCATGGGTGCAAGCACCCTGCCGTATTCTGATTCTCATGTTGCGCTGGCAGCAGAGGACAGCGCGAACCGCATCCTCATTACGAAAGCGCAGGCAGCAGACTACGTCGTCGGCCAGACTATCAGCCTGTCCAAGAGCAACATTTGGAGCGATGAAGTTGCCAAGAACCGCATCATCACCAAAATCGAGGACAAGAGCACGGACCAGACATACCTCTACTTCGACGGCGCAGCAGTCAGCATTGCCGAGGGCTGCCATGTTAGCTCCCGTCCGTGGGTAAACGGCGCGGCCGATGTTGTGGCTGCCAGCTCCGGCTCCACTGTGGACAACACGAGCGGCAAATACCCCTTTATCTACCGTGGCAAGGAGAACCCCTATGCAAACGCATGGGTCAATGTGGCGGACCTGTTACATGTCAGAGAGGGAACAGAGGGCAATTACAAGTACCACATGGCCTATCTGCCCGACCCCACCAAATACGCAGGAGGCATGGTATCGTCCGATTATGTGCAGCTCGACTTCGAGATGCCCGGGCAGGACGGCTATGTCAAGGAGCTCGGCAAAGACCCGCGCTATCCTTTCATCCGCGTAACCAAGACAATCGGCGGCAGCTCCTCCACCTATTACGCTGACTATTACTGGTACGGACGCAACGCGGTCAACGCGGTGTTTGCTGGCGGCGACCTCTATGGTGGCCGGTACTGCGGCCCCCGTTACTTCAGCTGCAACGGTGCCCCGTCGTACTCGTACTGGTACCGCCGCGCGCGTCTTTCTTAAAATACCTGACAGCAGGGGATTGGGGGCGGCCAGCCCCCTTTCTTCTTCTGCCTTTTTCTTTCGCTTTTTAACTCCAAACAGGGACTTGGTGTGCTCTGCTCGCGGTGATTGCTGGCGGCAACCTCAATGATGGCCGGAACTACGGCCCCCGTTACTTCAACTGCAACAATGCCCCGTCGAACTCGAACTGGAACCGCCGCGCGCGTCTTTCTTTATGCGTTCCCATAAATTATTGCACACCATTTCGCCGCCCTAGAGGCAGCCGGACCCGGAGAATGGGCCGCCTTGCCACTCGGCAAAAATACGCCACATCAGGTGGGAGCTAGTAGGACCGGACAGGCCTCGAAAACCCTCAAGGCTAAAAGAAAGAGGTGAATGCCTGTTGAAAAGGGCAGGATTCCTGTATGAAAAGCTCCTCGACAGAGAGCTTATTAGGGACGCCATCATAAAGGCATCACGGAAAAAGCGTCGCCGGAGGTCGGTTAGACGCATCCTGAATAATATCGACCATTACGTCGATGAACTCTACACCATGATTGCGAACGAGAGCTTTACTCCCTCGCCATACCGGAGATTCCAAATCAAGGACGGCGCAACGCAAAAGGTGAGAGAAATTTGTTGCCCGAAATTCTACCCCGACCAAATCGTCCACTGGATGATGATACTCGTTCTCGAACCCGTGTTTATGCGCGGGATGTGCGAAACGAACTGCGGCAGCGTCCCCGGGCGCGGCGCGCACTACGGAAAGAAGCACATCGAGAAGTGGTACAAGCTGGACAGGAAGAACACAAAATATTGCGCAAAGCTCGACATCCGAAAATTCTACCCATCGTCTAAGGCCCCGGCCGTTATGCAGGAACTGCGGCACGTTATCAAGTGCAAGCGGATGCTGCGGCTGTGTGAGACGGTGCTGAACAGCTCGGACGGCCTGCCGATTGGCAATTACACCTCACAGTGGTTTGCGAACTTCCTTCTGCAGCGGCTCGACCATTTCATCAAGGAAGTGCTCCACATACGGTATTTTGTCCGGTACATGGATGATATGTGTCTCTGGGCATCGAGCAAAAAGCTCCTGCACAGAGCGGTAAAAGCAATCGAGAAGTTTCTGGCGGGTCTCGGCCTCGTGTTAAAGGCCAACTGGCAGATATTCCCGACGGCTGCCCGCGCGGTGGATTTTCTTGGATTCCGATTCTTCCGCGAGAAAACGACCTTGCGAAAGAACCTCGCTCTGCGCTTGAGGCGGAGGGTGAAGAAAACCTACAAGCATACCCAGAAAACAGGCAGAGTGCGAGCGCGGGACGCAGCAGCGGTTATGAGCTACTGCGGATGGCTGAAACACGCACATTGCCACGGCTTTTTCGTGAAGTACGTTAAGCCGTATGTGAACTTCAAAAAGCTAAAGGAGGCTATCAGACATGAAGCGAGAATACGCGCACGAACCGCCTATTGTGTCGGTAACGCAGCTCAACCCCGAACAGTGTGAGGTGCTGCTGCACGAGAACATCAACGCGGAGACCCGCACCACGACCGGCGCAAACGACGAGGAGCAGACCACCGTATACACGGCACAGGAGTACACCCTCATCATCCCGTGGCGGGAGGGCATCGAGGACAGCATCAAGGCCAACGTCGCCGCATGGACCGAAATGGCCCGCAAGCAGGAGCTCGAAGAGCTGCTGCCTGAAAAGCTGACCGAGCTGGATGATGCCTGCCGCAAGGCAATCGTCGAGGGCTGTTGGGTCGAGCTGGCGGACGGCTCCACCCAGCACTTTGCGCTGACGGAGGCAGACCAGATTAACCTCAACGTCGCACTCGAAGCCGTGAAAGCAGGCGCGGAGGGCTATCCCTATCACGCGGATGGTGAGCTGTGCCGTGTGTTCAGCGCGGCCGACATCAACGCTGTCGCAGCAGCGGCCGTGGCGCACAAGCTCTACCACACCACCTATTTCAACCACGCGAAGCAGTGGGCCACCCGCGCCAAGACGGCAGACGAGCTGGCCGGTATTCACTACGGCGCACAGCTCCCGGAGGACCTTGCGGCCAACATGGCAAAGGTCATCTCTAGTGTATCGGGCCAGTAAGGCAGCCGCGCTGTTCCTGACAGGCGGCACGGCCTACGCGCTGCTTGAGACGGCATGGCGCGGTCACACGCACTGGACGATGTTCGTCCTCGGCGGATTCCTTTTCCTGATTCTGGGCGAGCTGAACGAGGGTTTACTCGAATGGGATACCCCGCTCATTTTGCAGGGTGTCATCGGTTCAGCCATCGTGACAGGAGCGGAGCTCGCAACCGGGATGATTCTCAACGTCTGGCTCGGCCTCGGCGTTTGGGATTACTCCGGGATGCCGCTCAACTACAAAGGGCAGATTTGCCTCCCGTTTAGCATCCTGTGGATTTTCGTGTCCATCGCGGCCGTCGTCCTCGATGACTGGCTGCGATACTGGCTGTTTGGGGAGGAGCGTCCGCACTACACACTGTTCCGGCGCGGCGAGAGCCGCTGAAAGGAGCCGCCAATGAACCGCGAGGAGAGGCTCGAACAGCTTTTGACGGCCACCGTTAAGCTGCTCGACCGGTGGGAGGAATACTCCCTCGAAACGAACTGCGGGGAGCCGGAGGGCTACGGAGCAGCCCGCGCGGTGGTACACGCAGAATTTTCCGTACTCAAACAGACCGACAAAGGAGACGTCGAGAATGAGCGTAATTACCTTTAAGCCGAACGACCACACGAAAATCACCACAGACTTCGAGCGGTCCGAGTTTGCCTGCCCGTGCGGATGCACGGCGCAGATGATTGACCCGGAGCTCGTCCAGAAGATGCAGACCGTCCGCACCAAGCTCGGCAAGGCCATCAAGGTTACGTCGGGCTACCGGTGCGTGAAGCACAACGCAGACCCGAAAGTGGGCGGCAGCCGGACAAGCCGCCACCTCTACGGCATTGCGGCCGACTGGCGCACGAAGGACCGGAGCGTAAACCCCGTTGCCCTCGGTATCATCGCGGCCGCACAGGGCTTTGGCGCGGTCGGCATCTACTGGCACGACAAGGCCGCCATTGTCCACACCGACACGCGCGGAGGCAAGGCTACATGGCTTTGCGTCCGGCCCGGCGTGTATCCCAGCACCACCTACAACAAGTTTGTCCTGCCGACCATCGAGCAGGGTTGCGAGGGAGCCGCTAACCGCGCAGCTACGGTTATGCTGCAGCGGCTCCTCGGCATCCCGCACGACGGCAGTTTTGGCCCGGCTACCACAAAGGCACTGATGACGGCCCAGCGTAAGCACGGCCTCGTCCCTGATGGCATTTGCGGCCCCAAGAGCTGGACTGCCCTGTCAGGCGCAGACAAATATCTGTGAGGGAGGAGGTGATACCAGTGGAAACATGGCAAATTCTCGTCACCGTTGGAGTGCCGTCTGGAATCTTTGGATTTGCTGTCTGGCTGATTGAGCGCAAAATCGAGCAGCACGAGAGAAAGCGGACCGAAGAAGCCAAGAAGCGCGAGAACATTGAAGCCCAGCGCGAAAAGAGCAGAGAGGAGCTGCAAATCTGCATCTATGAAACTTCTCTCGCCGCCATCGCCCTCGGCGAGGCCACCGCAAAGGCAGTTCAGCGCATCCCTGACGCGCACTGCAATGGTGATATGCACGCAGCCTTGGACTACGCCTCTAAGGTCAAACACGCACAGCGGGAAGTCGTTTCCCGCTGCGGAATCAAATCCATTGTCGAATGAGAGGAGAACGCTATTATGAAGTACAATAACAAAGTTTCCGCCGCCACCATCGCCCGTACCGCTGCTCTGCTGCTGGCTCTGGCAAACCAGATTTTGAGCGCGTTCGGCAAATCTCCGCTGCCCATCGAGAGCAGCACGGTGGAACAGTTGGTGACTACTGGTATCACCACAGTCACCGCGCTTATCAACTGGTGGTATAACAACTCCTTCACGCAGGCTGCTATCGAGGGCGATAAGACCTACGAGAACGTCAAGAACCAGATTCGCTAAAGACGCCCCAGCAGCTACCACATAACAGCACGAGCCTCCCGGTATTCCTCGCACAAGAGGGCCGGGAGGCTCTTTTTTTATTGCTGTTTTTTTTGCAATATCT
>ERZ1032445.54-NODE-54-length-26940-cov-14.239613_pt1 | contig 26940 bp, 20 predicted proteins | sample MGYA00518161_ERZ1032445 | MGnify/ENA primary metagenome ERZ1032445 (study PRJEB33719, sample SAMN04261326) | wastewater metagenome | biome: periurban shantytown; feature: human; material: feces | host: Homo sapiens | place: Peru: Lima | collected 2013-01-24 ...
TTATGTTGGCACTATCGAAATTATGTTGTAACTTTGGCAAGTTAAATGATAAAGTAAAATTTTTTATGAAAAACTCGATCAAACTTTTCATTCTGGCGGCCATCATCATTGTCGCCGCTTCCTGCGAGAACAAACCTTCCACTATGAGCTACACCTTGACGGGAAATTTCTCCTATGTGCTCGATTTACCTAAGGAGTATCCGACAGTTGACAGCCTGTACTATAATAAGTATATTATGCTTGACAACTATTCAGCATTGTGCACCAGCTGCAATGATGTGAATTCAGGCTTCAGCGGCGGTTGGAAGGTTTCCACGAAAAAAGGAGGCGCTGAAGACACGGATGAGCTTCTGATTTTCACATCCGCCGGGAAATATGCCGGTTACACCGAGCCGAAAACGGGTTTTGCCAACAAGACATACGCGGTGTACTTTCCGTCGATGTCGTCAGGCTATGACATCGTGTTCAAGTACAAGGACTATTTTACAAAATCCACCTGTAATGTGCTTGGATTCTACATCAACAACACCAAGTACACCGAAAAACTGGCTGACGAGGGAAAGATCGCTGACGGCGACTACTTTAAAGTGACCGCAACGTTCTTCAAGAACGACATGCCGGTCTGCACTGAGGAGTTCTATCTGGTTGACTACACCGGTGCCGAGCATAAGATTGTGAAGGATTGGACGGCTTGGGACATGAAGACCGCAAGAGGGTACGATGTGGATGCAGTGAAGTTTTCCGTGTCTTCCACCACGCTGCTTCCTACATTCTGTCTTGACATTCTCCTTGCGTCCGTCGCTGTGGAGTACTGACATCGGGTTGACATTAAGAAGCTTTTTTGCGCGTCCCCTTTGAATTTTCGATAGTCTAAATAATTGCCGTAATGAAAGAGAACAAGGAATATAAAAACGAAGCTCTGGCCGCTTTGAAAGGCCGGTGGGCTCCGTCTGTGCTTGCCGTGCTGGCATATATGGCTGTTTTGGCAGTTTTCATCGCTCCTTATGAGATAAAGGCCATGCAGCTGTCGTACGATCCGACAAACCTGCAGCTTGCCGCTGATATGATGAAATGGTATCCGGTCTTCATTCTGGGCTGTATTTTTGTCTCGTTCCCGCTTTTGGTCGGACTGGTAAATGGTTTCAAGTCACTTTTCACGGATGGTGACGACAAGGTCCTTTCAAACGAGTTCAAGATCGGGTTCGGTAATTACTGGCATCATGTCTGGGGCATGTTCCTGAACAGATTCTTCGTCTTCCTTTGGTCGCTTCTGCTTTTTGTGCCGGGGATCATAAAGACCCTTTCCTATGCGATGACGAACTACATTCTTGTGGATAAGCCGGAACTCTCGGCCAATGAGGCGATCAACCTTAGCAAGGACATGATGTACGGCCACAAGTTTGACCTGTTCTACCTTTATCTTAGTTTTGCCGGATGGTTCATCCTGTGTCTCTTTACTCTGGGAATCGGTTTCCTGTGGCTCTACCCTTACGCACAGGCGGCGCAGGTGTCCTTCTACCTTGATGTCAAGGAAGACTACGAAAGAAGAACAGGAGTTGACTTTTAGGAACAATTTTAGATCAGACCCTCGGGCACATTCACCGAGATGGTCTTTGAGTCTTCATCGACGGACAGGATGAGATCTTCGTGCAGAGGAATCATGACCTGTCCGTCTTTTGTCTCCACATATAGACAGGTGTTGCCTGGAATGTCCTCGTAGTCAGTGATTTCACCAACGGCCTTGCCTTCCGCGTCCAGAAGTGACCAGCCGATCAGGTCGTCAACCGTAAGGCCATCGTCCGCGTTTTCATATTCATGGATTCCGTCAGGTTTGACGAATATGTCCTTGCCGACCAACTCTTCCGCATCCTGAAGGTTCTTCACCCCTGTCAAATGAGCCAGCGCGCGGTTCGTGCCTTTTCTTGAGAAAGATTCAATAAAAAACGGAACCGGCAGTCCATCGAATGTGATGAACACCGGTTCCTTTTGGTTCAGGTCCTCGGGACTTATCTCGCGGAATCCAATGAGGATTTCGCCTTCGGTACCGTTGGACTTCAGTACCCGGGCAACACGCAGAAGTTCTGACTTTGCCCTGGACATCGGATTAGGCCTCCGCTGGAGTCTCAGGAGCGGCCTCAGCTGCTGCCGCGGCTTCCTCGGCGGCCTTTGCTGCAGCTGCCTCTTCAGCAGCCTTGCGCTGAGCCTCGGCGAGTTCCTCGGCTTTCTTTGCGAGAGCCTCGGCCCTTTCCGCGTTAACCTTCTTCTCAGCCTCAAGAGCGACCTTCGCCTTGTCGGCGGCGTCCTTTACGAGGCCAGCCTTCTTTGCGGCGATCTTAGCGTCCCTCTCCGCCTTCCAAGCGTTCCATTTGGCGTCGGCCTGCTCCTGTGTGAGAGCGCCCTTGGCGATTCCGCCATCGAGATGCTTCCTAAGGAGAACTCCCTCGTAAGAGAGGATTCTGCGGGCTACGAGTGTAGGCTGAGCGCCGACATTGAGCCATTTGAGAGCCTTCTCGCCATCAAGGATGATGGTGGCAGGGTTGGTGTTAGGGTTGTAAGAGCCGAGCTGCTCGATGAAACGTCCGTCGCGAGGTGCGCGGGAATCAGCCACAACAATGTGGAAGAATGCGAAATTCTTCTTACCGTGGCGCTGAAGTCTGATTTTAACAGCCATTGTGAATCTGTTTTAAATTGTTAATATTTTATTTACCGTCGCTTCCAACTCGTGAAAGCGTGCAAAGATACAAATAATTCTTGAAAAAATTTTGGTATTTCAGGAATATTATCTATCTTTGCAATCCCAAGCAATTGGGGGACATACTTTGCGGTAGTGGTGAAATGGTATACACGCTACTTTGAGGGGGTAGTGGGCGCAAGCCCGTGTGAGTTCGACTCTCACCTACCGCACGATTGAAGGCCCGACGGTTTCCGCCGGGCCTTTTTCGTATTCAACGATTTTTCATTATGTTTGTGAATATGTTAAAGAAGATATTTATGCTTGGTGCGCTGCTGGGGGCGGCGACCTTGGCTTCCGGACAGGTGTCCCGTGTTCAGGAAGGAAAGAGTGTTCAGCGTCAGGACGCTGAGTTTGTGAGTGAATACATCACTCCGACACGGATTATGCTTGCCGAAGGTGGCGTTACCGGAACGGAGAACCTTCTGAGGCCGTATTGCGGACAGGTTTCCACCAACGAACCGAATGTCTGCATATTCAGGAACGGAAAGGACGGCAGGAGCTCTGTTCTGCTGGACTTCGGAAAGGAGATTCAAGGTGGCATTCAGATCGTGAGGGCTATGTCCGGTGACAAGGCGGCCGCGCGCTTCCGTGTCTGCTTCGGAGAGTCTGTGAGCGAGGCGCTGAGCAGCGTTGACGAGGCTGGCGCCACCGCCACCAACGAGCATTCGGTCAGAGACTTCGAGATTTCAGTCCCTTGGCTCGGGGCCGTTGAATATGGCAACACCGGCTTCCGCTTTGTGCGTCTGGACCTGCTCGGTGAGGACGCGGAGGCACTGCTGGTAGCGGTCAGGGCAATCTCCCGCTACCGTGACATCCCTTACGTCGGGCAATTCCGCTGCAGCGACGAGAGGCTGAACCAAATCTGGCAGACCGGAGCCTACACGGTTCATCTGAGTATGCAGGAATATCTTTGGGACGGCATCAAGAGGGACCGCCTTGTCTGGATAGGGGATATGCACCCCGAGGTGATGGCGGTGAACACCGTGTTCGGCGACCACAAGGTCGTCCGGAAGAGTCTTGACTATGTGCGGAACAGTACCCCTCCGACTGTCTGGATGAACGGAATATGCTCATATTCATTATGGTGGATCATCATTCAGCACCATCTTTATGAATATTACGGTGACATTGCCTACCTCCGTGAGCAGCACGCCTATCTGACAGAACTTCTGCACACGGTGATGGCAAACTTCGATGGATCTAAGGAGAACTTCAAGGACGGACGGTTCATCGACTGGCCTACTTCCGAGAAACCGGATGCCATTCACGCCGGGCTTCAGGCTCTTTCCGTAAGGGCTATGGAGGCGGGAGCTGATATGGCCGGATGGCTGGGAGACAGCAAGCTGAAAGAAGAGTGTTCGGCAGCGGCCTTGAAACTGCGGGAGTATAAACCTTCCGTCACATCCAGCAAGCAGGCGGCCGCCCTTCTCTATCTTGAGAATATGGCCGGCGCTGACGAGGTCCGTGATGTGATTCTGGCCGGCGGAGCCAATGGATTCTCATCGTTTATGGGCTACTATATGCTTGAGGCGCTGGCCAAGAGCGGGAACTACGATGAGGCTATGAAGATGATCTCGGAATATTGGGGAGCGATGCTGGATCTCGGCGCGACAACGTTCTGGGAGGATTTCGATTATTCCAAGGTCGCCGGTGCCGGCAGGATTGACGAGATCGTTCCGGAAGGGAAGTACGACATCCACGCCGACGGCGGTGCCTACTGCTATGTCGGTCTGCGTCACAGTTTCTGCCACGGTTGGGCCTCCGGACCTACCATCTGGCTGAGTTCCCATGTGCTTGGCGTCGAACCGGTCGAACCAGGATTCAAGAAGGTCAGGATCAATCCTCATCTTGGTTCTTTGGAATGGGTGGAAGGCTCCTATCCTACACCTTACGGCCCGATCACCGTCTCGCACAGGAAATCCGCTGACGGTTCTGTCAAATCCAGTATCCATCTACCGAAAGGCGTGAGGCTGGTCAAATAAATAACAAAAAAGCCCGGCGATGAAGCCGGGCTTTTTTGTTATTTATTAAGTGAAAGATTACTTATAGTACTCCGCGAACTCGATGTCCCTGGTGGCCTTCTCTGCGAGAGCCTTGTCTTTCTTCGCTACGGAGTCAAGGTTGGTCTTGACCTGGTCGAAGTTGCCCTGACGGGCGGCGATGATGGCTCTGAGGTAGTCAACCTTCGCGTCCTTGCAGTGAGCTGCCTTGGAAGCCTTGTCAAGCTGACCTGTGAGGATGTAGGCGAGAACAGTGTTGTGGCAGCAGCCCTTCACGTCCTTGAGATCCTCTACAGCCTTGTCGTAGTCGCCAGTGAGGATGTCAACTACACCGATGTTGGCCTTGGCGGCGTCTGTGCCAGCCTTCTTGAAGTTCTTGGCGGCGGTCTCGTAGTCACCCTTGCGGAGTGCGATCACACCAAGAGCGTTGGTGAGGTCGGCGTCCTTCTTCTGAACATCAGCGAAAGCCTTCTCTGCCTTCTTGACATCGTTGGCGTTGAGGTAGGCTACTCCAAGGTTGAACCTGGCCTTCTCGCTGTCGTACTTGCTGATTGCCTTGTTGTAAAGCTTAACCTTGCTGTCAAGATCCTTGGTGAGGGTGGCGGCGTGGAGGAGAGCCGGCTCGTCAAGGATGTCGATGTTGCTCTCGACCAGCTCCATGAGCTCGTCTGACGTGTAGTTCTTGAACTCTACGTTGGCGATGAACCTCGCGCGGCGGAGCTCAGGAAGAACACCGCTCTTCAGCTCGGTGTAAACGGATGACATGTTCTTGATCTCGCTCTCACGGACAGCAGGATCGCTGTACATGGAGAGGACTCGGAGGATAAGGTCCTTGTCTTCGATGTCAGAGTTCTGGACGAGCTCCTGGAAGCCTTCCCAGTCCTGACCGATGCTCTTGACCTCAGGATCAGCCACGTCCTTGCCCTTCATCACTTTGTCCCAAGCCTTGTCGGCGGACTTTGAACGCTTCTCGGAAAGGGTGTTGTTGAGCTTCTCGCCACCGTCAGGTGAAGCGTAAGCGACAACCTCTGTTCCTACAAGAGTCTTTCTCTCGTTGGCCTTGATCTCCTCAAGAGCGCTCTGGAAATCCTTGATGGACTGTCCTTTGAGCTGCTTTGACTGAACATCGGCCGAGTTGATTCTGTAGAGGATCTGTCCTTCGGCGGTCTGCTGGAGGATGGCCTGGTAACCGTCAGCCTTGAGCGGAACCTGACCGGCAGCCTTTACAAGCATATAGGTAGTGTTGACACCGTCAGCGACCTTCTTTACAGGAAGCTTGTAGGATTTCGCCTTGTGCTTTACAATGCCGCGAAGCTCAAGATGAGCCTGCTCCATACCTTCAACATAGTCGAAATGCACTTTCTCGGTAACGGTACCGCCGGCCTTGGCGACAACCTTGTAGTTGTCCTTCACCTTCTCGCCCTGGTACATGAACGGGGTCATCTTGGCCTCGCCGCCATCGTAAACGAGAACAGGGGTGACCTCAAGGATCGCCTTAGGGTGGAAGTACTTAGCAGGATAGGTCACTGTGACAGTGGCGTCGATGCTGCCAGCAACACATTCCAGAACCGCAGGGTCGCATTTTACGACCACATTGTCAGCAAGTTCAGCCATTTTCTCGGCTGAAGAGCAAGCGACCGCAGCCATACCGATGAGAGCCGCGGCAAAAATTTTGAGTGTCTTTTTCATATTACTGATGATTAAAGATTGCATTCCAATGCTGCTAACAAATATACAAAGATAACTATTATTTTGTTAACTTTGCCAAACTCTGTGCAAATACTATGGATTCACAAGAACTGCAAAGACTTAAAAACAAATACGACATCATCGGCAATGATGCCGCTCTTAACCGGGCCTTGGAGACAGCCGTCGCTGTGGCTCCGACTGACTTGACTGTCCTTGTCACAGGTGAAAGCGGCGTCGGTAAAGAGAATATTCCAAAGATCATCCATCAGAACAGTCTCCGCAAGACAAGCAAATACTTTGCCGTAAATTGCGGCGCGATCCCGGAAGGCACGATTGACTCTGAGCTTTTCGGTCACGAGAAGGGCTCTTTCACCGGTGCGATCGAGACAAGGAAAGGCTATTTCGAGGAGGCGGACGGAGGCACTTTGTTTCTGGACGAGATCGGGGAGTTGCCTCTTGCCTCACAGGCAAAGCTGCTCAGGGTCCTTCAAAACGGTGAGTTTATCAAGGTAGGGTCCTCCAAGGTTCAGAAGACCGATGTCAGGGTCATCGCGGCCACGAATGTCAATCTTCTCTACGCTGTCGGCAAAGGCAAGTTCCGCGAGGATCTGTACTACAGGCTGAACGCTATCCAGATAATGATGCCCGCCCTGCGTGAACGCAAGGAGGACATTTATCTGCTGTTCAGGAAATTCACCTCGGATTTTTCCGAGAGATACGGAATGGGCAAGGTGACCCTGACAAACGATGCCATTGACCTGTTGATCAACTACCGCTGGCCCGGAAATATCCGCCAGCTTAAAAATGTCGCCGAGACGGTCACCGCGTTGGAGTCCGAGAAGCTTACCCGGGCTTCGGAGAGATGTGTGGTGGATTCGGAAGCCTTGTCCCGTTATATTCCTAAGAAAGAAGCCGGTCTGTTGCCGGTGGCGGCTCCGGAACCTTCCGGCGGAGCGATGCCTGATTCGGACAAGCAGATGATAATCAAGGCTATATTCGACCTCAAACAGGAGGTGGACAACCTCAAGGCCAGGCTGGATGCCGGGGAGCGTCCTGTGACTCCGGCCTTGCATCCTGCCATCAGTCCGGTGCCGGAGCCTGATGAGGCCGAGTGGCAGGGCTCCGGTGAGCCTGTGACCGGTGGCGAGATCGGCAAGATCGTGGATATCAGCGCGGGAGTGCCGAAGAATCAGAATCTTTCGGTTGAGAAAGCCAAGTTGGACATGATTGTCAAGGCTCTTGAGAAACACGATGGCAACCGAAAATTGGCGGCCTTGGATTTAGGAGTGCCTGACCGGACTCTATACCGTTGGATAGCAAAGTACAACCTTGGCAAGAAATATGGTAAATGATGAATATGAAAAGATTTCTTATAGTGCTTTCTTTGCTTGTGGCCGCGGTCTTCGCCGGCTGCTCGATAGTCAGTTACTCATTTTCCGGAACATCCATCCAACCGGATGTCAAGACGGTCACAATCAATTATTTTGAATATAAGGCCCTCAAGGTGAACCCTAATCTCAGCAATGATCTCACCGAGGCCATGAGAGACAAGTTCAGGAAGCTTACGAAGCTGGAGCAGGTGGAGATGGACGGAGACCTTGAGCTTCAGGGGGAGGTGACCGGCTATGAGGTCAGGGCCGCCGCCGTGACGGCCAACGAGGTGGCCGCCCAGAACCGACTCACGGTCACAGTGAAGCTCAAGTTCACAAACAGGAAGTATCCCGAGGATGATTTTGAAAAGAGTTTCTCCGCATATTCAGACTATGATTCCACCAACTCGCTGGATGCCGTGGAATCCACCCTTTGCCAGGAGATAATTGACAAACTGGTTGAGGACATGTTCAATGCCAGCGTCGCGCAGTGGTAGTCATGGACGGGAACAAAAAGAATCTCCAGTCCTTGACCATGGACGAACTGACCGGGGTGATCAACCTTTACCCTTGGTTCGGCGGAGCCCGTAAGGAATTGTGTGCCAGGATGGCAAAAGTCGGAGGAAGCGAATGGGGCAAGGCGCAATACTCGGACACCGCCATGTACGTCGTTTCCCGGACATTGATCACCGGCATCATGCGTTCCGCTCGCCGTGAAGATTATTCCGACAAGGATGTGGAACGCCTGATAAAGGAATATATCAGGTCGGATTCCGGTGCCGAAGCGAAGGGACGGACGGAAGCGGCGGAAGGTACACGGGAATATTCATCAGCGGAACCGGAGTATCGCCGCACAGTGCGTGTCGCCGGAGGAGATTTCTTCTCTCCGGAGCAGTATGCCGCCGTGAGGAAGGACGAGGACAATGTCTTCTCCAACTTCAAATCCGAACGTTATGACGAGCCTGAAGGCCGCCGTTGGGAAGATCCGGAGCTCGGCTTTTGCACCGAGACATTGGCCGCGATTTACGCCGATCAAGGCTATTTTGTTGAGGCAAAGAAGATTTATTCCCGACTTATCTTGCGATATCCGGAAAAAAGTGCTTACTTTGCATCCCTTATTGAAAATTTGCGACAAGAAAATTAAAATTAAAGAATATGTTTACATTCCTCACAGTTTTTATTGTCATCGCGGCGATTCTTTTGATCATCGTCGTGCTGCTTCAGAACGGCAAGGGACAGGGAATGGCCAGTAACTTTACTTCAGCCAACCAGACTCTTGGCGTAAGACAGACCGCTGACATCCTTGAGAAGGTTTCCTGGGGTCTTGTCACTTTCATTCTCGTTGTTTCCATCATTACGGCGTTCACGACCAGAACCACCGTTTCCGGTGTTGACGTGACCGAGAAGATCGAGAACACAGCGGCCCAGCCTGAGTTCCCTTCAGCTCCTGTACAGCAGGCCAATCCTGCCCAGGAAGCTCCAGCCGCTGATTCTTCCGCCGAATAACTGACATTTTGTCAGCTTTCGGGCTGTGGAACATAATTTGACTCTGAACCGTCTGGTCTTAGGATCGGACGGTTTTTTTGTTACCGTCACGTGAACCGGCGCGGGCCGCGAGCGGAAGTGTCCCGAGACCGAAAAGGAGAGAAATTATGGAAAACAATACAAACAACAAATCATTGGAGTTCTTGCCTAAATTCGCAATCAACCTCAACGAACAGGCCGCGAAGGGAAAGCTCGATCCTGTCATCGGCAGGGACGAGGAGATTCGTAGGGTTCTGCAGATTCTGAGCAGAAGGACCAAGAACAATCCTATACTTGTAGGTGAGCCGGGTGTCGGTAAGACAGCCATCTCCGAAGGCATCGCCCAGAAGATCGTGGACGGTGACGTTCCGGAAAACCTTAAGAGCAAGAAGGTATATTCATTGGACATGGGTGCCTTGATCGCCGGTGCGAAGTACCAGGGTGAGTTCGAGGAGCGTCTGAAAGGAGTTGTCAAGGAAGTGGTTGACAGCGCCGGTGAGATCATCCTGTTCATCGATGAGATCCACACCCTTGTGGGGGCGGGCCGTTCGTCCGGTGCGATGGATGCCTCCAATATTCTTAAGCCTGCGCTTGCCAGAGGTGAGCTGAGGACAATCGGCTCGACGACTTTGGACGAGTACCAGAAGTACTTCGAGACCGACAAGGCGCTTGAGAGACGATTCCAGATGGTTCTGGTCGATGAGCCGTCACCGGCCGAGTCAATCGCCATCATGAGAGGTCTGAAGGAGAAGTACGAGAACCATCACCGTGTGAAGATCGAGGATGACGCGCTGATCGCCGCCGTCAATCTTTCACACCGGTACATCACGAACAGGTTCCTGCCGGACAAGGCCATCGACCTTGTGGACGAGGCCGCGTCCAAGCTGCGTTTGGAGATGAACTCCGTTCCGGAGCCTATCGCCGAGCTCAACAGTGACATCCGTCAGCTGGAGATCGAAAAGGAGGCCATCAAGCGTGAGGGAACGTCCCTGAAGTCCGAGAAGATTCAGAAGGAACTTTCCGACAAGATGGCCGAGAGGGAGGCTCTGATGAAGAGATGGAATGACGAGAAGGGCATTCTTTCAGGCCTTCAGGAGGCCCGTCAGGAGATCGAGGATTACAAGATCCAGTCCCAGGCAGCCGAAAGGGCGGGGGACTACGGCAAGGTAGCCGAGCTCCGTTACGGTAAGATCGCCGAGGCTCAGAAGAAGATTGACGAGCTGACCAGGAAACAGGCCGAGATCAAGGATCCGATTGTCACCGAGGCGGTTACCCCACAGGATATCGCCGAGGTTGTCGCCAAGTGGACTGGAATCCCGGTACAGAAGATGCTTGAGAGCGAGAAGGAGAAGCTTCTGCGCATCGAGAGCGAACTGCACAAGAGGGTGGTAGGTCAGGATCAGGCCATTCAGGCTGTCGCTGACGCTGTCCGCCGCAGCAGGGCCGGACTGTCCAACGAGAAGAGGCCGATCGGCTCGTTCCTCTTTATGGGTACGACCGGTGTCGGTAAGACTGAACTGGCAAAAGCTCTTGCGGAGTTTCTGTTCAATGACGAGAACATGATCACGAGGATCGACATGAGTGAATATCAGGAACGTCACACAGTCAGCCGTCTGGTCGGCGCGCCTCCGGGATACGTCGGCTACGACGAGGGTGGACAGCTCACCGAGGCCGTAAGACGCAAACCTTATTCAGTCATCCTGTTGGATGAGATCGAGAAGGCGCATCCGGATGTGTTCAACGTCCTTCTGCAGGTTCTGGACGACGGCCGTCTGACCGACAACAAGGGCCGTACTGTGGACTTCAAGAACACAATCCTTATAATGACCTCCAATGTGGGCTCGGACATCATCCAGGGCTATATGGACAGGCTTCCGGCCGTCGGAAAGCCAGGCGTTGATCCGGCCGAGGAGATGAGGGCGATCGCCACAAGGCGTGAGCTTCTGGACGAGTGTAAGGAGAAGGTGATGGACGTGCTCAAGACTACGGTAAGGCCGGAGTTCCTGAACCGAATCGATGAGATCATAATGTTCGATCCGCTGACTCAGAATGACATCCGTGATATTCTTCATATCCAGATGAAGCAGCTTCAGAACAGGCTCTCCGAGGAAGGTGTCACCATCGAGTTCACAAAGGCTTTCGAGGATCACATGGTGACAGGCGGCTACGATCCGGCTTACGGTGCCCGTCCTATCAAGAGGTTGATGCAGCGTGAGCTTGTCAACCAGCTTGCCAAGGCCATCCTTGCGGGAACCGTCCACAAGGACTCCGTCATCGAGGTCGATGTGGCCGGTGGCCAGATTGTCCTGAACGACAAACAGTAAAATCAAGAGGATGACTCAAAAATGCAAAAGGGACTGACCCAAAAGGTCAGCCCCTTTTGCTATTGGGCGAAGTTGATTTCCCGGACGATGCGCTTCATCCCGGCGTACTTGTCCAAGACCCACATCACATAGCGGATGTCTGTGTTGATGCATTTGTTATAGCCCTGAGTGTAGGACGCGTCACTGGCGAGTGATTCGAGATTGCCGTCGAAGGCCAATCCGATGAGCTCGCCTTTTGCGTTCAGCACAGGACTGCCGGAGTTTCCACCGGTGATGTCGTTGTCCGTCATGAAGTCCACGATCATCGTGCGTTTTCCGTTAACCTTGACTCCCCATCGTCCCCACCGACCTTTTTCCAGAAGGCTTTTCTGCCTTTCCGTAAGGATGTAGTCATGGTCAGCAGGATTGTATTTCTGGAGTATTCCCTTCGGAGTGGTGTACCAGTCATAGATGATTCCGTCATTCGGCTGTAGACCGCCAACGGTTCCGTAAGTGATTCTCATTGTGGAGTTCGCGTCAGGGTACTGCTCGACGTCCTTATGAAGCCTCATCCAGTAGAGCGCCTTTTTATATTCCTTTTCAAGGTGGGAAACATCCTGCATTTTCTTGGCTTGGCCGTTCCTGTTGTTGAAGGTCATTATCGGGGTGTCGGTCAGGAACAGTCTGAGCGGATCTTTCTTGACATCGTCGATTGACTGGATGTCTTCGATCCGCTTTGCGGAAGAGATCACGCTCTTGCTCCAAAGATATTCAGCCATGGCTTTGTAGTCATTCCCGAAACGGTCCTGCATCTTGCTTTGGTACTTCCCGAAATAGTATGACTCCAGGTTGTCGAAATATTCCTTGCAGGCATATTCAAGAAGTTCTTTTTCCACTCTGGCATCAGTGGCGGCGGCTCCTTCCCTCAGCGCTTCCTTGGCTTTTTCCACGGTTGAGGTGTTTCCCGCGCGGAGAAGGTAGCGGCTGATGTATGTTCCACGGAATATGGTCTCGCGGAAAAAGACCTTGTCCTTCTCGATGCTTTCTGTCAGTGAATATGCTTCCTTTAGATCCGGAATCAGATTCTCCCACATCGCCCTGCGGTTGGCCGCCGCGTTGATCCATCTCTGCATCTCACGCTCCTGTGCGACCTTTTCGTCCTTGACCCAGAACCTCTTGAAGCATCGGACCATACCCTCATTGTTCTCCTGCACATTACTCAGCGAGAAGAACCAGTCCGAGTATTTCATCCTGACCTGCGGATCGGCATCCATCCACTTGCGGATGATGCCCATCTGCCCGCCACGGATCGCGTTTGACACCGGGAGGCTGACTTTTTCCTGATAGTTTATCTCTGCGGATGAGGAATATCTGTTCGTCCTTCCCGGGTAACCGATCACCATGGTGAACGACCCGGGATAGTACCCGGCGCGGGAGACTTTCAGGCTTTTTTCCATTGTCACAGGCTCCCCGTCCTCGTATATCCTGTAGATCGTGAAGTCACAGTTGTGGCGAGGCCAGGTCCAATTGTCTTGATTCCCTCCGAAGTAGCCTATGCTCTGCGGAGGAGCGGCGACGAGCCTGAGGTCGGTATAGACCTTGTAAACGGACATATAGTACTTTTCTCCGGCCCACATGCTGCTCAGGATGCACTCCAGTCCCGTGGCCTTGTTGTACCGTTTCTCCATCATCGCGCTGATCTTCCTCATTCCGCACGGCTTGCCGGCGGAGCGGAGTTCCTTGGTAAGCCCCTTGACTTCCTCTGTGACATCGAATACCCTTTTCAGGAAGAAGACCTTCTCTCCTTCAACAGGGATCTCCTGCTCGCTTGTCATCGCCCAGAACCCGTCCTCCAGATAGTTGTGCTCAGGGGTACTGAGCTTCGCGATGTTCGAATACGCGCAGTGATGGTTGGTGATGATCAGGCCCTGGTCGGAGATCACGCTTCCGGTACAGTAGAATCCGATTGACACGACCGCGTCCGCGACCGCCGTCCCGGGAGCCTCGTCATTGTAGATCTCATTGGCCGCCAGCCTGAGCCCGCGAGCCCTCATGTTCTTCTCCAGCGCCTCGTTGATGTCCTGAATCATCCACATCCCCTCATCAGCAAAAGCCGTGGCGCCGAACATCAGCGCCACAGCCGTCAAAACCAGTCTTATTGCTTTCATCAAAAGTCTATTCTTCTGTGTAAATGGTTGTAAGGACGTTCTTTCCGGTCAGTTTTCCGGCCACCTTGCGTACATCCTCAGCGGTGACGCTGCCGTATGCGGCCACCCTGTCGATGTTCGGATTGATTCCGTTCCTTACATAGTTCATCACCTGAGAGTTCCTGTGAGGCATCGACATCGCTTTCTTGGCCTTGGATTCAGTCTCGTTCTTGATCAGCCATTTCCTGGCCTCCTCAAGTTCTTTCTCGGTAGGGCCGCCGGAGCAAAACTCTGACACGATGTCGTCAAGGTCTCCGACCAGAACCTCATAAAGATCAGGTCTTGTCTTGAACGTGATCTCGGACTCGCTTCTGCCTTTCTCCCTGACGCTCACATAGGAGTTGAACCTGATGGTGTACGTGCCGCCACGGTTCTCACGGATCTGATTCAGAAGCCTCTGGGACAGAATGTAGTCCACAAAATCAACGGCGGCCAGATTCTTAGGGGTCGGCTTTACCTTCGAGGAGAACATTCTGGTCACGATCGTGTAAGGGTTGATCTCTTTCTTGCCTGTCATTGAATATACCTGCGTACCCTTGAATGCCGGTATGCGTTCCCTAACTTTTGCTTTAGTGAAGGTCTTGCCGTCTGTTGGAATCGTGGCGATGTACTTGCGGACATATTCCTTGATCGTTGTCTCGTCGAGGTTGCTGGCTATAAAGAGCGTCATTCCTGCGGCGGGATTGAACTCCCTGCTGTAGATCTCTTCAGCCAGATCCATATCCACGCCATCCACGGCGGCGGAGTCAATGTCCACCGACCACGGATGGTTTCCGTAGATGATCGAGTCACAGGCTTCGCTGAACCTGACGGCATCTTTTTTCGGCTCGCTGAGTGATTCGAGTTTCTTGTCCTTCATCTGCTGCAGAACCTTGGCCTGAGGCAGGAACGGGTCTGTCACCGTAAGTGCGGCGATACGGAAGGCGTTCTCCGCCTTCTTCGCAGGAGCTGTCGTGAATATGCCCGCGAACCTGTCGCTTATCCTGAGTGAGCGGGAAATCCCACCGCATTCCGGCATCTTTCCGATCTCATCCGCGGTCGCTCCACGGAATCCGGCGTTGGCCCTGATGAACTCCCCGGCGAAAAGCGAGGATGCGAACCTGTCCTGAGGGAGGGCGTTGTAGCCCGAGCCAAAGTAAACGAGCAGGGAGAGGTCCGGTGTCACTTTGGAATCCTTCACGGCGGTCCAGTAAACCTTGGCTCCGTTGCTGAGGATCCATTCCTTCGTCCCGTCCAGCCCTTTGACGTTGTTTTCCTTTACTATACTTCCTTCAGGGTTGTTGACCGTGAGGTCAATCTTGTTGAATGTCAGGAAATTCGGCATGACCTCGCGTGCCCTGACCTGAGCGAGTCTGGCTTTGGTGTCCTCCAAGGACGGAACCTTGGCCAAATCCTTAGGATTGGCGAACCAGGAATATATCTTGTCGCTCTCGGAGAAAACTTTGGCAACGTATGGCTTGACATCCTCCAGAGAGATGTCCTTGAGGATTCTGTTCTGGATTCCGTGCAGCGTGGCCGGATCGGTGAGCGCGGCCCCGCTGACGAAATTATTGTGGCAGACTCCCACAAAGTCTTCATTACGAAGTGATTCGGCCTTCTTCGGCCTGTCGAGATGGTAGCGCTTCCTGACCAGCATCTTCGCGGCCTCGATCTCGTCTTGCGAGACACCATATTCAATCATCGATTTCTCGTTTCCAGCGTAGAAGTCGATGAGGTCCAGCAGGTTGCCGTCCTTTTTGCCAAGGATTGTGTAAAGATCCACATAGTAGTCGCTGGACTCGGCATAGTTCACCATCACCGCTGACTTGGCGTCGGCTTTCCCGGTGCGCACCTGCTCCTTCATCCTTTCGGTCATAATGTTGGCCAGAATGTCACGGATGTAAAGGTCCTTGTAGAACCCTTCCGTGCCGCGGATCTCACGGGCCGGGTAAGGCATTCTGTAGAAAACTTTGAGGGCGGTGAAGCTCAGTGTGGAATCGATCAGGTTCTCGAAGATCGGACCGTCAGCCTTCGGTGCGAGATAGACCTCCTTCGGAGTCGGGTTCACGGCCTTTGGAATGTCAGAGAACCGCTTGATGATCTTCTTCTCCATTTGTTCGGCATCAATGTCCCCGACCACTATTATCGCCTGAAGATCAGGACGATACCATTTATGATAAAAATCAAGGATCTCCTCCCTCTTGAAATTGTTGATTACGTCAAGTGATCCGAGGACGGTTCTTTTTGTCTGTTTCGCTCCCTGATAGACAAGATTGGTCTGTGCGGTGAACAAGGTACGGCGCGAGTCGAAGCCTCGTCTCCACTCCTCTCGGATGACCCCTCTTTCGTTGTCAAGTTCGTCCTGCTCGCAGAGGATGTCGCCCGACCAGTCGTGCAGGATAAGCAGCACGGAGTCCACGAACGACTCTCTGGCGACCGGCGCTCCGTCAATGTGGTAGCAGGTCTCGCTCCTGGACGTGAAAGCGTTCACGTTGGCCCCGAAGCGGACGCCGTTTTTACCGAGGAACTCCAGCATCTCCTTACCCGGGTAATGCTTTATTCCGTTGAACGCCATATGTTCCAGAAAATGTGCGAGGCCGTTCTGGTTGTCATCCTCCTGAAGCGCTCCGACATTGTGCACGATGTAGAAATCCGCCACCCCGGCAGGGTTCGCGCTATGTCTGACATAGTAAGTCAGTCCGTTGTCAAGTTTCCCTGTCCTGATCTGTCCGTCTGAAGGCAGAGTCTGTGCGGTCAGGCTGAAAGCGCTCAACGCCAACGCGGCCGACGTGATGAAAAGAGATCTTAAAAATTGCATCCTATTGTGAATATGATTGTGTTTCTATAGTTCCCGGTGAGATATTCCGGATCCGAGGTCAGACGTCGGTAGCTGTCTGTCAGATCCATAAACACCGAATAACGCCGCTTCTGAGTCTTTCTGACCAGAGTGTAGCGTACCGAGGCTTCGCCCCCTACCGAGGAGGCGTCGAAATATTCAAAGTTTCTGTTCAGATAGGTTTCATTGGAGCGAGGGTTCCCCGTGGCTGATGAATATTGCCCGTCCTCGTTTTTAAGGTTGTCCCCGGCGAATGAGTAATCCGCTCCGAGAGTGAGTGACAGGAAATCGCTCCGCATCTTGAAGTTCTTGACAGCCACCGCGTTGACGGTGTTCTGTGCCAGCCTCTGCTTTCTGTAGAAAGGATAGGAAGTGGCGGTCTGGTCCAAAAAGAACCTGCCAAAGCCGACCGACACCGTCCAAGGCGATGGGATGAATATGCCCGCGGAGCCATCGGCCTGCCTTTCGATAGTGTACCTTGCGTTGATGCTTCCGACGGTCTTGTCCCCGACCTCCTGACTTCCGAAGTACTGGATCTCCGGATTCTGTCCCGGCTGGGTGGAGACCCTGTAGGAATTTTCCTTGTTGAGGGAAGTCATCATATTCCAGCTTCCGTCGATCCTGTTGAGCAGATTCCAGGTCTTGAACGAGATCCTGGCGTTCAGATTGTACCTCATCCCGTCGAAATCGCAGAACCGTACCGAGCCGCTGGCCTTCTTGCCGAAATAGCCTTTTCGGTAGGCCGCCCCAAGATCCAGAAAAGCGTCCACTCCACCGACCTTGAATCTGGCCTGCGCGCTTCCACCGAAGAACTGGTTGAACATCGGACGCTCGTTGGAGACTGAAAGATAGCCGTTGTCGCCGTCGATAACCTCGACCTTGCCGAAACTGCCGCCGTAATCGACAAAGCAGTAGTACTGTCTGTCAATCGTGCCGAAAAGCTTCTCCGCCACGGTCTCGACCGTCTTGACATAGTTAAGGCTGACGCCGAAGGCGGTTTTCCCGTCCGCCAATGAATATCTTGCCCCGACCGATGCGTCCAGATCCATCCATTGGTTGTACGACCTTGGATCCTTGCGCTTGGCGTAGTCCGCGCTCTGGTAGCTGACCTTTCCCGCGAGCGTGAGCCTGTCATTCAATGAATATGCCATCGCGCCTTCAAGGGTATATTCCTCCAAAGTCTTCGTTCCGGTCGTGGTGTCCACGCTTTCGAGGAAATTGATCGGATTGTAGTAGGGGTCCATCAGGATCTGGCCCCCCATATCCTTGCCCTTGAAATAACTGTAGTTCATCCGGCCGTAGAATGTGATCCGGTCAGAGATTCTCATGTAGGAAGCCGCGTCGAGGCTTGGCCTGAAGCAATCACGGCTTTCGTGCAGGTCCATCAATCCTCCGTTCTTCTTCTCAAGGCTTGCCCTGACGGTTGAGGTCTTGTCCACCGGCAGGGTAGCTATTCCGGCAGGATTGGAGGACCGCACCCAAGGGGTAAGGTCTGTGAAACGGGAATATTCATCCTTCCACTCTCCGGTCTGGGACCAGGCCGGAAAAGCGGAGAGGATGAACAATCCTATAAACGACAGGATTCTTGAACCCATATTTATTTCTTGATTGAGGCGACCTTCCTTTGGTGGAAGTCGTTCCTGGAGTTGTTGGTGTCCTTATAGATGATGTGGGCTCCCTTGGCGATGGATGCCTCGGCGTCGATTCCGGAAGGATCGGTCGAGCCACCCTCGAAATCATCCGTGCCACCGACATAGTTATAGACCAGCTTGCCTTCGTTCTCGGCGAGAGCCTCGGTGGCCTCCTTGTCAACATTCCTGTAGAGAGAGTATCCGCTCTTGTTCGTGAATGTTACGTAGCCTGCGTCCACGCTGTCAAGAAGCCTCTTGTGTGATTTCTGGATGTTGGCGTAGTCGTAAACCTCGACTCCGTCCTTAATCCAACCGAGCGGGATTTTAGCGCAGTTGAACGCGGCGTTTCCAGTAGGAGTCTCAATGTTGTCAGAACTAGTGACAAAATCCTTTGCTGTGGTTCCCTTCGGAGAGAAGACGAAGAATGCAGGGGAGTTGTTCGAGATGGTCCAGGCTGATCCCTTTCCGTAGCAATATGTCTTAAGATAGTTGCCGGTTGGTATCGAGGCGGACGGAGACGGATAATTGCTGACATTATTGAAGACTTCCGTGTCGTAGAACACATAGTCGGCATTGCTCAGATTGACAGAGTTCGTGTAGGTCTTTGTGTGGTCAATCGCACCGTTGATCGCAATCACGATCTGAGAGTATGGAGCGATCTTCACGTCAGTGTTGAACCACCACACCGCGTTCCAGGCCGGGATGTAGTCAGAGTAAGAAAGCACACCGTCCTTAAGATAGCTGTTTGTGGCATGAGCGTTGGCAGGGCATCCAATGGCGAACGCGTATTTGCTTGCGTCAGCCTCCACAGGAGAGTTGTTGTAGAGGATGACATACCTGTCGGTCTGATAGTGCTTCGCTCCTTCGTTGTCCATGCATCCACCGGTGTACAGTTCCTTGATGATGATCTGACTGGTGGTTGAGGCTGTGAGGTTGAGAGTGAAACTGTTGGCACCACCGTCAACAACAGTCACAGCTGAATTGGTTCCGTTGTAGATGCTTGACTCCTTGTAAAATGTCGCTGAAGCCTCGTAGATTCCAGCCACAAGCCGGAATGTCGCCGTACCGCCTACAGTCGTGGCCTTGTAGGCCGTGGAGGTGGACTTGTCGGTGACTGTCACCTCGACAGCGTCAGTCACCGGCTCGTCGCCGATCAGAACCTGGACGGTGACATCGTTGATTTTCGCGCTCTCGTCTTTCTTGCAGGCCGTGAATGTGGCGGCTGCCGCGAGAAGAATGTAGATTAACTTTTTCATGACTTTTTGTTTTTGTTGTTTTATAGTTCGTTGTCTAAAATTTCAGCCTTAATGTCAGGCCATAGTAAAAATTTGGAGCATAGCCAGTACCTGTCACCGAGAAATATCGCTGCGTCTTCGTGGAGTAAACCTGACCCAGATTCCGGAAGAAATTGTTGGCGTAGAATGAGATGGAGGCGATGTTCCCAATCTCTTTCGTCACGCTGAAGTTTGCCGAGAAGTAAGGCGTGATGTAATCCTTCTGGTAATTATACGTGAAGGCTGTCCTTGACACGAGATTGCACAGATTGTTGTACAGATCCTTGTCGTTGTCCCTCGCCCACAGGAAATCTTGGAGGAACGGCTTAGGGGTCGGATCCCAGTAGCTGGAGTAATATTCCGGATAGGTGACGGCGATCACCCTCCTGTCCATAAACGAAGGATCCGAACCCGGAAGGTATGAGGAATTGTCATCGACGGCGTAAGTCCTTGTGCCTCCTTCGGTTTCGCTGAGGTTTCTTGAATATCTCAGCAGCGTCCCTTCCAGTTTCACGGAGACGATCATCCTGACACGGGGAATATGCGTGGTGATGTTCAGGTTCATCCTCATCATTCTGGACTCGCTGCCGTTGCTCGTTCCGTTGCCGCCGACATACCACCCGATGTACTTGTACGGAGTGTTGTCAACCATCCTTTGAGAGGTCGGTGAATATGCCAGAAGGTCTTGGTTGACAGTTCTGTAAGCGTAATAGTTTCCGTCAAGGCGTATGTCCGTGTTGATCGGATTTATCCTTTTGAAATCAATCACCCATTCAAGACCGTAGCGGTTTACCTGGGCCCCGCTGTTAGCGGCGTAAGTCCTGCTTACCAGAGACTCTCTGGTCACTCCGTTTATGGTTTCCGGAGTAAGTCCCCCTGTCTTGTCTGTGACTGTCACCACTCCTGTCTTGCGGTCAACGCTGTAGATCCTGTCGTCCACGGGTATCGTGCAGGACTCAAGCGCTTTCTGGTCCGTGTAGTTGTAGGAGAACGGGTCGTAGGCGTTGTTGGTCGTGAACGCCTTGACAGTCCTGTTCCAGAATCCGGCCAGGGATATTCTTGTGCCGGCAAGGTTTATTTCCATTCCGAGCTCGCCCTGATGGTTCCTTTGCCAGACAAGGTCGGGGTTATATTCAACGGTTGTCGGCATCACATAGTAGGCGTAGTAGGCCTTGCCGTCGCTTGCCGTCGGAGGGTTGAACACCACAAGATCCCTGTAGCTTGGCTGCGGGTAGAGAATCGAGAACGAAGGCTGCTTCACTGCCACACCCCAGCTTGCCCTGAACGCGAGGCCGCGGACAAACCTGTCCCTGCGCCCCTTGGCGGAGAATACTGAATATTTAGCGTTGAACCTTGGTGACAGGCTTGTGACGGTGCCATATTCAGAGCCCTTGATGAACGTGTTCTCGGCCCTTAGTCCTGCGATCAGGTTCAGGTGGGATTCCTTGCCGACCGGGATGGAGATGTTGTCTTCCGCGAACAGGGCGAGATTGTTCATAAACGGGATCTCGCTGTAGTCGTAGGTCCTGTATGAGGGAGCGTTGCTGAGGTCTTCGGAATATTGCCCCTTTCCGAAATTCGCGTCGGCGTTCCAGTCCGCCCCCAGTTTGAGCTTGTTGTTGACGGAACCGAACTTCCTCGCCCAGTTGCTCTTGAGAGTCAGCTTGTAGGAGAACGGCTTGTCGTCCAGGAACATCGTGTTGTACCAGTAGCCGGGAGAGATCATGATCGCCGCCGCGTCAGGATTTGAGGAATAGTCCTCGGCCACATAGTAGCCTTCCTCCTTGCCGTGCAGCGACACTGTTCCGGCCGCGCTGGAATACCTGTTTTTTGTCTCGCTGAGCCTGTCCGACCTGACAACCGAGCCTTTGAACTCCAGATTGGTGATCCACGGCTTGCTCAGCAGCCAGTTCATCTCGACATTGGCCCTGAGGGTGTTGTCCTTCTGCTTCTCGTATGTGCCTGTCAGAAGGTCAGGGTCAGCCTTAGAGTCGGTCCCTCCGATGTTGCCGGAAAATCCGGCGGAGAACCTCAGCGGAGCGTCACTGAATATTCCCGAATTGAAAAGGTTGGAGTAGATCAGCGATAGCTGCTTCCTGTCGTAGGATGTGTAAGGGGAGCGGCTGTCATCCACTGAATATGTATATTCGGCGCTGGCGTTCAGTACTCCGGCGGAGCTTCCTCGTTTGGTCTGCCTCAGGCCGTATCCTTTGCTGACGGAGAACTGCTTCGTCTTAGGGTTGGTCGTCATCGTCACCGTGTAAGGGGCGATGCCCTTCTTGGTGTTGACCTTGACTATTCCCGCCCCGACATCGCCATACTCAACGGACGGCACTCCTGAGATTACCTCGACGGATTCCACATTGCTGGAGGCAATGTTGTTGACCGCCACTCCGTGTGTTCCTGAGAAACTGGCGTTGTTCGAGAGCCTTACGCCATCGACTTCCACCGCCGTGCCGAAGGATGCGTTTCCAGCCTCGGTGCTTCCTCCTGCCCTGATGTTGAACCTTTGGGCGGAGAGCAGGCTTGGATTGGCCGTCGCTCCGCCCGGCAGGAGTCCGCCTATGTCCGCAAGGCTGACCATCTGGACGTGGTCGAGCGCTGTCCTGTCCATCGTGCGGCTGGTCGTGGCGCTGTTCTCATTTTCTTTCGCGGTCACGACAACCCCTTCAAGGGTAAGGTTGTCTTCACTGAGGAAAGCTCTGTAGCCGGTCAGATCCTTGCTTATGACGACTGTCTTGGTGTCGGTGACGAAACCAAGACACGACACGCTGAGTGTGTTCTTCCCTGCGGGAATGTTCTTGAGAGTGAAACGCCCTTTGTCATCGGCGACGGACCATTGCTCGCATTCCACGGCCACCACGGTCGCGAATTCCACCGGCGCCTTGGTCTTCTTGTTCAGTACCGTACCGGAAACGGTGTAGGTCTGAGCGAAGGAAACCGCACAGCACAGCAGCAGGATCATTATCAGAAACAGTCTCCGCATAATTCGTGAATATCTTCTTTTACCTTTCCCTGATCACATCTCCGTGATCCTTCACCACAGCCTCTTTCCACTTCTCGGTGTAGCCAGGCTGGCTAAGCCCTGCAGGAGTGCCCTCGTGCCACTTTGAGTGCTTGAATGAACCGTCCTCGTTCTGGGCCTTGACGTTGCCGTCGATGAACTTGACCAGAAGCAGCTCCTCAAGGGCGACCCAGTTCTCGAACTGTTTCTGGGCTGTGCCTACTGAATATTCAGTGAGCATCTTCCTGACGGACGCGAACCAGTCCTTGCTGTCCAGGCCTTTCCTCTCGGCTTTCGGGAGTATGGCGTTATAGGCTTTCAGAGCCTTGCGGTCCATCTCTGCAAGTTTTGAGCCCATCTGCTCGTTCTCAAAATTGTCGATAGCTTCCTTAACTGTCGGAGCCATAATGTTGTAGGCCTTGTAGCAGGCGTTGGCGACACGGTTGTTGATCCAGAATGAGGCGGTAGGGGAGTATTTCAGCATATTCCCGTTGCCCACCCTGAAGCACTCCGGAACCTTGTCCGTGCAGGTGTAGATCGGGGTGACGTAGGATGTCGCCGCGTCATCGGTTCCGAACCAGATGACTCCTCCGACAACGTCCGGAAGGTCATGCCTTGACTGGCCCACGAACCAGAATCCGGTCTGCTGGGTGGCGATGGCCCTCTCGTTGACATAGCGCCAGCCCTTGTACTCGAATCCCATCGGTCTCCATCTGTAAGGAAGGGCGTTGCCGCCGGCTCCGATGTCGGTGGTCATATCCAGCGGAGTGCCCTCGAAGTGGTCTCTCATCGCATCTGCGACGTTCTTTACGGAAATCTTTCTGGCCGGTTTCACGAAAAGAGGCATCCTGTGGCTGAGATCCTTGCCGGTGATGTAGTCATAGTAGGCCGAGGCCGGCTCGGTGATGGTCTTGCCGTCCTTTTCGTAGGTGAACTGGCCGTCGCAGAGGATGTTGAAGGCGCTCCAGGCTCTTGCGTCGCAACCTCTGACGGTTCCGAAATCGGCCGGGCAGTAAGCCGCGCTGAAGTCGAAGTCCTCATCCTTGCCGTCGAAGTAGCCTTTCTCTCTCGCGAAGGAGATCACGTCAGGGGCGTAGAGGCAGTTCTCAGGGTCGTTCAGCGGGAAGGTTTGGATGCGGGCCTGGTTGGCGTGCGAGCAGATGTAACCGTCAGGAATCCTCATGGCCACCCACACGAATCCCTTGCGGATGTTCTTTCCGTCCTTCATCTCGCAGCCCTTTCCGATGAGGTCCATTATCCAGGCCTCGTCCTTGTCCGCTATCGAGAATGTCTCGCCTTCGGAAGCATATCCATATTCATTGGCCAGATCCACGATGACTTGGATCGCTTCCCTTGCCGTGCGGGCTCTTTGCAGGGCAACGTAGATGAGTGAGCCATAGTCCATTATGGCGGTGGTGTCCTCCAATTCAAGCCTTCCGCCCCAGGTCGTCTCGGCGATGATGAGCTGATGCTCGTTCATATTCCCGACTGTCTTGTAGGTGTGCGCGATCTGAGGAATCTGTCCCATCGGCTTGTAGGAGTCCCAATTGATGATGTCGAGTATCGAGCCGGCTTTCCAGTCGGCGGCCGGGTGGAAGTACAGCTCTCCGTAGAGGACGTGCGAGTCCGCCGCGTAGGAGATTATGTTCGAGTTGTCGGTGCTGGCTCCCCTTGTCACGATGATGTTGGTGCAGGCATCAGCCCTGAAGCTTGCCGTGAGCACGCCGAAGGCGGTCAGGAGCGCGTAGATGGTTGAATTTTTAGCCATTTTGCGATTAACGTAATTATTGTTTAAATTTGTTATCCCATTAATAAAGTGTAAAGATATGAAAAATATTTTTCTTGCGGTCGTATGTCTGGTCATTTCGATGCCTTTGGCTTTCGCGCAGCAGAATCCGCCAAGTCCTGAGGAACAGGAGAAGAAACTGTCCGAGTTCATTCAGAAAGAGGTTGACAGACTGGAGATGACGCTAAAGCTTGAGGATTGGCAGGTGTTTTACGTGGACTCCATTCTGAATCATGATTACCGTGCCATGCAGGAAGAGATGAACAACCTGTCCTCGGCCAAAGTGTCTAACTTCGACATCTACACGAGAACCAGTGACAAATGGGCCGAGAACATCTATGTCGCATTCCGTAAGGTGCTTAATGACAATCAGTGGGATAAATATTTGAAGAATGGCGCCGCTCGCGACAAGAAGGCGCGTGAAAAAAGAAAGGCGAAGATGGAAAAGTCTTCCGCCAAACTGCAGGAAAATGATTAACTTTGCAGGAATATTTCGGGAATATTATGAAAGAAGAAATAGAAAAGCTGCTCGCGCATGTCAGCGAGCTGAATTGCAAGACCGCCAAGGAAGTAGAGGAGGCTCGTGTAAGGCTTCTCGGCAAGAAAGGAGAGATCACCAGACTGTTTGATGAGTTCAGGACATACGGTCCGGAGCTCAAGAAGGAGTTTGGCCGCAAGATAAACGAACTCAAGCAGGCCGCGCAGGCCAAGATTGACGAAATGAAAGAGCAGGCGGCTTCGGAGGGTGCGTCTGATGGGCCTAAGGAGGATCTTTCCATGCCGGGGGTTCCTTTTGAACTCGGCTCCAGGCATCCTGTGTCGATTGTCCGTCAGGAGATCGTGGACATATTCAGAAAGTTCGGCTATGATGTGGCCGAGGGCCCTGAGATTGAGGACGACTATCATGTGTTCGAGGCTCTGAATTTCCCTCTGAACCACCCAGCGAGAGACATGCAGGACACTTTCTTCGTGTCCGCAGGCCATCCTGACCCGCTGTTGCTCAGAACGCATACGTCTTCCGTCCAAGTCCGCGCGATGGAGACCATGAAGCTTCCGATCCGTGTGATCTGCCCGGGACGCGTGTTCAGGAACGAGGCGATCTCCGCCCGTGCGCACTGCATCTTCCATCAGGTCGAGGGCCTTTACATTGACGAGAACGTGACGTTCGCCGACCTCAAGCAGGCGATCCTTCTTTTCGCCCGTGAGATGTTCGGTCCGGACACCCAGATCAGGATGCGTCCTTCCTACTTTCCGTTCACCGAGCCGTCGAGCGAGATCGACGTCAGCTGCAACATCTGCCACGGCAAGGGCTGCAACATCTGCAAGGGAACAGGCTGGCTGGAGATCATGGGTTGCGGAATGGTTGACCCTAACGTCCTTGAGGCTTCCGGCATCGACAGCAAGAAGTACAGCGGATTCGCATTCGGAATGGGTCTGGAGCGTATCGCGATGCTCAAGTGGCAGGTCAATGACCTCCGTCACTACTTCGAGAACGACCTCCGTTTCCTGTCCGAATTCAAGACTTCGATCGAGGTTTAGAGCTTTATCGCAATTTTTTTGAAATTATTTCAGAAAAAGTTTGCGAATAAAGAAAAAAGCGCTACCTTTGTAATCCCAAAGCAATGCTACGGGTCACAAGTCTGCGGAAATAGCTCAGTTGGTAGAGCACGACCTTGCCAAGGTCGGGGTCGCGAGTTCAAGTCTCGTTTTCCGCTCCAGAGAGGTCATCAAATCGATGACCTCTTTTTTTGTATCGCCAATCAAACACGTTTCATTATGACCGCATCGTCAAAGGCAAGCAGATTCAATCTCGCGTTCAACATATTCCTTGTGGCCGGAATGTTGCTGGCCGTCACTGTCACGACCATATTCAAGCTACAGCAACCGGGTGTGAAGACTTTCATGCTGCTTTTGGCGGCATTCGGCTCCGTGATGGGTGTTGTGAACACGGTGATGTCCGCCAACGGGAACATCCTGACATTCGTGTTCGGCTTCATCGATGTGCTGATCGGCACGATTGTCTATCTGGACAACGGGATAATGGGGAATTTCGCCTTGCACGCGTTCTATTTCCTGCCGATGCAGTTCGTCGGTTTCTGGCAATGGAGCAAGAGGGGAGCGAAGGTGCGTTCCGGGGAGGAAGGCTCGCATTTGAAGGCGCGGCGGCTGACAGGAAGCCAATGGGCCTGGCTGGCTACCGGAATATTTATAGGCATCGCGGCGTTGTACCTTATATTATTATATGTGGACGGAGCGAAGCTTGCCGCTGGAAAGATTGAATATATCGACAAGCCGAAGATCCTCCTCGACGCCGTGGTGATGATTCTGAATATAGCAGGTCAGGTGCTGATGAGCCTTGCTTTCATGGAACAGTGGTACATCTGGATTCTGGTGAATGTCTCATCGATCTCCCTGTGGGCCGTCGCGGTTATGAGCGGAGCAGGTTCGGGCAATGCGGCCGTGATGCTTATAAAGTACATTTTCTATCTGCTCAATTCTCTCAACGGCTTGAGAATATGGCTGAATCTTAGCCGCCGTACCATTTGATTCCTAATAGATTCCATAGAGGCTTGACTGTCTCCTTCCTGTTTGTATTTGACAGT
>ERZ1032445.60-NODE-60-length-26176-cov-13.528540_pt1 | contig 26176 bp, 10 predicted proteins | sample MGYA00518161_ERZ1032445 | MGnify/ENA primary metagenome ERZ1032445 (study PRJEB33719, sample SAMN04261326) | wastewater metagenome | biome: periurban shantytown; feature: human; material: feces | host: Homo sapiens | place: Peru: Lima | collected 2013-01-24 ...
AACAACGAGGAATCGCTGGGATCCGTGCCCGAAGCGCAGAAGTTCGACACGAAGTGAGCAGCTCCACCGGACTCGGCAAAGCCGAGTAGATAGCAGCACAGGCGTGCGATGGGCCGACCGTAACAACGGCCCATCGCACGCCTGTTCGCATGATCGCCTCTGACTGCCGCCGACCGCTATCGGCGGGCGTCCGCATTCAGCTTGTCCATGGCAGGCAACCGCACGCGTGCGAACGGACAGCACAGACGACTACGCAAACGGCTGCACGGCCAAATCACACGGCGAATCGATTCAGGCGTCGATCTTCTCCAACGCCTTATACGGAACAGCGCTCCTATCAACGCATTTCCAGATCAAACCACGACGGCACTTCACCACGGAAACATAACCACCCTGCCGCAAAGCCTTACCGACTCTGGCATGCAACGGCAGCCTGCACACCTTCCGCCGCCCCTCACCATCGTAGACAACCAGATCACGCACATGCGCAACACGCCCCGCCGCTGACTTCACAACAGGCTCCACCCATTTGCCGCCACGCCGTTGCACAACCACACGGTTCCGCCCCTCGCCAGCCCAAGACTCGCCCACCAAAGCATAATAGGTCTCGCCACCATACTGGTACTTCGTCCACTGATACCCGGCGAACACCACGCCCGCCATAATCGCCAACGCAATCGCCAACGCGGAAAAAGCCTTCTTCATCATTCCTCGGTTCGCTCACGGGAACGCCATCAGACGCCCCACCATCACCGTCGTTACCGACGTATTGATGTGAACAGTACCGAGAATCACCAGCGACCATCATCAGTCAACGGAACGATTCGCCCCGCAAGGCTCATTCCCAAGAACGAGACAGGGTGCGACGCACGGAACAAACCACGCGCCACCCCCTCATAGCCGAATCGCAACCGGCTCGTAACCGGCTCACAGCGTAGGCAGCCAGCGACCCAAACGATCAAGCCCCTCCCTCAACGCCTCCTGGGAAGCGGCATAACTCAACCGCACATGCGTGTCAGCCGTCGCGGCACCGAAATCACGCCCCGGCGTCAACGCCACATGCGCCTCGGCCAACGCGCGCTCGCAGAACGTCCACGCATCCAAACCAGTGGACGTGATGTTGAAATACGCATAGAACGCACCATTCGGCTCCACCTCCACCGGCAGGCCGATGCGCTTGAGCCCGTCGACCACAATGCGCCGACGGGTCAGCAGCTCCTGACGGCGGCGCTCGCATTCATCCAGACTGTCTTGGGTGAAGCAGGCGAGCGCAGCGTGCTGCGTGGGGGTGTGTGCACACAGGTAGTAGTTGGTGGCCAGGTCGTCCACGGCTTCGAGCACGTCATCGTCATCGGGCATGACGGCCCAGCCGAGACGCCATCCGGTCATGCCGAAGAACTTGGAGAAGCTGTTGCACACGATCGCCTCGTCGTCGCATTCGAGCACGGATTTGACTTCGCTGCCATCCGGTTCGCGATCGGCCAGATCAAGGTAGGTTTCGTCCACGATGCGCCACATGCCATGCTCGCGCGCATACTCGCACACGCCCTTGAGCACATCGAAGTCGATGGTGGTGCCGGTGGGATTGGACGGCGAGGTGATCATAACCGCCTTGGTGCGGTCGGTATGGTATTGGGCGACGAGTTCCGGGGTGAGGTGGAAGCGGGTGGCAGCGCTGGTGGGCACGTCTACCACGGTTCCCTCGAAGCTTTTCACCAGCTCGCGATTGCAGGGGTATGAGGGGTCGGCGATAAGCACCTCATCGCCGGAATCGACGGTGAGGGCGGTGGCGAGCAGCAGTGCCGCCGAGCCGCCTGAGGTGATGACGATGCGCTTGGGGTCGATGGTCAGACCGTGACGCTCACGGTAGAAATCCGCGATGGCCTGGCGTAGTTCCGGCAATCCCATGGCCGCGGTGTATGGCAGGGCGCGACCGTCATATTGTTCGCGCATGGCGTCTCGAACGGCTGGTGGCGCGCCGAAATCAGGTTCGCCCAGGCTGAGTTTGACGACATCGATGCCGTTGGCGATCATTCGATCGGCTTGTTCGCCGAACACCATGGCGCGGAAGGGTTGCACCTCACGGGCACGACGGGACATAACAGGCTGCATTGCTTCACTCATAGTCCCGTTGTATCCACACCATGCGACACCGAACCCCGCTTCCCCATGCCGCTTGCCCATGCCGCTTGCTGCTCCGGGCCGCCGGTATCCGCAGACTATTCGCATGACTATCCGCATGACGAAGCGAACGCAACCGCAATACGTGTGAATACGTGATGATGGTACGGCAGATCGCAGCACACACAGGTAGCCATGCATCGGCGAATCCTCATACAATAAGCAGAGCATCGGCATCCATTCGTATAGGAGGAACACCATGAGTATGCTCAACGGCAGACGCGACGAGGCGGAACGCACCGGCAGAAAAGTGAATGTCGCTATTCTGGGCGCAGGTTCGATTGCCAACACCATGGCCACAACGCTGGTGAAGATGGCGGAAGACAGCCGGTATTCCAGCTGGATCCACCCGTATGCCGTGGCGGCGCGTGACAAGGGGCGAGCCGAGGCCTTCGCCGCGAAATACGGATTCGATACGGCGTATGGATCCTATGCGGATATGGCCGCGGACGACAATGTCGACCTGGTGTATATCGCCACGCCGCACAATTTCCATGCCGAACAGGCGATCATGTGTCTTAAGGCCGGCAGGAACGTGCTGGTGGAGAAGGCGTTCACTGCCAATGCCGCGCAGGCTCGGGCACTGCTCAATGTGGCGGAGGAGACCGGACTGCTTGCCACGGAGGCGATCTGGACACGCTACCAGCCGAGTCGTGATCTTATCAACGAACTGGTGCATAGCGGCGAATTGGGCACCATACGATCGGTGCGCGCGGAACTCAGCTATGAGCTGCATGGGCGCGACCGTATCACGAATCCGGATCTCGCCGGAGGCGCACTGCTCGATGTGGGCGTGTACGCATTGAATTTCATCGACATGGCGGTGGGTGCCGACCATGGACGTTCCATTGCCGACATCGTTACCACGATGGTGCCGTACAGCACCGGCGTGGATGCCACGAATACCACGGTATTGACCTATGACGATGGCCTGTTGGCAACCGCGACCAGTTCCAGAGCCGTGGCGTCGGACCGTTCCGGCGTGATCTGCGGCGATAACGGGTATGCGGTGGTGACGAATATCAACAATCCGGAACGCATCGACGTGTACAACACGGATCATTCCCTTCGCCATAGCATCGCGGTGCCCGAACAGCTCACCGGGTACGAGTATGAGGTTGCGGCTGCGGCCAACGCGATTCTTGACGGCCGGACGGAATGCCCGGAAATGCCTCACGCCGATACGCTGCGCATTATGGAGCTTATGGATGAGATCCGCGGGCGTTGGGGGTTGAAGTACCCGTTCGAATAGAACGCCAATGGCTGTGGGCGGCAATCGCAACGGCGATCGCCGCCCACAGCCATGCTGTCATGTGTTCTCCCGACAGCAGGATCATCGGCATTCCGAACCGTTCGGCATCCCGGGCTAGTCATCGTCCGACGCTTGCGGAACACCTGCCCCCAATTCGGCGATGATGGCGTTGCGAGGCTTCATTTCAGCATGCAACTCGCGTAACGACTCGTCGGCTTCGCTCACGTAATACAGCGTGGCATCGATGGCTTCCAACGGTACGTTCTCGATTTCGGCGAGCAGCAGACGGTACATGTCGAGTTGGAGGAGTTTGCGGGCGGTGTCTTCACTACTGGTCGGGCGATGCCCCGTCTTCCAGTCGACGATGGTGAACCGTTTCGTCCGATCCTGCGGGTCAAGCCCGCCAAAGAACACGGCGTCCAGCTTGCCATTAACCACCTGACCGTTCAGATCGCCTATGGATACGACGATCTGGCGTTCCGCCCAGACCGGCACGCGTTGCGCCCAAGCCGACGAGGCAAGGCGACGCTCCCATTCCAGCACGGACGAATCCGCGTCGCCGCTCTGGCAGGCTTGTACGGCTTTATCCAGCTCCTGCAGCATGCCACTTCTGGATTCTCCGCTTTCCTCTGGGTGCATGGCGTTCATGAAACGCTCCGCCCAGGCATGGAATCTCGTGCCGGCCGAGGCCGCGGGGGACGCCACGGATGGTATCGGGCGGATAATGCCACGCCAGAACCGTGTCTCATCCCGACCGCTCAACCCGCCGGCGAGCGCCTGCAATCCGGTTACGCTCTGCCTGGAAGCGGCCATGACGCGTTGGGCTTTCCGTCTGACCGCCGCATCCAGGGCGTCACCGTCCAGCATGCCGGTCATCAGATCCTCGTCCGCTACCAACATGCGGGCCTTGTCGTATAGGCTTTGCCCATTGTTTTCAGGATTATGGCAATCCACATCCGATGTGGCATTGGATGCGGCGTCGTCTGCATCAGCTCCGGTCATGGCCTGCCGCACCTGTTTTGCGCTTTGCAGCAGCGAGTCGCCCACTTCCCGGCTGAGACGCGCCGGCCAGGGAAGACTGGTTTGGGCATCGTGCGTTTCGGGTTCTTCCAGCCAGGCCGCGCCAACGACCATATCCTCGTATTCGCGGGCGTGATCGCCCACAAAGTACCCTTCCGGCAAGGCGATCTGCTCATCGGCCCCTTCCGGCAGGTTCGATGGAGTTGTCGCGATATCGTTATGGATGCGCAACGAGTCATGCACTTCCTGCCAGAACACCGACGGCTTGGATTTTCGCGTTTTGGCGCCCAATACGCGCGGGTCGCGCCCTTCCTCTCCAGTCTGGCAATAGGTGAGCAGCAGATCCCTGCGAGCTCGGGTGAGCGCCACGTAGGCGAGTCGTCGTTCATCGCAATGGTAGCGGCGCCCGTATTCCTCGACCTGTGTAAGGTACAGGGAATCCGGATCCATGGCTCCGATCTCATCATCGAAGGCACGCAGTGTGCCAAACACTTCGTCATCGATGGTTTCCGCCGCGTCCAGCAGTTCCAAGGACTCGATGGGATCCGCTTCGCCGGGCGCATCATGCGGGAATCGTGGCAGAATGCCGGCATCGGCGCGCACCGGCACGGGGACCGCGTCGATTGTCGTCAGCCATGACGTGGCGGTCTCGCAGTATTCCGGAGCTTCCCACACGCCGTCGTGCCACCCGCCCGGATGGCGTTCGTCGACCTTGACGGCAAGCGAATCGCCTTGCTTGCTGGGGAACACGCCTTCGCCGAGTTCCACCACCGCGACCGCATCCCATTCAAGCCCTTTGGACTGGTGGATCGTCATGAGTTCGACATCGGCACCGCTATCGGCGTTCAGGGTGGACGTCTCGTCTTCGATGGTTCGCAGCGTATCCGTCCACGCCATGAATCCGCGCAATGTCGGCGCCTGACCGGCCGCGATCTCCGATAGGTACGTGTCCACCAGATCGATGATGGCCTCCACGGGGATTCGGGCGACAGTGGGGTTTACCGTGCCGTCGCCATGCAACGCCTGCGCGACCACGGCATCCACGTCCAGTTCCAGCGCCTGCGTCGCGGTACGCACCACATCCGACAAAGGCCTGCCGATTGCATCGCACACCGTGCGCAGCACGGCACCGGCGCGGATGATCGTCCGAGCATCGTGTTCGTCGATGCGGGAGCAGCGTTCCAACTGTTCCGGCAGATCGTCGCGCAGCAGCAGATCGGCTACGAACACGCTGTTGATCACGCTATCGCGATGTTCTCGGACCAGAGCGTCCCATTGCCCGCGCGGCGCGTCCGCCGGGACCAGACCGGCCATGACCAGGGCTCGATATTGGGATTCAAGATTCAGCGTATTGGCAATACCGGCAAGAGCGGCCAGAGCCGTGGCTCCCAGTCCGAAGCGTGGGGTGGCGAGCAGCCGCATCAGCGAGGCGCTGTCGCTATGGTCGCAGGCTACGCGCAGCAGCGAGAGAATATCGCGCACTTCGGGGCGTTCGAGCATTGCGGAATATCCGACCGCCACAGCGCTCAGACCGGACTGCTCCAGCGCCTGCTGGAACAACGGCATTTTTGCCTTCGAACGGAACAGCACCGCAACGCTTCCCTTATGCTCGCCACTCTGGCCGGCATGGGTGTTGCGCGCGATGGCTTCATGGCAGAATCGCACCACACCGTCGATCTCCTGCCCCAAGGTCTCGTAGCCGAGCACGCCAACCGTGCCGGATGGGGCATTGTCTAAGGGGGCGAGCTCGTTCACGTCCACTTCCCGCATCGGCGAACTGCTGGGACGGCTTGGCGTGCCACGCAACGGCATGGTGAGATTGTTCGCGGCTTCCAGTACCAGCTTCGCATTGCGCCGGGTAACGCTTAGGGAATACGGCTTGCGTTCGGGCGGCAGATGAAAATCGCGTTGGAACATGCGGAAAGCGCCGGGGCTTGCTCCTCGCCAGGCATAGATCGATTGGAAGGGGTCGCCCACCGCGCTCACAGCGGTGCCTTCGCCTCGGAACAGGGTGGCGATAAGCGCCGCCTGCGTGGTGGATGTGTCCTGGTATTCGTCGAGCAGCACATGGCTGAACCGTTTGCGATAGCGGGCCCCGATGGAGGGGAAACGAGTGACGAGCTGGTATGCGGCGATGGTGAAATCGCTGAATTCCGCCATATTCAGCCGTCGTTTCTCCGCGGCATAGGCCTCTACCAGATCGAGCATCACGTTGCGTTGTTCGGCGGTCTGCACAAGCGAGGCGCACGTGTAGACGCAGGCCGCATGCGCGTCACGCTGATATGAGGCGACCTTCTGCGCCCAGCTTTCGTCCGTGTCTTTCTTCAACCGCTTCTGACGCTTGAGTTTCACCGCTTGTTCGGGAATATCCTCGCCTTCGATGACGGATCGCACCTGCTTGACGAAAGCGTCATCCCAGGCGCGCACTTTCGCTATGGCCGAAGGCATGTCGGCGACATCGCCGCCGATCATGGAACTGGCAATGGCATCGCTTAGCGCGCGAACATGCGCCGTGACCTGACTGAATGAACCGAGTCCCTTGCCCTGCAGCATATCCATATGACGCTCGACCGTATTGGCCGCCAGCTGCAACGCCCCGGCCTCGCTCAACGGCTGTGTGTTCTGGTCGAAGCCCACGAGCAGACCATACTGGCGCACAATGGATTGGAAGAACGCGTCATAGGTGAACACCGCAGGTTTGAGGAACATGCGATCCTGATCATGCTCGTCATCGGCAAGCACCGCCGCGGAGACCCTGGACAGCAGCTCGCCCGCTGCCTTACGGGTGAAGGTGAGGCCGAGAATACGTTCGGGAGCCACGCCATGCTCGATGAGCGACACGATGCGACGCGTCATGGTGTAGGTTTTGCCTGATCCCGCACCGGCGACCACAAGCACGTCGCTGCCGACCGGAGCGTTGATGACTTTGGCTTGTTCCGGACTATCGGTGAATGTGCTCATGCCTGCCTCGTTTCGAATACGGTATCGACCTGTCCCGCGCATGCAGGGCATACATCCGTCATACGGCAATGCCCCTTATGCTGCCTTGTGGGATGCGCGACGATCACATGCGAGCGGCTCGCCGCAGCCGCGTAGAATACGCGTGCGATCATGGTCAGCGACCACATGGCCTGTGTGCCGTTCCATGAGAGGAACCCCTGCCATGCATTGTCGTCCACCGCATCCAGCGCACTCGGCTTGCCCGCGGGCAATGGGGGAATATCCGTGAACTTGTCCAACCGCGGGTAGTGGTCACGCGCCACGAATCCTTCGGCGTTCAACGCCCCGTTGAGGAACAACGGCGGCTGGAAGGCGCTTTCCGGTGAATAGCTGGAGGCCGGAGCGGCGTCATCCTGCACGTAGAACAGGCCGCTTTGCGCGATATGAGGCCGCTCCCCCGCCCTGCCATGCTCGGGGAACATAAGCCCCAACTGGTAGCAGACCAGCTGAAGATCATTGAAAATCTCCGCAAGCTGGCGTTTCCGCCCTGTTTTGTAGTCGATAAGACGGATGGTCTGGCTGCCATCGCGTAGCCGCCGCATCTCCTTGCGGTCGATTCGGCCGGACAATCGTACCGTCAGATCCTCACGCATGCCCTCCGGCCATCCGCCGACCAGTATTCCCATAAGCTGCATCAATGCGGTTCTGCCTACAGGACTCATGCCCGGCAATGCATTGTAGGCCATGCAGATATCATCAAGCCCGAAGCGCGCGGAGAACTCCTCCTCGCATGAGGCGCTTTCCAACGTGCCGATGTCGAATTTCCCCTCGTTCTTGTTCAGGTAGCTGCTTGCATTGCTTTCCACGAAATACGATGCCAGATTATGCAGGGTCGTTTCGGCCTGTTCGTCCTTGAGCATGGCGGTATACCGTTCGGCGGCCTTGGCGATGCTGCTGAAATCCGGTTTGATCGCGTCGTAGATGTCGACAAGCCTGTGGGCGACGGCATCGACCGCGCTTTCGACGGACGAACCCGCCACGGCACCCGGAAGGTCAAGACCCTCCGCGCTGCCCTTCTGCGCGACGGCATGGATGAGCGTGCCGAAGCTTGTGGCGGCGGAACCGATGCGCGGGCCTGCAAAACGATTCTCCAGCAGCCAGCACACCGGGCAGGCCCAGAGGTTGTCCACTGCGGACGGGGACAATGTGACGACAGGGCTGCCGTTGTCGTCCAAGGTTTCCTCGACGCTTCTCGATGTGATGCCGGCCTTCCGCGCAGCATCCGCCGTGTTCTGTGCGCCGTCCCGCCTTTCGGTGCTATCCGCGCCGTCGAGGAACGGCCAGTAATCGGGATCGGCGACATCGATGCCATGCTCGGCAAGCAGCGCGAGCGTCTTCCTGGCATCGCACGCCTGCGGCGAATGCTCCGGGTAGCGGGCAAGCATGACGCGCGCCTGGGCGACCAGTCCGCGCGGATCGGCATCCAGACCGGCAAATTCACCGTTATCGCCGGATTCCCCCACCGTGGCGAATGTCACGGCATCGATGTCACGTGGGCAATGCTCCGGCAAATAGCCGTACATGAAATCCGATGGCGTCGTATCGTCGCTCAACACGGCGCTGACCATCACCGAGGCACCGCGGGTGATCGCCACCAGAAAGCTTTTCTTCTCGCTGGCGAGAACCGTTTCCAACCGCGCATCGTGCCCGCTGCTGCAAGGTTGCGCCGCGGCGTCGCCATGAAGAACGACATCGGCAAGATCCTCGCCGCCGAACAGTGTGGCGCGTTCGGCAAGATTCGGCCACACATCCTGTTGCAACGCGGGAATCCACACGCACGCCCAATGCCTGCCCGAAGCGCCGGCCGGCGTGGTCAATGTCACGGCCTGTTCCACCGGCCCGGTCTTCGCCAGGGAATCCGCTTCGATCTCCATGGAACGCACCTGGTCGATAAACCCGTCAATATCCGTTCCGATCATGCCGCCCTGCGCATATTGGAACAGTCTCATGGCCGCGTCCAACCTGTCGTTGGCGGCACGACCCTCCGGCGTGTTCTTCAATGCCATGCGCTGCCAGTGCTCGGCCACGCCGGTAACATCCCATGCCAAAGCCAGCACGAACTGAGGTTCCTTCGACGGCAGGGCCCGCATTCCCTCCGCCACGCGGTCGATCAGGCGGAACACCCTTTGGAACGCCTTAAGATGCGGGCCGCCCCCTACGACGCTGCCGATCACCCCCAGCATGTCGGCGCATGGAGCCGCCTTCTCGTCCAGAGCGAGCATGGCGTACTGCGACAGCACACTGAACGCCGCAGGCCGCTCTTCGCCTGTGCCGTCGGCCACATCGGCAATCTGAATCGTCGTATCGGCACCATTGCGCCGCTCGGACTCCTTCAGAGCCTCCCATTCACGCACAATGCGCGCAAGTTCGCTGCCGTCGACCGCGCGCCCTGCGGTTTCGTCGGTAGGCTCGTCTGCAACCGCATGCCCGTTGGGATCGTCGGCCACCCCTTCGAGCCCCGCCAACGATTCCAATGAGCTCATGGCAGATTCGATCGGTTCGATACGCGCAGGCGCCCCCTCGCCGGGCTTGCCACCGGTGGTGATCAACGCACTGCCCATAAGCGCGGCGATACGCGAACGAGCAAACGCGCCGATGTTTTTCAGACTCATATCGGTACCATCAAGTCCCTGCTCGCGCAGTTGGGCCAATTCGATCAACGCGAACAATCCCTGCACAAACGGTTCGGATTTCAACGGTCGGGTTACCGACGAATACCGGACCGGCACCCCGTCGCGCCGAAGTCGTTCGCCGAATTGGCGCACGGTGGCATTGTCGTGGGCGATGACGGCCATGTCGTTCCATTCGGTTCCCCTGTCGAGATGGGAGCGTTTGATGCGCCACACCACATCGTCAAGCTCCTCGCGTGCACTGCGGTAGATGGCGGTTTGCAGCGAGTCGTCGGTATGCTTCACTGCGGAAACCGGCCAAGCGCCTGGACATACCGGCATTTTGCCGGGACGCTGCGGCATGGGCAGTGCATTGCGTTCGGGGGATGTGATGGACAGCGATACGCGCGTGGCCACAAGCGTGCGATAATCCGGCGCGTCGCGGTCTCGCCGATCCTTTTCCATCTCGATAAGCCGAGCCTGCAGATCCCCGTGTTGTGCACGATCGAACAGGTATTCAGGGTAGGACCCGCGGAAGGTCTGTACGGATTCGTCGGGATTGCCCGCAAGCACAATGGCCGTTCCCCGGTTGTGCAATGTTTCGATAAAACGCAGCCCGGCAAGTGTGGTGTCTTGAAAATCGTCGACAATCAGCATTCGGGGCACCATATCGGCAAGCCGACCGTCGTCGGACCCATCCGGGCGTTCCAGCACCGCGGCGCCTTCGACCAGCAGTTTGGAGGCGTCAAGACGGTACTCGCCGGAATAGGTGTCGGCAAGAGCGTGCGCGTATTCGCCACGCAGCGCGAATGCGAGACGCCATTGCACCGTCAGGCGTTCCTCATCTCGCCAATCGCCTTGCGGGAAATGCCGCGGAGCTTCCAGCAGATCGCCTTCGCGCTCCGGTGTCACGCCAAGCTCATCCATGCGGGCAAGCATGTCTCGCAGCTGGCTGACGAATGAGGCGGAAATGCCGTTTTCGAATATCGCGGCGGTGGAACCTGCGCCGATGTTCCCGCCATTCGAAGCGGTCCCGGCGTTCAATGTCGGGGCCACGGCGTTCGCCCAATCATCCTGTGCGAAGTAATACCTGAGCAGATGACAGGTGTCGCATAGATCACCACTGACCGCATGCCGCAGGTGCACAGCCAGCACCTGACGCAGCAACGCGTCCTGTTCGGCACCATTGAGCAGTTTGGGCATCGGCAGTTTGCGGAACGACCGGTTGGCCGCGATGATGCGGAACGCGACCGCCGATAACGTGGTGACAGGTCTGGCCTGGGCGAGCGCTCCGAGTTCGCGAATGGCCATGTCGGAAAGGCTGCTGGCCAGATTACGGTTGGGAACGCACATGATGGCTCCGTTGTCACCGAATCTGCGCAGCGCGGACAGCAACGACCGATAGCACAGCGTGGTTTTCCCGCCACCGGGCATACCGGCGATCAACAACGGTCTCGCCGTTTCCCCGTTGATCAGCGTTTCGATTGCATTCGTTGCATTCCCTAGATCACCCATGCTCCCAGACTAACCGCTTACGCACGCCGGCAGGTACCGGCCTTACGGATTTCCATGCCGTTTCATCGCGTGTTCCAACGGATGAGATACGACTCGCCGTGCTGTTCCGTTTCCCCCGTCCATGCCGTCACGCAGAATGCTTACACCCTCAATGTGGAAGGAACGAATCATGATCAAGAACACCTCGCCTCCGTTAGGCTCCGAGCCACCGACCATCGACGGATTCACGTTCGTCCGCCCGATTGGTTCAGGCTCCACCGCGAACGTATACCTCTACCGGCAGCTGGACCGGAACCGCCCGGTGGCCGTCAAGGTGGGCAATGTCGCCCGCCACCCGCAGGCTTCGGCTCGCATCGCCCATGAAGCCCACATTCTGGGGCTGCTGCCGCAGCACCCTCACATTCTTCCCTTGCTTGCGATGGGGACCGCAGGCCCTGGCTTGAACTACCTTGTTTTCGAATATGCATCCGGCGGCAACTGCCATAGTCTGCTGCGCACCCGCGAAACCTCTTGCGCCGACATGCTTCGTCTCGGCGTCAAATTGGCGGATGCGCTCTGTGCGGTGCACCGCGCGGGTATAGTGCACCGCGACATCAAACCCGGCAATGTGCTGATCACCGCTGCAGGCGAGCCCATACTGGCCGATTTCGGCACCGCCTGCAGCATTTACGGGGCAGACGACGCCTGCTATTCGATCCCCTGGTCGGCACCGGAATCGCTTGCGCATCGCAAGCCATGCGAAGGCACCGACATGTATTCCCTAGCCGCATTGCTGTATGCCTTGCTTGCCGGGGCGTCACCGTTCGAATACGGGTATCGCCCACGGTCCAGTGCGCAGCTGCGGAGCATCATTCTCTCCCAGCCGGTACCCCCGCTCAACCACCCGGACGTTCCTGAACCCGTCGAACTGCTGTTGCGGCGGGCAATGGCGAAGAATCCATCGGACCGATTCCCCTCCATGCCGGATTTTGCATTGGAGCTGCGGCGCGCAGATTTACTGGTGTCCTCCAAGCGCACGATGCTCTCCCCGGTCGCGGAAGCACCCACCGGCATGGCAATCTCCTCACCGCGATCAGTCGTTCCATCGAGAGGACGATCCGCCACGCGGCCTGGCCGTGCAGACCGGAATCGGCGCTCGCCTTGGCGCAAAACGCCTATGGCGGCACTCTCCGCGATTCCGCTGCTGCTGTTCCTGATCGTGCTAGCCGGCACGCATACGGATTCGGTGCAGATGCCGGAACCGGTTCACATCCTTGATGCCGAGGAGTCGAACGTTCAGGCGCGGATGCGGATCTCCTGACCTCGGCCGACACCATGACACGCCTGTAGCCGGCAGGATGCCGGAAGACCTGGCTGCACCCATGCCGATTCGACGCAGATGGCGACGCAGATCCATTTCCGTTGCCTGTCGTTACATGCCGTTGCATGCTTTCGTCTGCCAAAATCCGCTGGAGTCTGCCTGAGTCTGCCTGAATCTGCCGGAGTCTGCCGGATGGCGTTTCCATAGCGCTTCGCCTTACCGCCATCGCACCGTATTCGTCCTCACTTCGAGTCCCTGCCCTCATAATCCCCGCCGCCACTTCACCGAACGGATCATCATGCCTTTGCCTTCACCTCGTCTATGGCGCCGCATACGCAACGCCGATGTACCATCTTCTTTCCCCATGCCGCCGCACATACGCCGGCGCATTCCCCCAGCGCTCATCCTCGTTATGCTGCTGGCCTTCATAGCCGGCGTACTGGTGGTGCAGTCCGTAGTCAGGCATCAGGTGCACTGCGACGATGGCAGCGTATGGGTCATGTCGCAGAGCCACGGCAAGGCGGTACGGTTCAATGCGGACATCGAAGAGCCCACAGGAGCGGTGCGCGCCATGAAGGGTCGCTTCGACATCCTGCAATCCGGAGACGATGCGCTGCTTGCCGGAAGCACGCATATCGCTTCCATAGACGCACCGACGTTGAACATCACCGACTATGACGTTTCCGCACGCGACAGCATCATGCTGCTGGGCGGCGGAACCGTGGCGATGGTTTCCCGTCGCAGCGGCGACCTGCACACCGGATCCCTGGAACGCATCGGTGAACTTGCCAAGGCGAGCGGCACGCCGGTCATGCGATTGGGAGCCGGAGGCAAGGCGGTCGTCGATTACCAAGGCACCGTATGGGGGTACCGGCCGAGCGACGGCACGGTATTGTCGTTCACACGTTCAGACCGACGAGCGGCATCGGTCTGCTCCCTGTCCGGCGGTGAGCGCCTGGCTGTTTCAGCATTCACCGTAGTCGACGGTGTTCCCGTCGTATTGTCAGGCAATCGGCTCGTGTTCCCGGGAGGCGAAACCACCATCGATGATTCCGGGCGCATGCTCTTGCAGTCGACGCCGACCGATGACAGGCAATCCGGCTGGGTTGCGATTGCTCTGCCGGGCAAACTCGCCCTGATCAGCCTTCGGACGCAGTCGCCCGAACCCGTGCTGTTGGATTCCCTAGGCTCGGGAGCGCCGGCGCAACCGGTTTCGGCTGGCGGATGCGTGCATGCGGCGTTCGCGCAGCATACCGATAATGCCGTCCAAGCGTGCTCGCCGTCTGCCGAGCATGCGGATTTCATATCGCTCGCATCGGTGACGCCTTCCTCGGAGCTGGTGTTTCGGGCCAACCATCGTCATGTTGTGCTCAATGATGTTGCAAACGGCACCATCTGGAACCCGCAGCGTTCGCCTGAGACCATCGCGCTGCAGTGGAACGCCCTGCAACCGGATCGCGACCAGCAGCGCGAGGATTCCTCCACAGCCTTGGAAGCCAAGCATTCCGTAACGCCCGACTGCGATTCTTCGTCCTCGTCCACCGGCCATATACGGACTGTGGATGATGAATTCGGCATTCGCCCGTCAAGCCGCATGACGCTTGACGTGCTACGTAACGACGAAAGCACCGGCTGTTCCGCGCTTCGTATCGACCGGATCGGCGCGCCGACAGGAGGCGCTGTGCGCATCACGCCGGTTCGTCATGGGCGATATCTGCAGGTCGATGCTTCCGAATTGCCAAGCGGCACCATACGGTTCACCTACAGCGTTTCGGACGGGCACGGCCAAAGCGCTTCCGCCTCCGTACGCCTGAACGTCGCCGAGGCCAATCGCAATCAGCCGCCGGTGCAGACCGACGTTCCTGCGGATATCCCCGTCGAACAGGGCGCATCCTACACGGCAAGCGTGCTGGATTCCTTCACCGACCCGGACGGCGATCCGCTGACGTTGGTATCGGCAAAGCCCCAGAACAGTGGCACACGCCTCTCCGCCCGCGCGGATGGGCGGCTGACCTTCGACGCCGGAACGGTGGAATCAGGCAGGATCGGTGTTGAGCTGACCGTTTCCGATGGAACCGCCGCCACGACGGGAATCGTGTTCTTCGCCATTCACGCCGCGGATAGTCTGGGCGCGCAGATCGACCCGATATCGCAGGATGCCATCTCGGCGGTTCCCGTCACCGTCGACCTGTCGCCCTACATTCATGCCACTGGCACGCATACCCCGTTATTGACCGACGTCACGGCACCAGAGAACACGAGCGCGACGGCGAACGGATCGGACATGACCGTCTCGTTCACCGCGGCCTCGCCAGGCACCTACCACGTGCCGTTCACGGTGCGACAGGGACGACAGCAATCCGCAGGAATCATACGATTCAACGTCAGTCCGCCTGCCACGGAACGTTCCACGCCCATCACGACAAACGATGTCGTCGTATTAGGAGCCAACGGCACCGCCATACTCGAGCCGTTATCCAACGACCTCGACCCGATGGGCGGCGTGCTTTCCCTCGCTTCCGCTTCGGCACCGCCCGATACCACGATCCGCACGACCGTAGTGGCACGAAACAGAGTGCATCTGGAAGCCCGGCACCCGTTGGACGCTCCGATCACCATCACCTATACCGCAGTGAATGCGGTCGGCACCTCGCAGGGAAGCATCATCGTGCATCCGGCAAGCACGGTTTCAGGCCCGGCACTGATACGCGCCGAGGACTTCACCGTCCCCGTGCGATGCGGCGGCACCCGCACCGTGGATGTGCTGAGCCATATACGCTATGACGAGGATGCCGGAATGACGCTGGAAGGCAGGCTGAACACCACGGCATCCTTTCAGGGCACGGTGCACGCATTGGAACATGCTATCCGCTACCAGGCGCCGGATCGCCCCGGAGAATATTCGGCCGTCTACACCGTCGGCAACGACTACGGCGAAACCGTGTCCGCAACCGTCACCTTTGCCGTACACCAGCGTGATGCCGACGGCAAAAAACCACCCAAACCGCGCGATATCCAAACCCGAGTCGCCCCAGGTGGCACGGTACGCATCCCCATCGCACTTGGCGGCATCGACGATGCCGACGACGTGATGCTGTTGGGATTGGGCAACGAGACTCCCGCGCGCGGGCGAATCGTGGAAACCGGCGCGGATTACATGATCTACGAGGCCTATACCGATGCCAACGGTACCGACAGCTTCTCCTATGCGGTGGAGGATTGGTCCGGACGCAAATCCCAAGCCACGATCCGGGTAGGCATATCCGCGGCATCCTCACCCAGCGGCGTAACGGCCCGCGACGATGATGTAACAGTACGCCCCGGAAGCACACTCGCCGTGCCCGTCACCGCCAATGACCTATCGCACGACGGCGCGAATCTTACGCTGCTGCGCAAACTGGAGACCCACGGGCGAATCGACGCCCGCGTGACCGGCAGCGCAATCACCTTCACAGCGCCAGAGCACGAAGGCACCTACTACATCATCTATACCGTGCGCAATCAGGCAGGTCTTGAAGACACTGCCACACTGAGCGTACAGGTCAGCAGAACCGCCAGAATCAGACCCCCGCAAGCCTACGACCACAGGATCGCGGCGCATACGACGCTCGGCAAACGCAAGGTGACGGTGAATATCGCGGACCGGATCGCAAACCCTTCCGGCCCGTTCAGCGAATTATCCGTGCACGTGGACGATGCGGCCCGGCGACAAGCGCACGGCAGCGTGCAGGGTACCGTCATCACGTTGGAACTCGCGCAGGAGGCGTACACGATTCCATACACCGTTACGAATACCGTGCATGGACTCAGCTCCACCGCCTTCATCCATGTACCGGCACACGGGGCCTTTCCACCGACGCTGCGACCCGACGCACCGGAACTGACCGTACCATCGGGGAAAACCATCACCTTCGCCCTTGCCGATTATGTACGCGTCGGCGCAGGGAAAACAGCCTATGCCGACAGCCGCGAACCCATCGCAACCGCCAAAGGCGGGGACGGCATAACGCTTGACGGCGGGAAAACCATACGATTCACCGCCCCGAACGATTATGCCGGCCCGGCTTCGATCGCGCTCACCGCCACGGACGCCGATCCCAGAAGCGGAAAGCCTGGCGCATCCGCAACTATCATGGTGCCCGTCACCGTTACGGGAGGGCGGCAATCACTGCCCACGTTCCCCACGACGACAATCGATATGGCACCCGGCGATACCGATCGCCTCATCGACCTGCATGCATTGACCGTATCCACCCGCCATCGCGAGTCTTCGGAGCGTTTCACCTATTCGGGGGGACTGACCTCTCAAGCCATACAAGCCACCGTGTCGAACACCGGGCAGTTGCGGATACGCGTCGCCGATGAGGCCAGTCCCGGCGCAACCGTCAGCATTCCGATTCGTATCCATGCCGGAACGGATACGGTGAAAGCGGGATTGAGCGTGCGCATCGTGGCCTCGTCGCGTCCGCTCGCCCGCATCGCGGAACGGACCATACGGCTGCACGCCGGCGCAACACATCATGTCAACATACTGGCCGACGCCTATAACCCCTTCCCCGGCACTCCGCTTACGGTAACGCAATGCACAGGGACAGACACTGGCACAGCCACAGGAGAGTCCGTCACGATACGATGCGACGAATCAGGCGACATCGCAGTACGCGCCATCAATGGCAGCGGCTCGTATGATGTCGCCGTTACCGTCGCGGACGCGACCCGGGCGAAAGACCGCATGGTCACCGGCATACTGCATGTGGCGACAACGGACGTTCCCGACGCCCCGTCACTGTCAATCATGCGCGCGCAATCGCAGGATGGAGCCGTTACCCTAGTCTGGAATCCCGGCAGGAACAATGGTGCTGAGATTCTTGAATACGAGGTGCATGCCACCGGCCATAACACGGTATCGTGCGGAACCGATACGGTGTGCACCATCGACGGATTGTCCAATGGCAGGCAATACACGTTCACGGTGCGAGCCAGAAACGATATCGGCTGGTCGGCGTATTCCAACACCGTCACCGCCACTCCGGACGCTCCTCCGGGAACGCCGTTGCGACTCCAGGCGACCGGCGGAAGGAACGCTTTGCACGTCACGTGGCAGCCTCCTTCCGGCAGCGGCACGGCGTTCAGCGCACCGACGTCCTACACCGTCACGCTCACCGGTTCCGACGGCAGCCGCCATGAACAGCAGATCGAAGCCGATGCTTTACAAGCCTCGTTCCAGATCTCGGACGCCATGCTATCCGCTTCCCTGTCGTTCACCGTTGGCGTCCGCGCCGCGAATGCCGTCGGATCCGGAAATCAGGCCAGCCTGACCGTGAACGCCGGTGAAGTCTACGGCATCCCCGATCGTCCTGTCATCACCATGCGCCAGGATGCCAGCGAGCCGAATATCATCAGGGGATCGATCGCCCTAGGCGAGATGCGCGGCAATTCCTGCACCGGCATTACGGTGAATGGCCACGCATTGAGCAGGGAGCCGACTTGCACAAGCACCTCGTTCGCATTCGACATCGCAGATGGCGAGTTCTTCTCACAACTGTCGATAAACGCCACCGTGGAGACGAATCATGGTCTGCAGATGCGTTCCGAATCGGCATCGGTCACTCCCGTCACGCCCATAGGGCGCGCCGAGTTCGCGAACGCGGACGGTTCGGATGCCGTTTGTACCATGCGATGGCGTATTACCGGCAAAGCCGATTCCGTTATGGCCCAATTGCATGGCATGACCAGTTCCCGGAAAACCGGTGTATTGGAATACACGCCAGCCCCCTGGACCCCATGCGAAACGGGGACCGTCACCGCTCTGCTGAACGGCGAATCCGGAGCCACCATGATCGGGCCCGCCGATCTCAGTATGAACAAGCCTGCCGCGAATATCACGCCACCGACCTCCATCCGATGGGATGGACGCAACCACATCATCGTGCGTGGCGGCCGTATAGACACGTATGGGCAACCAGCCACCATTCGTCTGTTCATCAATGCGGTTCCCTTCGTATGGGAACCATCAGTCGCCCAACGCATCGACGTGTCCTCGCTGCCGGATGCCGCCTCATACCGTTGGACGGTTCACGTCAGCGCCAACGGCGGCGACCACCGGCTTGACGCAGTACATGAGTCCACGGGGAATCTTGTGGAGGGCGCACGCGCCGTCATTCCCTCTTCCGTGCCGGCGATGCTGCGAAGCCGGCGCGACACGAATTCCGGACATGCAATAGCACCATCAAACAACCACTATTCAGGAGACACCTATGAATTGCGTACGTATTCCCGGTAGCCCCGAGCACCCGCCCATTGAGGGACGGATACCGGACGAGAATCGGATACCGGACGAAACCCGGATATCTGACGCCACGCGCATATCGGACGCCACATGCATATCGGATGCCACACGCCAATCGGCCACCGCCCGAACCGCGAGCGCATACCCCTTCACCGTGCCGCTTCATATGCCTGAGGCGGGGCGGAACCAGCCACGCCCCCATACCGATGCCCATGCCGATGCCGATGCCAATACTCTGTTGGGCGCAATCCCCGCCACCGACCGCAGCTCATATGCCAGTCCTGATGGCAACGGCGATACGCCGCCCGCTGCAGCACCGGAAAACGTCGAGGCGTTCCAACGAGTATTCGCCGAGCTTTCGGAACGCATAGCGGCCGATATCATCGGCAAGCCGACTGCGATCAGGCAGCTGCTCACGGTATTGTTCGCCGGCGGGCATCTGCTGTTGGAAGACGAGCCCGGCACCGGAAAAACACGATTGGCCCGCACCACGGCGCACACAATCGGCTCGACGTTCGGACGCATCCAGTTCACACCGGATCTGCTGCCGTCCGATGTGCTGGGCGTCACGTTGTATGACCAGAGCACCGGCACGTTCTCGTGGAGGAAGGGGCCGGTATTCGCCTCGCTGGTGCTGGCCGACGAGATCAACAGGGCCTCACCGAAAACGCAGTCGGCTCTATTGGAGGTAATGGAGGAGGAACAGATCACCATCGATGGAACGACATATGACGTGCCGCAGCCTTTTATGGTGATCGCCACGCAGAATCCTTCCGGCCATCTTGGCACCTATGCCTTGCCGGAAGCGCAGATGGATAGGTTCATGATGCGTATATCACTGGGGCATCCGGAACGTGAATCCGCACTGCTGATTCTGCGCAATGCCAGTCATCGCAAGTGCGTCGAGACGATCGACTCGGATGGTTTTCGCCCATCGGATAACCAATCGAGCGGACCGGGATCGCCATCATCCGATGCCCCGGCGCATGCATCGTCATGGATGCTTGCCATGCGCGGCATTGCCGAGCGCGTACACGTGGATGACGCCATTGGCGAGTACATCGTCCGACTGGTTGAACAGACGCGTTGTGACAGTCAGGTGGCGTCCGGCGCGTCCATGCGCGGCGCGCTGGCGTTGTTGCGCTGCGCACGTGTTGCCGCTGCAGCGAATGGCCGCGATTACGTGCTGCCTGACGATGTTATGGAGCATGTCGTCGCCGTACTTGCGCATCGTCTGGCACTCACCGATGAAGCGGTATGCGCCAAAATACGTCAGGAGGATGTTGTGCGACGCATCAGCGAACAGGTTCCGGTACCGTCAATGGGCGGAGAAAGGGCCCTGCCATGACAGCGCGATCCCATTGGCTTCGTCGTCCTGCGTTGGCACCGGCATTGGCACGCTCACCGTTCGCCGCCGTCAAATCCTTTGCCGGCGTGCTGGCGGCGCGAGCACGCTCTTTGACTCCATCGGTTTTGCAACATCATGCCCGAAGCATGTATCTGCGACGTCTGCCCGGCATCACCCCATCAGGCAGACTTGCCGGATTGTTCGGCATGGTTCTGATTCCGGCTTTCGCCCTGTTGGGTTGGCATGAACTGCTGGTGTTCGCAGTCGTAGTACTGAGCGTGCTGGGTGCGGCACTCATACTCCCCACACCGTGCAGCAGTATCACCGCAGCACTGAGCGTCGACGCCCTGCATGTGGTTCAGGGGCATGATGTCGGCATTCAGATGATTCTGCATACCCCGGTTTCCGTAATGCTTCCCTCCGCTATGGTTCTGCATATCGACGGCACCCCGCACCATATTCCCGTTCCTCCACTCCACGCCGGGCAGGAGCATCGGATCGACCTGAGTCTGAACGCTCCGCCACGCTCACGGATCGCCATCGAATCATTGTCGATACAGCAGACAGGACCGTTCGCCCTCACCTGCCATGAGCAACGGCTCTGTACAGGACCAACCGTCCACATTCATCCGAGAACCGTCTGCCTGCCATATTCGCTGACAGGGCGTTTCCAGGATCTTGACGGCGACGATCTGCCCGGTATTGCGGATGATGGGATTTCCTTTCAGGGGTTACGCCCCTATGTTCCAGGGGATGACATGCGCGGCGTGCATTGGCTGAGCACGGCAAAAACAGGTGTTCCGATGATTCGTCAATATGATCGCACCCGTTGTTCAACGACCCGGCTGTGCTTCGATTCGAATGCCTCGGATTATTCGGACAGGGAGGAATTCGAACTGGCCGTATCCGTGGTCGCGTCGATCGGAGCGCATTGTCTGAACCGGCATGATCGCCTATACGTCGATGCCGTTTCAGGTCGGATCGGCATTCAACGCGTGGCGGATCTGCTCGACCTGTGCAGCGGCTTCACCCCGCAGACCAACCGGACCGCCCAGCCATGCGACACCGCTTCCCCACCACAGCACGGCATCTCGATGTACTGCCATGTGATCGGCTCCCGTCATGACGCCCATACGCTGCGATCGCGGATCAAGGGGCGTTACCCACAAGCCACTCGCATCGTCATAGTGGCGAGCGCCGATGCCGAACCATCCATCGCTCCCCACGCGGACGAGACGATACTTACCGTTGGCTCGCTCGATCAGCTTGCCCAGCTGTGGAAGGCGGTGAGCCGCTATGGGCGCATGGCATGACACGCCAACACGTCATTCGTCGACCGCATCATCCGCATCGACTGGCACGCCAACATCGCCCGCCACAGCGAAGGCATTGGTCATGGCGGCACACGCACTCCCATCCAGGGCAGTCCGGCGGGACGTCCCCGAATGGGCTCGCACACGCCCCGTCACCGTCTCCATCCAGTCGACGCGGCAGTCCGCGACGGCAGCGTCATACCCTGCTCCCCCACGCGCCTTGGCGTCCGAAACAGCGGATTCGCGCGGGTTTGCGTCCGTCACCGTCAATCTGGCGTGCGTGTTTGCACTCACCGTGTTGGCATGCGGCAATCTTGTCGGAGTATACGACCATCCAACCGCATGGGCAATCAGCGTGCTGACGGCAACGGCATGCGGATGCCTGCCGGCGATCTGTTCATCCGTATTCCGGCGTGCCAGCCGATCGAAGCCCGTCATCCGGTGGATGGCGACGCTGACGTTCATGATGCTCTGTCAGTTTCTTATCGGGCCGGCGCTCGTTTTCCCCGGCGTGACCGGTGATACGGCAGCGTTTGCCGTCGGCACGATCACCCAACGATGGAATCAATTGCTTGCCTCCTACAAGTATCTGATCTCCGCCACACCACCGGTCGGCACGGATGCCATGTCGTTGCCGGCGGTATGGACGATGGCGCTCTGGTGTGCGCTGGCCGCCTCCAGCGCCGCCCTGAGCCGCATCGCCGGATTTGACGTTGCACCCGCAATCCCCATTCTCGTCACCTTCGCCCTGTCCGCCCTGTTGGGCACCAAAGACGGCTGGCATGCCGGCCTGTTGGGAGCCGCCGCCATCGCCGTGCTTCTCCCCTGGACCGCCGCGCGATGCGGATGGCGCCGTCCGCGACGCTGGCTGGCATCGCTGTTGGTGCTGACACTGGCGCTTGGCGCCGGCTTGGGCTCATGCAGGCTCATGCCACATCATCGATTCGTACTGCGCGACCATTACGAGCCGCCGCTCATCATGAGGGACACCACCAGTCCGCTTGCCGGCATGCGCACATTTGTCAAGGAGCATCGTAACGATACGATTCTCACCGCATACGATCTACCTGCCGCCACTCCGGTGCGTATGGCTGTCATGACTTGTTTCGACGGCAATGTGTGGAATGTCGCCGGGTGCGCCGACGAGCGCGGGACCGCCACCTACCGTGTTATGGGATCGGGCGCTTCCGACACCACCAAGTACGACACCGCCAAGTACGACACCGCCAAGTCCAGTACCGCCAAGTCCGACACAACGGCATATAGTGCCGAAACCGGTACGGCCAGCGGCAACGGCACAACCGTCACCTTCGCCATAGGCAAAGGGCTTTCCGGCCATAGCTGGCTGCCCGTCGCCGGCACGCCAAACGGCATAACCATGCAGGGTCATGCGGATCGGCGCAATCTGTTCTACAGTGCAGAAACCAACGCGGCCATATATCCGACCGGCATGGAGGAGGGTATGGTCTACACCGTCGGTACCATGCTTCGCCCCATTCCGAAGAATACGGATATCGCAGCGGCAGTGGGCGCCGAAGCCACCGTATCATCGGCCGACAGCGTTCCTCATGAAATAGGCGCGTTGGCTTCGGGCATCGCCGGCGGGCAGACCACCGGAGGGGCGATGGCCCTGGCACTGTCTACATGGTTGCATTCCGAGGGATGGTTCTCGCATGGCTTGCCAGGCGAGCATCCCTCGATGGCCGGGCATGGCAGTCATCGTTTGCTCTCGATGCTGCAGGGAAGCGGCATGGTGGGCGATGACGAACAATATGCCTCCCTGATGGCGTTGATGGCTCGGGAACTCGGTTTGCCCAGTCGCGTAGTCCTCGGCGTTATTCCCAAGGACGGCAACGGCATGCTGTCGTCAACGCACGCGAAGCAGATCGACGGCCATACGGTGACCGAATTCACGGGCAATGATATTGAAGCGTGGGTGGAGATCGAGCTTGAACGGTTCGGATGGGTGCCGTTCTTTCCCACTCCGAAGGAGACGAAAACCCCTGACGAGTCGCAGGATCTTACTCCTACGAGCGTTGAATCCCCTTTGGTGCGGTCATCGCCTTCGCTTGCCGACCCGCTCCGTGAGGAACGCGATCCTCCAGACCAGGCGCAGCAAGGGGAACGGAATACCTCGGCATCGGAAAAGCCTCGGACGTGGCATGCGTTTCTTCGTATTGCTGGCGTTGTGGCGCTGTGTCTCGGCCCTGTATGGCTGGTAGGGACCGCGGCGGGATCGGCGTGGCTCTATAACGCATTTCGAGTGCGACGCGCCCGGCGCATACCTGTTCCACGACTGTGCATGGCGGCGGGATGGCGGATGCTGGTCGAGCACCTTCGCCATACCGATCTGGCTGACGTTCCCCTCAACCGTACTCGGCGTATGCAGGCGTCAATCATCGAACGGCAATGCCCCGCCATCGCCGGTATGGTTCGTCAGCTGGCCGATGCCGCCGATGCCGCGGCATTCGCGGATGCGCAGGCGACTGCGACCGATGCCGTGGCGTATTGGCGGCAGATCGATCAGGTGCGTTCCGCGGCTTCGGCGTCACTGACCCCTGCACACCGTTGGCTGGCCCTGACCACGCCTCTGCCTTTGCGGCCGCAGCGGTTTGCACGGTCGGTTGCACAACGGCTTCGTCGACCAGCCGCCCAATCACGCATCGTGCAAGCTCAACGGCGGGGTTTCCGAACGCGCCGGCAAGCAAACGCAACGGAACACGCCGACAAGCCCCCGACAAACGAACGGCATCAGCGGACACGGCATGCATCCCTGATCGCGCATTCCCGATAACGCCCTGAACTACGCGAATGGCCCGGAACCGTTCTACCAGTTCCGGGCCATTCGTTCTAGGCGTTGCGGTTTGTCATGCAAACCGACCGCTGTTCAGCGGATCAGACGGTCTCTCCGCCGAAGTCGGCGGTGCCGCCTTCGTCGTTGAGGAAGTCATCCGGGTTGAAGTCCTCGCCGAGCTTCAGATCGCCGAAGTCGATGTGGGAGAAGTCCACATCGGCCATATCGCCGTCGCCGAAGTCGACGCCTTCGCCCATATCGCCACCAAGCCCGAAGTTCGGGTAGATGGTGTCGCGGATGGCCTTGTCAGGCTCCACCGTGGCGTTGCGGTAGCGGGCCAGACCGGTGCCGGCCGGGATGAGCTTACCGATGATGACGTTCTCCTTGAGGCCCTTGAGGTCATCGACCTTCTCGTTCAAGGCGGCGTCGGTGAGCACGCGGGTGGTCTCCTGGAAGGAGGCGGCGGACAGCCACGAATCGGTGGCCAGCGAAGCCTTGGTGATGCCCATGAGCTCCGGACGGCCGGAAGCCGGCTTCTTGCCTGCCTTCACGGCGGCCTTGTTGACCTCGCGGAAGCGCTGCTGGTCGACGAGCTCGCCCGGCAGCAAATCGGTTTCGCCAGAGTCGACCACGGTGATGCGGCGGCTCATCTGGTGCACGATGACCTCGATATGCTTGTCGTGGATATCCACGCCCTGGGAGCGGTACACGTTGTGCACTTCCTCCACGATGTTCATCTGTGCGGCGCGCTTGCCGATGATGCGCAGGATCTTCTTCGGGTCGACGGAGCCCTCGATCAGCTGGGTGCCGGTCTCGACATGCTCGCCGTCCTGCACCAGCGCCTTGACGCGGCGGGAGACGGAGTAGACGATCGGCTTGATCGCACCGTCTTCGGTCGGGGCACCGGAATCGGAATCCGGGGTCAGGATGATCTGACGACCACGGTCGGTGTCCGTGATCTTGATCGTGCCCGCGAATTCGGTGATCGGGGACTCGCCCTTCGGCGTACGGGCTTCGAACAGCTCGGTGACACGCGGAAGACCCTGGGTGATATCGGAAGCGGAGGCGACGCCACCGGAGTGGAAGGAACGCAGCGTCAGCTGGGTACCAGGCTCGCCGATGGACTGTGCGGCCACGATACCAACGGTTTCGCCGACATCGACGAGCTTGTTGGTGGCCATGGACCAGCCATAGCACTTGGCGCACACGCCACGCTTGGATTCGCAGGACAGCACGGAACGGCACTTGACGTATTCCACGCCGTGGGCCACGAGGTCGTCGAGCACGTCCATGGACAGGGCGTCGTTGCGCTTGTACAGCACGGTCTTGCCGTCGGCCGGGTCGATGACGTCGGCTGCGAGCAGACGGGAGTACGGGCCACCGTCGGCGTTCTTGACGAGCACGAGTTCGCCGTTGGCGTTGCGCTCGGCGACCTGCACGTCGATGCCGGCCTTGGTGCCGCAGTCCTCTTCGCGCACGATCACGTCCTGGGAGACATCCACCAGACGACGGGTCAGGTAACCGGATTCTGCGGTACGCAGTGCGGTATCGGCCA
>ERZ1032445.62-NODE-62-length-25935-cov-8.558462_pt1 | contig 25935 bp, 20 predicted proteins | sample MGYA00518161_ERZ1032445 | MGnify/ENA primary metagenome ERZ1032445 (study PRJEB33719, sample SAMN04261326) | wastewater metagenome | biome: periurban shantytown; feature: human; material: feces | host: Homo sapiens | place: Peru: Lima | collected 2013-01-24 ...
GGGGCTGCTGACTCGGCAGTGCCGCAGGCCGTCAGCCACAGTGCCAGCAGGCAGAGCGGCAGCATTGCGGTGCGGTTCATGGTGTGACCTCCTTCTATACGCAGGCTGCAAAAAACTTTCCCGGAAAATGCGCTGCTGCGCAAGGGTGGCGGGCGGCCAATGGCCGCCCCTACAAGTTCTGTTTGTTGCAAAAAGCCCGGTCTGCTCCCGGAAAGCGGGGGCAGACCGGGCTTTATTACAGGGCTTACAGCTTGAAGCTGTCCTTCAGTGTGACGATGCGGTTGTAGACGCCCTCGTGCTTGCTGTCCGGCGTAAAGTAGCCGTTGCGCACGAACTGGAAGCGGTCGCCGGGCTTGGCGTCCTTCAGGCTCTCCTCGAGCTTCGCACCCTGCAGCACCTTGACGCTGTCCGGGTTCAGGTAATCCTTGAAGTCGGCATCGTCGGGGATGCTGTTCATGTTGGACTCGGTGAACAGTTTGTCGTACAACTCAACCTCGGCGTCCAGGCAGTGGGCGCAGCTGACCCAGTGGATGGTGCCGCGCACTTTGCGGCCGTCGGCGGGGTTGCCGTTGCGGGTCTCCAGGTCAGCCTCGGCGTGGATCGCCACGACCTTGCCGCTCTCATCCTTGTCCACGCCGGTGCAGCGGACCAGGTACGCACCCATCAGGCGGACTTCGCTGCCCAGGGTCAGGCGCTTGAACTTCGGCGGCGGCACCTCAAAGAAGTCGCTGTTCTCGATCCACAGCTCCTTGGTGAAGGCGACCTTGCGGGTCGTCGAGTCGTTGGCGTCGCGGTTCGGGTTGTTGGGCAGGTCAAAATACTCGCACTGGTCGGCGGGGTAGTTGTCGATGATGAGCTTGACGGGGTCCAGCACGGCCACGCGGCGCTGGGCGTTCAGCTCCAGCTCGGCACGCAGCACGGCCTCCAGCTGGCGCATATCGACGAGGTTATCCGCCTTGGAGATGCCGGCGTCCTTAACGAACTTGAAGATGCTCGTCGGCGTGTAGCCGCGGCGGCGCAGGCCGGACAGGGTGGGCATGCGGGGGTCGTCCCAGCCGTCCACGATGTTTTTCTCCACCAGCTCACGCAGGTAGCGTTTGCTCATGACGGTGTTCGTCACGTTCAGGCGGGCAAATTCGCGCTGCTTCGGGAACTCTTTGCCGAACAGGTTGGTGATGACCCACTCGTACAGGGGACGGTGGTTTTCAAATTCCAGGCTGCACAGGCTGAAGGTGATACCTTCGATGGCGTCCTGGATCGGGTGTGCGAAGTCGTACATCGGATAGATGCACCACTTGTCGCCCTGGCGGTGATGCTCGACGTGCTTGATGCGGTAGATGGTCGGGTCGCGCATATTCATGTTCGGGCTTGCCAGGTCGATCTTGGCGCGCAGCGTCTTTTCGCCGTCGGCAAACTCGCCCGCGCGCATACGGCGGAAGAGGTCGAGGTTTTCTTCCGGCGTGCGGTCGCGGTAGGGGCTGGGGCGGCTGGGCTTGCCGGCGTCGTTGCCGCGGTACTCCTGCATCTGCTCGCGGGTCAGGTCGTCCACATAGGCCTTGCCCTCCTTGATGAGCTGCTCGGCGTACTCGTAGCAGCGCTCAAAATAATCACTGCCGTAGAAAATGCCGCCGTTCGGCTCAGCACCCAGCCATTTCAGGTCCTGCAGGATACTCTGCACGTACTCGTCACCCTCGCGGGCGGGGTTCGTGTCGTCAAAGCGCAGGTTGAACAGGCCGCCGTAGTGCTTGGCGATGGTATAGTTGATGAAGATCGCCTTGGCGGAACCGATGTGCAGGTAGCCGTTCGGCTCCGGCGGGAAGCGGGTATGCACAACATCGACCTTGCCCTCAGCGAGGTCGGCGTCGATGATATCCGTCAAAAAGTTGGAAAATTTTTCGTCTGCCATGATTACACCCCAAATTATGTGCCGCAGCGCCCCACCGCAGGGGTGGATGCTCGCATCGACCCCCACAAGCGCCCGGCAATGCTATTTTTAACTATTTTACTATTATACCGTGTACAACTGCATTTAGCAAGGGGCAAAAACTTCTGCGCGCCTACTGTTATTTATAAAAGGTTTGTGCTATAATCAATACTGATTTACTATGTTGCCATGAAAGGGGGCATCCGCTATGCCGACCCCGCAAAACAGGGAGCCGGGCCGCCGCCCGCGCAACCCCGATACAGAACGCTACACGATGCAGGGCGATTGGGCTGTGCCCAACCAGCACCCCACGGCCCCGCCCCAGCGGCGCGCTCCCACGCAGGAACAGCGCCGCGCCGCCGCCCGCCGACGGCGGGAAATTCGCCGCCGACGCCGCAGGCTGGCCGTGCTGGGCACGGTGGGCGGCGTGCTGGTGCTGTCCGGTATCATCACGGTGCTGCTGCCCAAAAGCATGAAGGGTGAGACCGAAGCCGCGCCCCTGCCTACCGCAGACCCCGCAGGCACCCGCCTGGTGGCCCCGCTGCCCTACGCCGGGGCGGGGGACAGCGGCAGCCAGAACGCTCAAACGCTGAACTGGGGCACCGTCGGCCCGCAGCGCCAGACCGCTGATACCGGCTACACCTACACGGCGCTGCCCGCAAAGCCCGCCGCCCTGCCGGAGTTTGGCCGGGTGGATACCAGTTGGTTCGCCGACGCAGCCTTCCTGGGTGACTCGCTCACCGCTGGCTTCTGCGCCAATGAGTACAACATTGATGTGGGTGGTGCGCTGATCTGTGGGTATGAGGGCATCAGCCCCAACACCGTTGTCAACCGCACCACCGTTACCAGCCCCGACCGGGGCGAGGAAGTCCCGCTGGATGTGCTGGCCGCCGCCCAACCCGCCAAGCTGTATATTTTGATCGGTACAAACGCCCTCGTCCAGCCCGGCAACGATGACAGCTTTTTGGCCTACTACGGAAAAATGCTGGACGACCTGCGCACGGCGCTGCCTGACACGACGTTCTATGTGCAGTCGGTGCTGACTGCCGCACAGGAAAAGGTCAGCGACAGCCTCCCGGGCCTGGCACCGGACCGGCTGGCGGCCATCAACGCGGCCATCCAGCAGCTTTGCGCCGAGCGCGGCTGCTATTACCTCGACCTGAACGCAGAGTTCGCCGACGATGCCGGGTATTTGCAGACCGATTTCTCTCAGCCCGACGGTGTACACCTGACGGTGTCCGGGTACAGCAAGTGGGTCAGCTACCTGTGCACCCCCGTCCCATACAGCAAGAACAACCCCTACCAGGCCGGAAAAACCTACTATTTAAGTGATGATATGAAGAATTTGCTGAACGATATTCCGTAAAGGAGCCACCCATGCCCAACGAAAACGAACATCCGCGCTACACGGATCCGGACCATCCCTACTCCGGCAGCGGCCTGCGCTACCAGAACAACTACAACCGCAATGAATACCACGCCGGGGACGGCCCGTTCCAGTTCCCCTGGTGGGCCATCGTCATTGGCTTTGTGGTGTGGTGGCCGCTGGGCTTTATCTTCATCGGCCTGAATGCCGCTATGAAAAACGGTAAGCTGGGCAGCTTTGAGCAGAAAGCCCGTACCCGGACCCAGAGCTACCGCAGCGGCCCATCGGTGCAGGAGGGACAGTTCCGTCCTATCTACGCCCAGCAGGATAAGGAGAGCGCGGGCAAAACTGCCGCCGCACCTCGGGATGCCGAGAAAAAGCGAAAGGGCATGGCCCTTGCCAACGGCTTGACCGCGGCGGGCGTTTTGCTGCTGCTGGGCGCGCTGGCCGCGCTGCCGGGGGGGACCTACTGGCTGCCCGACGCCCTGACGGGGGATCTCGAGTACATCCGCTGGTTCTTGGCGGATATGATGCCTGTGTTTGTCTCGGCCACGGCGGGCGCGGGCTGCCTGTTTGGCGCGCACCACATCCGCACCAGCCGCCGCTTGCGCAAAAAGATCGACAATATTGTCGGTGATGCGCAGTATATGTACATTCAGGATATCGCCGATGCCATCCCGTGCAGCTATGAAAAATGCTGCAAGCACCTGGAAAACTGCATCGACGACGGTGTGTTCGGCCCCGAAGCCTACCTGGATATGCGCCGCAAATGTCTCGTCGTGACCGGCAAGCCCCCCGAGCCGACCCCGAAAAAGGCGAAGAAACCCAAGGCCGAAAAAGCAGATCCGATGCCCGAGAAGGATCAGTACCAGAAAATCCTCGACGAGCTGCGCCGGGTCAACGACGCCATCCCCGACGAGGAGATGACCGACAAGATCAGCCGTCTGGAAGCGGTCTCGGCCAAAATTTTTGAGCAGGCCAAGTCCGACCCCGACAAGCTGCCCCAGATGCGCAAGTTCATGGATTATTACCTTCCTACGTCGTTAAAGCTGCTGAACACCTACGCTGAGCTGGACAACCAGGGCGTGGAAGGTGAGAACATTTCGGAGTCGAAGCGCCGCATTGAGCTGACGATGGATACGCTGGTCAAAGCGTTTGAAAACCAGCTCGACCGCCTGTTCGCCAGCGACGCCCTCGACGTCAGCGCCGACATCGATGTGATGCAGAATATGCTGCGGGCCGACGGCCTGACCGATGATGCACCGTTTAAGATGTAACCACCAAAAGCCTCCCTTGTCAAAGGGAGACATTATCCCCATACTACTAAGGAGCCAATATCCCTATGCAAAAATCCACCGGCCAGTTCCATAACAGCTGGCGCAACTTTTCCAAATATCGGCCGCTCATCCGGGAGCTGGTCACACGCGACCTCAAGGTCAAATACCGCCGCAGCGTGCTCGGCTATGTGTGGAGCATCTTAAACCCGCTGCTCATGATGCTGCTGCAGACCCTCGTTTTCTCCTATATGTTCCGGTTCGATATCCCGAACTTCCCGCTTTACCTCATCTGCGGCAACACTCTGTTCAACTTTTTTAACGAGAGCACGAACATGGGCATGGGCAGCGTGCTGGGAAATTCGTCCCTTATCAAAAAAGTGTACGTGCCCAAGTTTATTTTCCCCATCAGCCGCGTGGTGTCCAGCTTTGTCAACCTGCTGTTCAGCCTGGCGGCCATTATCTTGGTCATGCTCATCACCCGGTCGCCGTTTTACTGGACGATTCTGCTCGTCTGGGCGCCGCTTTTGCTGCTGCTGGCGTTCTGCTGCGGCATGGCCGTGCTGCTCTCGGCGCTGGCTGTCTACTTCCGCGATTTGCAGTATCTCTACGGCATCGTGACGATGGCCTGGATGTACGCGACGCCGCTGTTTTACCCGATCTCGGCGCTGCCGCCGTTTTTGATCCCCATCATTAAGCTGAACCCGCTGTACCACTACATCAACTGTATGCGGTGCCTGGTCATGTACGGCACCGTGCCCGGCCCCAACACCTGGATTGCCTGCATCGGCAGTGCAGCCGTCATGCTGGCTGTAGGCCTGGCGGCTTTCCGCAAATTGCAGCGCAACTTTATTCTGTATCTGTAAGGAGTTTCCCCCATGCCCATCATTCAGGTGGAGGATGTCTCGATGCGCTTTAACCTGGCGCAGGAGAAAACCGAGACCCTCAAGGAATATACCGTCAAGCTGCTGAAACATCAGCTTTTTTTCAATGAATTTTATGCGCTGCAAGACGTCTCGTTCAGCATCGAACCCGGCGAATCCGTAGCGCTGATTGGCCGCAACGGCAGCGGCAAAAGCACGATGCTCAAACTTATTGCGGGCGTCATGTACCCAACCAGGGGTACCGTCGCCGTCAACGGCGAAATTGCGCCGCTGATCGAGCTGGGCGCGGGCTTTGACCTCGATTTGACCGCGCGGGAAAACGTGTTTTTGAACGGTGCGGTGCTGGGCCACGACCGCACTTATATGGAAGAGCACTTCAAAAATATCATCGACTTTGCTGAACTGTGGGATTTTGTCGATGTGCCGGTGAAAAACTATTCCAGCGGCATGATCGCGCGGCTGGGATTCTCCATTGCGACCGAGGTCAAGGCGGATATCTTGGCCTGCGATGAGATTCTGTCGGTGGGTGACTTTATGTTCCAGCAAAAGTGCCACCAGCGGATGGAACAGATGTTATCCGGCGGTACAACGCTGCTTTTTGTCAGCCATGATATCAACCAGGTCAAGCAGCTCTGCAAACGCGCCATCTGGATAGACCATGGCCACATCCGCGGCGACGGCCCGGCGGAGGAAGTCTGCAACGCCTATGTGGAGGCTATGCAGCGGGGCGAGTAAAGGCTTCCCCCAAGGGGGAAGCTGTCCGCGAAGCGGACTGATGAGGGGCAAGCTTTCCGCGGCAACTCGTTACCGGGCAACAGCGGCACAGCCGCCCCTCATCCGTCTGTGGTCGGGGCCACAGACACCTTCAGTCTACGCGCTAAGAGCCGCCTACGGCGGTTGCGCTTCGACACGCGCCTGCGGGCGCAGCCCTGAGGGGGAAGGCATCTCAGCCCAAGTAAGCAACACAAAGGAGACCCCATGCCAAAATCAAAACAAAACCTGGCCAGGGAAATTCTGACCGTCGCGCTGCTGCTGGCGGCGGTGGCGGCCAGCGAATACTGGTTTTTCCAGCTGTGGCGGCTCGATTGGTCGGTGCCCATGCTCTACGGCGGCGACGGCATCTACTGGGTGGGTCAGGTGCAGCGCAGCTACGGCGAGTTGTCCGGCTCCCTGGGCTGGCCGTTCTATGAGGTCGCGGGCAAATATGACCCGAACTACGACCTGATTTATGATATCTTCGTCTGGTTCGTTGGCCTGTTTACGAAAGATACCGGCACCGTGTTCAACCTGTATGTGCTGGTCATCCCCTTTGCCAATGCGCTGGCGGCCTATGCCGTGTTCCGCATGGTGGGCATGCGCCGCTGGCTCAGCTTTGCCTTTGGCATCACCTTCGGTATGACGCCCTACGTGCAGCAGCGGATGGCCGGGCATATGATGCTGGCCGCCTGCGAGTTCGTACCCTTCTCGGTGCTGCTCTGCCTCTGGTGTGCCGAGGATGAACGCTTCAACCGCCCGGGCAAGGGCTTTTTCAAGAATAAGCGCAACTGGCTGGCCTTGGCTATGGCCTGGGGCATCGCCAACAACGGTGCGGCCTATTATCCCTATTTCACCTGCTTTTTCCTCTGCGTCACGGCGCTCTGCCTGATTTTGCGCGGCCACAAGTGGAGCGCGGGTGTGCCCTGCCTGGTCACGATCGCGGAGATCGTCGCCTGGATGATACCCGATTTCTTCCCCATGGTGCTGGGCATCCTCAGCGGCCAGGGCAGCACCCTGACCAACGGCGTCTACCGCAGCCCGGTCGGCGCGGACATTTACAGCCTGCGCATCAGCAGCCTGCTGTTGTCGCCCAACGGTTTCGGCCTGCAAAAGCTCGCCAACTGGATGGGCCGCTACTTCCACATCCTGGCTACCGATGAAGGCCCGATGTACAACGAGAACGGCTACGGCTATCTCGGCGTCGTGGGCATTTTCGGATTTTTGGCGCTGCTGCTCATGCTGCTGCGCAACTGGGACTGGAAGGCCGGCCGCACCGAGAAGCCGCAGCTGGGCGACCGCCTCTGGCTGCTGAGCCGTCTGAACGTCATGGCGCTGCTGTTAGCCAGCATTGCCGGCTTTGGCAGCATCATCGGTATCTTTGTGCGGTTCATCCGCGGGTACAACCGCATCAGCCCTTACATTGCGTTCTTCGCACTGCTGGCCGTCGGCCTGACGGCGGAAATGCGGCTGGCCCAGCGCGCCGGAAAAGACCGCAAAAAGCTCATCCTCGTTATGGTGGTGCTGCTGGCCTACGGCTACTGGGAGCAGCAGGGCCTTTTCAGCCCGAAATATGAGGAAGTGCAAAAGACCTGGCACCAGGACGCGGCCTTTATGGCCGAGGTCGAGGACGCGGCAGGGGAGGGGGCTATGCTCTTCCAGCTGCCGTACATGAAAAACTTTGAGAACGGCCCGCTGAACAATATGTGGGACTATACGCTGCTGCGCGGCCCGCTGCACAGCAAGACGCTGAAATTCAGCTACGGCGCGGGCTACGGCACCGAGAATGACGCCTGGTATCAGGCCACAAGCGAGTTGGAGCCGGACGCCATGGTGGCCGAGCTGCGCACCCAGGGCATGGCGGGCATCTACCTGGATCTGGACGGCTACACCGAGGACGAGCAGCAGCCCACCCTGGCAGCGCTGATTCAGGCGGCGGGCTGTGCCGAGGACGACGTCATCATCAGCGAGAGCGGCAAGCTCTGCTATGTCCCGCTGGGGCAGGAGTGAGCAATGAAACTGCAAAAACTGACGGAAAAACGATGGTTCTGGCCGCTGGTCTGCGCTGTGTCGGTCGTGTTCGGCTGGTGGTATCTCAGCATCGTGACCTGTGCGCCCCTGGGCGGCGACGATGAACTCATCAACCTGCAAAACTACTATTATATTACCCACACGTCCTTTGGGCAGAGCGTGCTGGATTATATCGGCGACCTGTGGACCCAGTTCAGCTTGCAGCAGGGGCGGTTCCGGCCCTTCTCCTCGCCGCCGGTGCGCGGGCTGACGAGCTGGTTTTTGGGTGATCTGGTGGGCTATCGGCTCTACATTCTGGTCTGGACCTACGCGGATATCCTGCTGACCGGCTGGCTCGTGGGCAAGGCCAGCCACAACAAAAAGCTGGGCATCGCCTGTATCTGCCTGCTGCCAATGATGTTCAGTGTCTGGCAGGACTCCACCGGCAACAGCCTGTATTCCTACGGTGCGCTGGTGCAAAGTACGTTGCTGCCCGCACTGGTGGCAGGGCTGGCTGTGCTGCGTTTGCAGGATACCGGGCACAAGCGGTGGGCCGTGTTGGCGGGGTACTGCGCGTTCCAGTGCTGTGCCACGTTTGAAATTGGTTTTACCTATATTGTGCCGATTTTCGGCCTGGCCTGGCTCTACACCGACAAGGCCCGCGACGCCTTGCGGCTGAGCATTCCGGTGTTTGTGGGCGAGTGCGTGACGCTGGCCTTCAACCTGGGGGCGCGGCTCGTCAACACCTTGCAGGAGATGGGCATTCTGGCCGGGGATGCCCAGCCAATCGGCGGTGTATCGCCGAACTTTGACATCCCGGCGGTGCTCAAGACCTGGGCCATGCAGATGTCGGCGGGCTTCCCGCTCAATGCACTGTTCGCGGGCAAGGTCCGCCCCGGCACGATCTACCCGGTGGATATCCTCTGCGGCGTCATGGTGGCCGGGACTGCGGTGGCGGCGCTGGCTGCCCTGCACGAGCTGCCAAACCGCAAGCAAAACCTGCTGCTGTTCTTGACCGGCCTTGCCATGCTGTCCGCACCGTCGCTGCTCATCGGGCTTTCGCCTAAATATCAGCAGGCGGGGCAGATCGATTGGCGGCACGGCTACATCCCGCAGACGGTGGAAAGCTACGGCGTCGGCCTGATGGCCCTGGCGCTGCTGGTGCTGCTGCTGCGCTGGGCACGGAGCAAAACCTGGTGGCCCAAGAACCGCGCGGTGCTCTACTGCCTGCTGGCTGTCGGCATGGCGGGCACGGTGGTCTGGCAGCGCGCCGCGACCCGCTCAGCCTACGCCGAGGGTGGCCGCGCCTACACGGTCTTTGGCGAGACGGTAGCCGCCGGTGCGGCTGACGCCGCAGGGACCGAGATGCCCGTTGTGACGGATTACATGATTTGGGGCGGCAACGAGGTCGCCGAGAACGCGTTCTTCCTGCGCTATGGAGAGCAGGACGCCGACGCCCACGCCTTGCAGGTCTGGCGCACCGAGGACCACGCCGATGAGACTGCCTACCGCCTGGGCTTTACCCTGGGCCAGACCAGCCGCTATGACATCGGCTGGTGCGGCCTTGGCAGCGGCAATGCGCTGGATGAGCTGACGGATGTGGTCGTATGCCTGCCCGCAGGTACGGCGCAGCAGGCCACGCTTTGCTACACCACAGCGGACGGCGAAGAAATACGAACCGAGGTATACGCCGAAAAAACCGCCACCCTGGTGCAGTTGGAAGGCACAGTGCTGGCGGAGAGTATTCGGCTGGAGTAATTTCTTTGCCTTCCCCTTTTGGGGGAAGGTGGCGCCGCAGCGCCGGATGAGGGGCGCGTGTGCCACAGCAACCCGTGAACGGTCTGCATCGGCAAGGCCGCCCCTCATCAGTCAGCGGTCAAGCCGCTGACAGCTTCCCCCATGGGGAAAGCCATTACACACCAAGGAGGTGCCGCTTTGGCACAAAACAAGAAACAGCGGCTGCTGTGGGGCCTGGGGCTGCTGGGCACAGCGGTCTTTACCCTGCTGATGGGCTGGCTGCACTACCAACAGCTGCTCTCCACCGGGTACTATTACTCTGATATCCCGGCCCACATGGCGGGCCATGCCATGGGCAATACCGGCTTTTCGCTGGTCACGGTCCTGCTGCGGGGCGTGTTCGCCATCGGCGGCAACCTGGGCACGGCGGTGTTTTTGGCTGTCGTCAACCTGCTGACGCTGCTGATATTTGCCTGGGCCATCCGTAAGGCTGTGCCGCAGGTCTGCCCTGGTGCAGCGCTGCTCTGGTCGCTGGCTGCGAACCTCTGTCAGGCGGTCTGGATGCCAAACGGCGGCTACTGGTACTTTGGTGCCATCACCGGCACGATCTACCACAACACTACCTACATTATGCTGCAACCGTTGGCGCTTATCGCGTTTTTCCTCTTCCTCTCTCTGGCAGAGCACCATGGTCAGCTGCAATGGCGCAGTTGGGCCGCGTTGACGGTGCTGCTTACGGTGGCAACGGCTATCAAGCCCAGCTACCTTTTCGCCTTTGCCCCAGCCCTGCTTGTGGCGCTGGTCGTTGACCTGATCCGCACCCACGGCAAGACCCTCCAATGGGAAGTCTGGCTCGGCTGTACGGTGCTGCCGGGCATTCTGCTCTGCATCATTCAGGCTAAGGTGCTGTTCACCGGCGGGGATGATTCCGGCATGGCACTGATCTTCACCACCGACTTCGACCCCGAAAAAGTGCTGTGGGGTGTCTTTAATTACAGCGCCAAGCACGGCCTGGTGCGCTCACTGGTGTTCGTGGGTGCGGTGGTTTTGCTGCTGTTCCGGCAGTGGCGCGGCGCTTACGCCTATAAGTTCAGCCTGCTTCTGTTTGCCGTCTCGCTGGCCGAGGGCATCTGCCTGACCGAGACCGGCAGTCGTATGTACGACGGCAACCTGTGGTGGGGCGCGTTCATCTGCTATGACATCCTGCTGCTGGAATCGCTGATTCAGCTGCTGCGCCGCCTGCACAAAAAGCCGCGCACCCCGGTGGAGACCGGCACGTCGGTTTTGTGCTGCGGGGCGCTGGCCTGGCATATTGCCAGCGGCATTGTGTTCCTGGGGCTGATGCTGGCCGGTATCTCCTATGCGGTCATGATCGGCACCGAAAGCTACCTGCTGCAAGAAATGTGGGGCATTGTACTGTGACGAAGAACAAGCAACAGAAAAACGCCCTGCTGACGATTTTATGCGTGCTGGCGCTGGCGGCGTTCGGCGCAGCCATGGTGTGGCTGCACTACCAGCAGCTTTGCTCGCCCGGCGGCGGGGATGACCCCTACACGTCGGATTTAGGGCAGCATCTGGCGTTTGCCCAGCGGGGCATGGTCTACTCGACCGTGTCGCTGCTCATCGGCCCGGCGTACAATCTGGCTGGGCGCATGGGGATCGCCGTGCTGTTGGCGGTGTTCCACTTGGCGGCGGTGGCGGTGTTTGCCTGCGGCCTGCGGGCCGCGCTGTCGGACGTCCCGCGCCCGGTGCGGCTGCTGGTCAGCCTGGTGGTCAACCTGGCAACGGCAGTCTGGATGCCCAGGGGCGGCTACTGGTACCAGGGCACCATCGGCGGCACGATCTACCACAACACCACCTACATTATGCTAGCCCCCTTTGCGCTGCTGGCAATGCTGGCGTTCTACCGTGTCTGGCCCACAATGCGGGGCAAGCTGGACCTGCGTGCCTACGCGGTCTATACGGTGCTGCTGACGGTGGCGACGAGCTTTAAGGCCAGCCTGATTTTCGCCTTTGCCCCGGCGCTGCTGGTGCTGCTGATTGTGGATTTTGTGTGCACCCGCGCGAAAAATCTAAAAAATGAGATCATTATGGGGTGCAGTGTGTTCCCCGGCGTGGCGCTCTGCGTCATCCAGGCCAGCGTTCTGTTTGCCGAGGACGACTCCGGCGTCAAACTGATTTTCACTGTGCCCTTTGACCACCACCGTATGCTGTGGGGCCCCTTCAACGAGGCCGGTGCGCTGGGGCTGGCGCGGTCATTCGTCTTTGTGGCGGCGGTGGGGCTGCTGCTGGGGCGCGCCGCGTGGCAGAGCTTTCGCTATCGGTTCAGCCTGTTTACCTTTGCCGTCTCGCTGGCCGAGGCGCTGTTGCTGGTGGAAAGCGGTGAGCGGCTGTACCACGCCAATCTCTGGTGGGGGCCGTTCATCTGCTTCTGGGTGTTCTGGCTGGAATCCGTCAGCGTGTTTTTGCAGCAGCTGCGGGCGAAAGCCGCCCCATGCTGGCGGCTGGTTTTGTGTGCCGCCGCGCTGGCGTGGCATGTTATCAGCGGCGTGTGTTTCCTGGTCATGCTGATGCGGGGCGTAAGCTACAACGTGCCGATTTTGACGTATAATTTGTGGTAAAAACTAAAAAAGGCTTCCCCCACGGGGGAAGCTGTCTGCGAAGCGGACGGATGAGGGGCGGGCTGGCCGTTACTGCGCCTTAACGTGCAATAACGGCTGACCCGCCCCTCATCCGGCCATCGCTTCGCTCGGCCACCTTCTCCCTCAGGGAGAAGGCCTTTTTATTTTCTCATGCCCGCCCGGCAGCGGCAAGCTGCATATCAGCGCAATGCCCAGGGCCAGCGCCAGGGCAACCTTGAACGTCTCGCCGCCTTTGCTGGCAAACAATTCCTGCTCGCCCTGCAAAAAGTAGTAGGCCGTGTAGTAGATGCCCGCGCCGGGCACAAGCGGGAAGATACCCGGCAGCAGAAAAATCGTCACCGGGGCTTTGTGCGTGATGGAAAAGAACCGCGCACACCCGGTCAGCGGCAGGGTAGCCACCAGCGTGGCGATGGCCGGGCTCATGCCCAGCAGCTCCACGCCGAAGATGTAGACCATCCAGCCCACCGCGCCGGTGATGCCAGCGGCCAGGTAATGCCGCCGCGGTACCTGAAACGTGACGCCAAAGGCGATCGTGGCGATGACCGTCACCACAAAATGTGCGAAATAATGTGTCCAGACCGGCATCAGGCCACCCCCAATCCGCGGGCGACGATCCAGCCCAGCACTACGCCGCCCGCAATGCTGCCCGCAATCAGCAGCGCGTCCAGCAGGCGGATGGAGCCGGACAGGTAGTCGCCGTTTAAAATGTCACGCACGCCCATCGTCAGGGCGACGCCGGGGGTCAGCACCATCAGCGCACCGATGATGGCCGCGTTGGCGCTGACGGCAGGCACCACGGCCTGCACCGCAATGGCCCAGACCGTGCAGCAGAACGCCGCCACGATATCCGTAAACATCCGGTTGATGCTGTGGCGGCCAAAATGCAGGCAGACGAGCGCTTCCAACAGGCCCGCCACGGCGGCTACCGGCACGTCGGCCAGTGTGCCGCCGAACAGATAGGCGAACCCCGCCGCCCCGGCGATGCAGGCCAGCACCTCCCGCCGGGGCGTGACCCGGGGCAGTGCACGGGCTGCCGCCAGCTTTTGCTCGGCTTCGACGACGCCGAGCTTGCCAGCAGCCAATTCGCGGGAAAGCTCGTTCACAGCCTCGACCCGGCCCAGATGGATGGATACGGTGGGCACGTGCCGCACCAGCGTGACAGACTCCCCGCCGGGCAGGTGGGCCGATGCAAAAATGCCGTTGGTCAGCACATAGACGTGAAAATCCTGCACACCAAGGCTGGCGGCCATAATTTCCATCGTCTGCTGCACGCGGAACACCTCGCCGCCGTTGGCAAGCAGGGTCTGCCCGCCGTCCATCACCAGCACCAGCGCACGGTCAAACAGGTCCTCAGCCACGAATATTCTCCCGCACAGCGTTAAATTCCGGGTAATGGGCGTAGAGGTGCTGCGCGATGGCCTCCATCAGCAGATAGTCATGCTCGGAGTCGATATCAATGATGCCGGTGTCCATCATAACGCTGACACCGAACTTGGAATGCCACAGGATGGGGTCCGGGTTGTCCACCAAAAATGCGCGGCGGATAACATAAATCGACGCATTGACGTCGTAAACCTCGGGCGCTTGCTGCCGGCCGGTGAATTGGCTCTCCATGACCATTTCGGCGTGGTCGCCCACGATTTTAAACATATTGAACCACGGGTTGCGGCGGGCCTCGCAGACGCTGAAGATGATTTGCAGGTCCTCGCGCTCCTGCGCCTTGGCAAAGGCGTTCTCAATGTCCTGCTCGGTGCGCAGCGGGCTGGTGATATCCAGGTCGATCATGGCGTCGTAGGGCTTGCCGGTGCGCGCTTCCATGCGGGCGAAGCTGTCCTTGTAGACCTCGACCTTCGGTACACGGTCGCCGCCCAGCTCGGCCCCGCGGGGCAGGTAGATGACCTCTGGGTATTCGGCGGCCACGAGCTTGGCCAGATCCTCGCTGTCGGTGTTCAGCGCAATGTCCACTTCCAGCTCGGGGTGGTTCCTGATGAAGAGCTCAGCGGCGCTCAAAGAGTAGTAAACCAACGGTTTGCCGCAGAAATTTTTCAAGTTCTTGTTTTTGAAGCCCTTGCTGCCTGCGCGGCCGCAGATGGTGATGAGCAGACGTTTCATGTTACACATTCTCCCCCAGTGTTAATTTCAGCACATTCAGTGCCAGTGCGGGCGGGTTGCAGCTCTCGCCGCTGCCTGTCAGCGCGTAGTCCACAAAATATTCCATCTCCCGCTCATAGCGGCGGTTGACGTCCTCCTCGTAATGCTGCACGGTGCCGTCGGGCAGGGTCAGTGTGCCCGCGCCAAAGTCGGCTAAATAGCTGCCGTCATGGCAGAAAAGCTCGATAGAACGGCGATATCCGCGCCCAAAGTAGTCGAGGTGCACCTCGGCCAGCAGCGTAGGATACTTGGCGATGTAGACCGAGAGATCGTCGGAATCGATTTCCAAATCCGAGTAGGTCCCCTTGAAATTGTACAACTTTTCCGGCACGCCGAACAGCTCCACCAGATAGTCCCACTCGTGAATCAGGTCGATGGTGACGCCGCCGCCCAGTGCCTTGTGGGCGCTGTACACGGTACGGTAGTCCACGCCGGGCCGCCAGTCAGGCAGATAGCTCGAGCAGATGACCCGGGCGCAGTAGGGGTGCAGGGCGGGCAGGCGGTCTTTCAGCGCCAGCATCACACCGCACCACCGCATGGGCGCGGCCACGTAGGCCTTTTGCCCGGCGGGCAGATAGTTGGCTAAAGCAAGACCGGTTTGCTCGGCAGAAAAAATCGGCTTTTCGATGAAAAGCGCCTCGCCGCGGCCCTTGACCTGGGTCAATGCGTCGGCGTGCAGGCTCGTTGGGTTCGTGATAAAGACCAGGTCGTAGTGCGCGGGCGCGTCGGCCATGTCGGTGTACTGGGCGTGCAGCAGCTCGGCCACACCATCCCGCAGCGGGCGGGAAAGGTCGCTGCGCAGTGCGTCGGCCTGCAAGGCCCAACCGCGGTCAGCGCATAGGTTGGCAAGATTTTTCAAATGGCGCGTGCCGATGGAGCCCAGCCCCACAAACAGCGCGGTGATGGTACGCATAGGCGTTCCCCTTTGTCTTGATTTAGATGCAATGTAGGGGCCGGATATGCCCGGCCCCTACCGGGTTACGAATTTTCAATCTGGTCCATCAATGCAATGGCCTTCAAATCCTTCTCAAAGCTCCACTTAGGGCTTTCCTCGCCCTTCAGGACGCCGAAAAAGTTCGTCAGTTCGTCCACATAGGCGTTCTCGACGATGTTGTCACTGTATCGGCTGTCATGCTCAAAGCTGGCGTAGGTGTCCACCGGCTGCTTGTCGCCATCGCGGAACTCATACAGTGCCTTGGGGTTGCCCTCCCAGAAAAGGTGGATGCCATCGCCGAAGCACTCAAAGCTGCGGACGGCCTTGCGGCTGACCACGTCGGCGGCCAGCACGCCCTGCATGCCGCCCTTATGGCGCAGCAGCAGCGTCACGCTGTCGGGGTAGGGGAGCCCTAAGTCACTCAAGGTGTCCTTCTGCACGGTGACGGATTCCACATCGCCGAAGGCATCCAGCAGCCAGGGCAGGTCGATGCCGAAAATCTCCCGCACGCCGCCGGTGCGGGCGTTGCCGACGAAGAAATTCTTATAGTTCTCCCACGGGTGCCAGTCGGGCAGGTACTGCCCGATGTGGTAGATATAGTGGACAGGCTTGCCAAATTCAGTGACCTGACGTTTAATATACTGCGTCTCGTGGCGGTACAGCATCGTCGAGGAGAGAAACAGCGGCAGGTTTTTGGCGGCGGCCTTTGCCATGTTCTCGGCGTAGCCGTCGCTGACCAGGTTCAGCTCGGTAAAGACCGGCAGGTCGTTGTCCAGCAGCTCGCCGATGACGGCGGCGTGGGACAGCGGTGCAGTGCAGACCAGCGCGGCGTCGGGGTGCTCGGCGGCAACGGCCTCGGCGATCGTCGCATAGGCGGCGTCCGCCAGACCCAGGTTCTTGGCCTCGTCGCGGCGGCCCTCGGCGGTGTCCACGCCGACGATCTGGATGGCGTCGTCGATGCCCTTGGTCAGCCGGGCGCGGCGTTTGCCCATGCTGCCTAAACCGACGATGAGAAGTTTCATACCAAAACGCTCCTTTGGGGGTCAAATTCCGGCACAGGGCCGTCATAAAAAACCTTGGATTTTGTAAAGTCAAAATGCTGCAATACAGCGCAGATTTTTCCGCTGGTGTCGCCGCCGCCGTAAGGGCTGACGGCGCTTGCCGCCACCGGGGCGAAGGCGGGGGAGAGGGCTTTGCGCATCGTGGCCTCGATGGCCGCCGCGTCGGGGACGCAGCAGAGAACGTTTGCGCAGACCATGCGCCCGGCCTGCCGCTTGCCGATGTTGACGGTGGGCACTTTAAAGGTCGGTGTCTCGACGACGCCCGATGACGAGTTCCCCGCCACCAGTGCGGCGCAGTCCATGGCGGAGAGATACCGCCGCAGGCCCAGGCTTTGCACAAAGCCCGCGCGGCCCGGGTGCGAGGCGGCGAACGCCTGCATCATCTCGGTGCAGACCTGCCCGCCTGCGTCGGCGTTCGACCCGGTGATAAGCCAGAACACGCTGTCCACCTTGTCCATGGCGCTGCACAGCGCTTGCACCTGCACGGCGGGCGACCCGGCGTCGGGGGCAGTCTCGGGGTGGTAGGTCACAAGCGCGAAGGGCTGCATCAAATCAAACCCGGTGGATTTGCACAATTCTTCGCGGCTCATTTTGGGCAAGGTGCGGATGTTTTCATCCCCCAGCCCGCCGACGCAGAACACGGTGTCGGGCGCTTCGCCCATGCGCACGAGCCGCGCGGCGCTGTCGGCGCAGGACGGAAAATGCACCGCCGCCATTTTGGAAATGCAGTGGCGGTAGTATTCGTCGGCTGCGCCCAAGGTCACGTCGCCGCCCGAAATATGGGCAATGGGGATATGCCGCGCGGCGGCCGCGGCGGCCACAGCGAAAATTTCAAAGCGGTCGCCCAGCAGCAGCACCGCGTCGGGGCGGTGGGCGGCAAAATAACTGTCAAAAACGTTGATAGTGCGTGCAATCGTGCAGGCAACCGGCTCGTCGGCGTCGTCGGTAAAAATTGGCAGGCGTGCGGCGATGGGAAAACCGTCGTTTTCGATTTCGTGTACGGTTTCGCCCAGCCGAGGGCAGAGGTGCGCGCCCGTCACGACAAGCTGCAAGTCGAGTTCATCGGACGCCGCGACCTTCTGCACGACAGGCCGCAGCAGCCCATATTCCGCCCGCGTGGCGGTAACGATGCAGATGGTGCGCATATCACACCTCAATTTTTTCATCCTCCGCAAAATCGCGCTTGGCGGTCTGGCCCAGCACTTCATGCCAGCGCATGGGGGAAATGCCATCTCCCGGGCGCTTGGTGGTCAGGTTGTCCTCGGTGAAGACCTCGCCCGCCTTGATTTCCCGCGCGGCGACGATGCTCTTGCGGGCAATGGCCTTGTTGGGGGCCTCGCTGGCGGTCAGGTGCTTGTGGCCGTCACCCAGGGCGGCCTCCACATGGCGCACGGCGTTCACCATAGCCTTGAACTCTGCCGGGTCCAGGCTGGCCTTCTGGTCGGGACCGGGCAGGGATTTGTCCAGCGTGAAGTGTTTTTCAATGACCTGCGCACCCAGCACGGCGGCGGCCACGTCGCACTCCCAGCCCGGCGTATGGTCGGACAGGCCCACCGGCAGACCAAACTGTTCGTACAGTTCCAGCATGGCGGTCAGGTTGGCATCCTCGTAGGGGGTGGGGTACTGGGTGTTGCAGTGCAGCACCGTTACCTCGGGGCAGCCGCCGTCGTCCAGCACGCCCAGTGCATCGGTGATTTCATCCAGCGTGCTCATGCCGGTGGAAAGCAGCACAGGTGTGTGTAATTTCGCCATTTCTTCCAGGTACGGCAGGTTCGTGATCTCGCCCGACGGCATCTTGATGAGCGGCAGGCCCAGCGTGCCCAAAAACCGCACGCTGGGGATATCGAACGGTGCGGACAGATACTGGATGCCGATGGAATCACAGTATTCTTTCAGCTCCTTGTGCGCCTCAAACGAGAAATGCAGCTTGCGGATCATTTCCAGCTGGCTCTCGGCGGCGTCGGTGGTCTGCTTCTGATACTCGGCCTTCTCTGCAAATTTGCTCACGACCAGCTCGGGCACGGCGGTCTGGTACTTGACGATATCCGCGCCGCACTCCTTGGCAGCGCGGGCCATTTCCTTGGCCATTTCCAGGCTGCCGTTGTGGTTGACCCCGGCCTCAGCAATGATGGTTACAGGCATTTTAAAACTCCTTCCGCTGTGGCTTCTCCCCTTGGGGAGAAGCTGTCCGCAAAGCAGACTGATGAGGGGGCCTTCCGACAGGCTGCCCCACATCCGGCGCTGCGCGCCACCTTCCCCCAAAGGGGAAGGCTTTTATTTACTGCTGATTTTCCAGCTTTCGTCTCATTTTCTCCAGTTCTTCCAGCTGGCCCATGTCCATCCAGCTGCTCTCGCTGATGGGATAGACGCCGACCTTCTCCCCGGCCCGGCGGTAGCGCTCGATCACGTCGGGGAAGCCGATGAACTCACCGTCGTGCATTTCCTCCACCACGCGCGGCTCCACCACGTAAACGCCGGTGTTCGTCAAAAAGTCCAACTCGGGCTTCTCGCGCATGGCGGCAATGCTGCCGTCCTCGCCCAGCTCCACCACGCCGTAGGGCACGGTGTAATGCTTGAACGCGCAGATCATCGTGACAAGATTTCCGTGAGACTTATGATACTCGTAAATATCGCCGAAGTCCACATCCAGCAGCGTGTCACAGTTTGTGAAAAAGAACGGCGTGTCGATTTTTCCTTTCAGCAGGCATAGCCCGCCGCCAGTACCCATGAACACATCCTCATCGGCAAAATCCACGCGGTAATCCTTTTCCAGCTCGCCAAAATAGGACTTGATCATGCCCTTTTTGTAGTTCACGATCATTGTGAACTCGTGGCAGCCGAAGTCCCGGAACCGATCCATGATAAGCTCCGCAATGGGCTGCTCGCCCACCGGAATCAGCGGCTTGGGCAGGATTTTGGTGTAGGGGTACAGCCGCGTGCCCAGGCCGCCCGCCATCATCACGACCGGGATATCGACCTGCTTGCGGTTGTCCACATTCAGCCCGTGGGCAAAGATGATATCGGTGATGACGCCGCGCTTATTTAAAACCGGCAGTGCGTCGATGCAGTTTTTTTGCAGAATCTCCCGCGCCCGGCCGCGCTCAGCTATCGGCACGCTCAGCGGGTGGTAGTTGGCGGCGTGGTCAACGGTCTGGTCGGGCGTGCCGCCGCGCAGAAAAAACTTGCGGATATCGCCGTCGGTGATGACGGCTTTCAGCTTGCCCTCCGGCGCAATGAACAAAATGCGCTGGCCGGTCACGTCCAGCTTGCGCAGCGTTTCCAGCACCGTGGCGGTCGGCTCAATAAAGAGTTCTTCTACTTGTATCAAGGGTGGATCCCCCTTTTACGTTTATTTAAAGCCTTCCCCCTCGGGGGAAGGTGGCCCAAAGGGCCGGATGAGGGGCGGATGTGCCGCAGCAGACCGTGGATGGGAAATAGCGGCAAGGCTGCCCCTCATCAGTCACCTTCGGTGACAGCTTCTCCCAAAGGGGGAAGCCTTGGCGGGGCGTTGAGGATGCCGCCCCCTACAAAACGTCTTACAGCCCCAGCACCGCTTCGATCACGCGGTCGCAGTCCTCAAAGCTCAAGTTGGTGGAGCAGGGCAGATTGACAATATACTTGCGGTAGGCCAGGGCCTTGTCCAGGCCGTAAGCCTCGTTGCGGGGGTAGTCGGCCTGCTCATGGATGAGCGCCCACACCGGGCGGGTCTGAATCTGCTGGGCCTGCAATTTCTCAATGACGGTGTCGCGGTCCAGGCCGGAATCTTCCAGATACAGGCTGAAGAACCAATGGTTGGAGCGGCATTCCTCCTCACGGAAAGGCAGAATGCGCAGCCCCTTCACGCCGTCCAGCGCGGCCACATAGCGGTCATACAGCGCCTTTTTGTGGGCGATAAAATCTTCCAAACGCTCCAGCTGGGCCAGGCCCAGGCAGGCCTGCACGTTGGTCATGCGGTAGTTGTAGCCGACCTCATCGTGCAAAAATTGCAGTACGTCGGCCTTGGCCTGGGTGGACAGATGCTTGGCGTGCTCGGCCCAGTCCGGGTGGTTGGAGACGACCGCACCGCCCGCACCGGTGGTGATGATCTTGTTGCCGTTGAAGCTGTAACAGCCGATATCGCCGATGGTGCCCGCAAACTTACCGGCAAACGGCCCGTCGGTGCAGCGGGTACCCAGGGCCTCGGTGGCATCCTCGATCAGAATCAGGTGATAGTGCTTGGCAATGGCCGTCAGGCGGGGCATATCGGCCATGTTGCCGAACACATGCACGACTTCCAGCGCCTTGACGTGGGCACCGGTCTTTTTGTTGTACAGCTTATCGCCGCGCAGCTCGCAGTGGTTCGCACAGAAATCCTCCACCGCGTCGGGGTCAATGCACAGGCTGTCGTCGCAGCCGATGAAAATCGGCTCGGCCCCCACATAGCGGGTCAGCGGGTTGACGGCGGCGATGAAGGTCAGAGTCGGGACGATTACCTCATCCCCGCGGGTGATGCCGACGGCCATAGCGGCCAGATGCAGCGCGCTGGTACCGGCGTTGCAGGCCACGGCGCGGGGCATGCCCACGTAGGCGGCCAGCGCTTCCTCAAACTCCGTGACTTTGCCGCCGCTGGTGGAGACCCACCCCGACGTGATGGCCTGTCCGGCCAGCTCGGCCTCGCGCACGCCGAAATTCGGAACAGAAAGAGGAATAAATCCAGACATAACAATGCCTCCATAATACAGCAGTCGCACCGGAATTGCCCGGCGGACAGAATTCTACAAATATTCTATTTTATTATACCGCTTTTACGGGGAGAGAGCAAGAAGAAAATGGGCTGGAAAAGCCTCCCTTGTCAAAGGGAGGCTTTAAAACGCAACCGCCCCATGCGCGGGTGTGCATGGGGCGGCTGGCTTATTTCAGAACGATCTTAGTTCTGCTTTTTCTTCATGTAGGCAGTCACACCCAGGCCCAGCAGGGCGGCGATGGCGATAATGGCAATCGGGACGATCGGCATTTCATCGCTGGTCTGCGGGATGGTGCTGGCCGTGGCGGCGGCAGTCTTGGCGGAAGAAGCGGTCGGGGTGTAGGTGCCCTTCACGTTCTTGTAGCTGGAGATCTGCTTCGTCTCCAGATGGCCGCAGGTGTCGCACTTGTAGCCGTCAGCCGTGGCCGTCCAGTTGTGATGGCCGCAGGCAACGCAGGTGTAGTACTGGCTGTCATCGGGGGTAGCGGTGGGGGCTGCGGTGGCAGCGGGCGCGGCCTCAACCGGAGCGGGGGTAGCCGTCGGGGCGGCAGTGGGGGCCGGGGTCGGCTCCTCCGGCGGGAACCAGACCTGCTCAAAGACATTGGTACCTTCCAGCTTTTGGCCGTTCGCCGCCTTGTCGTACAGTTCCTTGGTCAGGGTCGTGTAAACGCCCTCAATACCCTTGAAGGAAACGCCCTTCCAATCGCAGTAATCTTTCTTGGCAATCTCAAAGCCCTTGCCGATATCTGCGGCGCTGAGCGCGTATTCCTTGCCATCGATGGTGACAGTAACGGTTTTGTTTGCCATAACGGTAAACTCGCTGAAACCGTCGGGGTTGACGAAGGTGATGGTCTTGACGATGCCGCTCTCGGTTTTCGTCTCGGCCTCATAATAGTAGACAGTGCCGTCCTCTTTGACGTGACGGACGAAGACCTTCTGGCCCTCGGGAATCTTCAGCGCGGAAACATCGAGAGAGATGGCGACGGTGGGAACCTGCTCAGCAGGCATTTCCTTGTTCTTTTCCAGCGTAACGGTGTTGGTCTCGGTCATGTTTTTGACATCATCAGCGACAGTCGCCTTGACATCATAGAACATCTTGATATCAAAGGTCATGCTGACGTCGGTATCATTGTTGGCCGCAGCCTTCGGCTCAACAACCAGTTTGGGAACAGCGACAATGGTGATGTCCTTGTTCTCGGCGTCCTGGTCAAATTTTTTGCTGCTGTCTGCCGCAGCGGCAGAAATAGCACCCTTGGCGGCCTCGGCGGCCTCAGTGCTGCCGATGGCAACATCCTTGCCGTTGACGGTCACAGTCGCACTATTGGTAACTTCCTGGGAAATCTTATCGGTGGTAGCGTCGTCCTTGCTCACGATTTCAGTGCTCTTGGCGGCCTCGACGACCTCGGACGCGGTGATGTTGTCCTCTTTCTTGACCTCGACCTTGCTCTCGGCGTTGTCGGAAACTTCAGTCTTTTCCGGCTCGGCGGGCTTGGTTTCAACGGTCTTTTCGCCAACAGTGTAAGTGCCGTCAGCATTTTCTTTCAAAGCAAGACCACTTGCGAGATAAGAAGCGCTGAACTTCTTGGTGAACGTACCAGCAGTAACTTCAAATTTGGCACCAGTATAGGTTGCATCAGCTGCATCGTCAATGTTGCGCTTTTTCAGCTCGCCATTGATTTTACCACCGTTGATTGTGATGCTCGATGCAATGCTGGATTTATTGTCGTAGTTGGCAGCGGTCAAATTACCGTTTACTACGGCATCTCCACTGATAGTCACGCCGTTTGTGGTCGAATTCTCCCATACCCAAGAAGAAATGGCACCATTGAGCGTGCCACCAGTTACAGTTGTAATGCTGTCCCAGCTCTGAAGTGTCTGCTCGGGAGAATTGAAAGTACCTCCCGTGATGTTTGTGGTACCACCCTCGGCCTTGATGACAATGAAATCGTTGTTGAAATTACCGTTATTGATGGTCATAACAGCAGAGGCGTTGTTTTGACCACTGACAACCAGAGACGAGAATTTACCGGTAGCTTCCACGGTGCCACCGTTAAAAGTCAGTGTGCCATCGTTGTACACGACGTACCAACTGTTGCCGCCGTTGCCGCTGGTGGTGCCAGCCTCCTGGCTGCGGGTGAAGGTGCCACTCTCAACGATAGCAGTAGCATCTTTCTCGTTGTACAGTGCCGCACGGCCATGGCTGACGTTATCCACTGTACCGTTTCCGGTAATCGTCAGCGTGCCGTTGTTGGTAATGGTATGCTTGTCAGCCGTATTCGTAATCTTGTGGTCATTCAAATTCAACTGAATGCTTTTGCCCGCGGGAATCGTGACACTTTCCGTCACATTGCTCGTCAGAACGACCTGATCCGCCGCGTTATTGATAGCATCTTGCAGGGTTGTGTAGGTCTTGCTGGTGTCACTATCAACATAAGCAACATTCGCATCCTGCGGGTCGGCCTCTCCTGTCAACATGACAGCCTTGTCTTTCGTCTCCCCATCAGATTGGGTTTCGACCTGCTCAGAGGCAGCGGCTTTTTTTGTCGCTTCGGTTGTCGCTTCGTCCGCCAGCGCGGCAGTGCACACGGACACTGCCATGGCGGCGGCCAATGCGAAGGAAACGACCTTTTTAAAATGGGTCTGTTTTCTCATCGTTCGCTTTCCTTTCTCCTTATAAAATTTAACGATACCTAAATTTTACACCGGGGGGGGGGTGAATGTCAACGAGAATGTGGGCATTTTATGTATATTTCGCGTAAATTTTCACTTGTGCAAAAGAATCCAAGGCTGATTTGTGCAAAACAGAAAAAACGTGCTGTTGCATCGCAACAAACTGAACATAAAAGACGCCTTGCACCCGGCAATGCTTTCCTTTATAATGGGTACAAAAACCAGGGGGCGTTCTGCATGAAAAAAATCTGCCGCTGGGCCTGCCGCCACCGCGCGGGCCTGCTGGCCCTTGCCGTGGGCTTCGCGGCGTGGGGGCTGTTCTATATCGCCCGCCGCAGTACCGCCGCTATGGACTGGTGGCTCACATATGTTTCGATGCCCGTCAAGCGCGGCCTTTCCTTTATAGTAGACCCGCTCCCGTTCAGCGCGTGTGAGCTGGGCGCAACGGTGCTCATTGTCGGGGCGCTGGTGCTGCTGGCCCGCGCCGTGCGCCGCCGCAGGCTGGCGGCCTGGGCGCTGCATATGGCCGTGCTGCTGGTCTGGGGGTACGCGGGGGTCTGCGCACTGTGGGGCACGCAGTATTATGGCACGAATTTTGCCGCCCGCGCGGGCATGACCGCCCCGCCCGTCAGCACCGGGGAACTGGCCGCTGTGACCGACTACTTTGCCGACAAGGTCAACACGGCGGCCCCGTTGGTGCAGCGGGACGAAAGCGGCGTGTTTGCCACCGACAAAACCGAAATCTTTGCCGGGTGCGCCCATCTGTACGACCCGCTGACCGAGCGCTGGCCGTTTTTGGCCGGGCCGGAGCGCCGCCCCAAGCCCGCCATCTACTCCAAACTCATGAGCGCCTGGGGCTTCACCGGATATCTCTGCCCGCTGGTGGGGGAGAGCACCCTCAACGTGGACAGCCCGGCGGTGTTCCTGCCGGTGACGATCGCCCACGAGTTGGCCCACCAGCGCGGCGTAGCGGCCGAGCAGGAGGCAAACTTCGTCGGCGTCATGGCGGCCACGGCCAGCGCCAACGCCGACTACGCCTACTCCGGCTGGCTGTTCGGCTACCTGCACCTGTCCAACGCGCTGTACGAGGCTGACCCCGCGCTGGCAGCGGCCAGCTACCAGACCCTTTGCGCAGAGGCCCGCGCCGACCTGGCCGCCAACAACGCCTACTGGAAGCAGTGGGAAGGCCCGGTCAAGCAGACGGGCGAAAAAGTCTACACGACCTTTTTGCAGGGGTACGGCCAGGACCTGGGTATGCGCAGCTATGGTGCGTGCGTGGATCTGCTTGTGGAAGAATTTTTGACCAATACAACTTCTTGCGATTGACAGTGCCCCGCACCGCTAGATGCCCGGAAAGTTGTTTCCACAATATCACAATTCTTAACAAACGACCCACCCGGATGTTGAAAATTTCGGCGTTTTTCAGCACATTTTTCGCCCCTCGCCCCCTTGCGGAGGGGGCTTTTTTCATGGTATGATTTATGGTGTAGCAATTTAGAATTTTCAACTGTGAGGAACAGGAATGTTTAATAAAAAGAATCCCATGCGGTATTTCTCCGGCAGCACGTTTGCGCGGCTGCCGCTGTATAAGCTGGCGGCGGGCGGCACGGCTGTCGCGCTGACGGCCAGCATCGGCCTGGGCGCGTTCGCGGCGGGCGTTACGCCGTTCAACCTGCCCACGGCCACCCCGGCCCCGGTCGTGACCGCCACACCGGAAACGGCAGCCACGCCCACGCCGTCGCCGTCCCCCACGCCCACCCAGAATTCCAAACGGCACAACACTCATAATATTCTGCTCGAACCGCC
>ERZ1032445.79-NODE-79-length-23865-cov-39.845569_pt1 | contig 23865 bp, 7 predicted proteins | sample MGYA00518161_ERZ1032445 | MGnify/ENA primary metagenome ERZ1032445 (study PRJEB33719, sample SAMN04261326) | wastewater metagenome | biome: periurban shantytown; feature: human; material: feces | host: Homo sapiens | place: Peru: Lima | collected 2013-01-24 ...
TATTTTGAGATGGAATATGCGAGCATCGTATTGCAGAATGAGTATCGTCAGACGGCATGGACGTCACCTTCCTACAATGGGAATATGAGTTTTCTACCTTACCCGCCGCCGCCCGAACCAGGGTGGTATGACGATGACGTCACGGTGATGGCGCAACCCACAGCCGAACCCGTCGACAATGCCGCCGATTCCTTGGAAACACGCGAACGGCTCGCCGCACAGAACGAATCGGACGACCACGATATGCAGGATGTTTCCGTTGCGAAGGGCGACGCTGCCGTTTCGGACGAGGACGATATCGACTGGGACGGCACCGTGCTTTCCGAAGCCTTCACCATGAAGCAGCCGAAGCACACGTACGTGCTGGACAACGAGCAGACCGGACAGCAGGTGATCGTGGATATGGGCGTGCTCCTTGGCCGCAAGCCTTCGGCCGAAGTGCCCGCCGGCGCCAAATCGGTCAAGCTGGAGGATCCGACGCGCACAATCTCACGCAACCATGCGGCGATCAGCTTCGACCAGGATGGCACGCTGTGGATAGAGGATTACGGTTCGCTCAACGGCACGTACATCATCCAAGACGATGTCGAAACCAAAGTGGAACACAAGCCGATGCAGCTGGAGGCGCCATGCACGGTGCGTATCGGCGACCAGTTCTTCCAATTCCGCAAACAGTGAGGGCGTTTGTCAGTGAAGACACGATTACGCTGACGGACTGCGTTGACGATTTGTGTTGACAGCGTCGGCGCGGACGGTTAGCGGTAAGACGATAAGGGGTTGTCACGGAGATTCCCGCGACAACCCCTTATGTTTCAAATGGTCTGATAATCGGCGTTAGCTCACTGCTGGCGCAGACGAATGGCCGCGTTGATGGCCGAATCGTTCAACTGGCCAAGCCAGGCAAGCAATTCCGGATAGATGTACGGATTGCGCGCAAGACACGGACGAAGCTCCGGCGCTTCGCTGGCGATACGGGCCATCAACATCTGATCGGTGGTGGTCATGGCCAGTTCCGCGGTGAACCCCGCGTCTGCCGGCGATTCCTGGGCCGCGGCATACTGCTGTTCGGCATACTGCTGTTCCGGTTCGTTCTGCGGCTGGCTCGATGAATAATCGGCCACTTCGGACAAATCGGCGGGATTCATGTATGGGTCGACATACTCGGTCGAAGCCTCGTTAGACGCCGCATAGGCAGCGTCCTGACCGTATTGCTGGTTCACCGGCTGTTCCGGCTGATACTGCTGCTCCTGCTGGAACTGTTCCGCCACTGCCGGCTGATACTGCTGTTCCGGCTGGACCTGTTCGGCAACCGGTTCGGCCATTGGCTGGACCTGTTCGGCAATCGGCTGCGGCTGCACGCCATTTTGCGGAACCGGCCAGCCCATCGCCACCAGCTGCTGGCGGGCGCGCTCATCGCCGAATTCGGCGACCCAACGCTTCAGACCCGGGTACGCTCGCGGATTGGCAACGACATTCGCACCGAATTCCGGATTCTCGTACGCGATTTTCGCCAGGAACACGGGATCGGCGTTCGGATCCTGCACGGCCGCCACCGCGGCATCGAAATCGACCATCATGATCTCCTTGTCTCGTGGTCTGTAACCATCTTATTGAATGACTCGTAACGTTTGCAACGTACCGTCCAGCACATCGTCGATATCCTCGTCATCGCCGATCTTGCTGACGTTCCAATCCTCGTCGCACGGCATATCGGAACGCATGTCCACCACGATGACGGTGATGTTGTCGCGGCCGCCGGCGTTCAGCGCGGCGCGTACCAGCATGTCCGCGGCCATCTGCGGGTCGGCGTACGCCGCCGCGATCTCGGCAAGCTGCTCACGGCCGATCTGCGCATGCAGCCCATCGGAACAGATGATGAACCGTCCGTCCGCACGCGCGGCGTACCAGTCAGGCTGGATGCCGGCAGGCGCGCCGACACATTGCGTGATGATGTTGCGCGGAATGCAACGGCTCGCCTCATCGGGCAGCATCTGCCCCGAATCGATGGCGTTCTGCCGTTCCGAATGGTCGCGGGTGATGCACGTCAGCGAATCCGCCAGCCACGCGCCATTGCCGTCGGCGCGCATATGGTACGTGCGGGAATCGCCCACATTGACGATGTAACACCGTTCGTCGGAACATATCGCGTCATCGCCGACACGCGTCGGCAGCAGCACGCCGCTGATGGTAGTGCCCGCAACGCCGCCGAGCTGCTCACCCAGACGGAGCACCTCCTGCTGGGCAAGGATCAGCGTTTCGTCAATCGCGTCAAGATCGCGCGTCGGCAGTTCGGCCAAACGCGCGAACCGTTCCGCAACATCGGAACTGGCCTGCTTGCCGCCCTTGCCGCCACCCATGCCGTCGCACACCACATACACGCCGTTGCCTGCGCAGGCGCTGTCCTGGTTGTCTTTCCTACGCAAGCCGATATTGCTGTTCAGACCGACCTCAATATGTTTGACGTTCATGAGTCCCGCCCTTTCACACCGATTTTCCGCAAGCGGATTTTCCGGAAGTGGAACATGTCCGCAAGCGATAGTTTCGCCCGCCACCTGCGGAACGTCGGCAGCGAGCCGAGCATGAACTTTCGTTCTTCGGCGATGTCATGCCAGTAGCGTTCCGCATGCTCCTGCGTGACATCGCCTCCGGAGAAGGCCGCGTAATCAGCCTCCCTGCCCAGCGCGAGCAGTGTATTGGCATCGAAGCCCATCTGTTCGGCGATGGCCTGCGCCTGCTCGTTTCTGGTGCCTTGGACGTCAAGGCCGCTTTGCCGGGCAAGCGCCGCGACCGCCTGCCATCCGGCAGCGACGCGTTGCGATGCGCTGCCATGCCTGCGCGCCCGAGCCAGGGCGATCGCCTTGATGGCGAGCAGCAGGCCGCAGACGATGAGCACCGTCCACAGAGGGCTGCCGTAGATGGCGACTTTTCTGACGATTCTGCCGAAACGCTGCCAGAACAGGCTCGTCGGCGTCTCGTCGGCCATGCTGCCGCCAAGCGACGTTTTGCCCTTGGCTTGGTTGTCGTCACGCAGCGGATCGGTAAGCGGCACCGGAGGCTGACGCACCAAGGTCTGCGGATTGGGCGGAGTGAGATTCTGGTTCTCGTCGGGAACCTTCGTTTCCTTCGGTGTCGGGTAGAACGCCACCCATCCGTAACCGTCCAGCTTGATCTCCACCCAAGCGGTCACATCGTTGCCGGTGAATTTCGTGGTGGTGGTTTTGCCATGCTTCTCGGTGCGGCTGTCACTGATCTCGCCCTCGTCGTTCTTCGGCAGGAAGCCCAGCACCACGCGGCTCGGCAAGCCGAGACTGCGGGCCATAAGCGCCATCGCGGAAGCGTATTGCTCGCTGTCTCCGACCATCGCACTGCCGGCGAGCAGCTGGTCGATGCGATAGTTGCCGTGACCGGCTCTGGACGGGTAATCGCCATTCAAACCATGGGAGAACCAGCCGGATTCCCTGAGCTTGTCGGCAAGAGCCTGCGCGGCCTCGCCGCCCTTGGACTGGCCGCCCGCAATCGCGGTGGCCAGCTTATCCACGCAATCGGGCACATCCTCCGCCTTGGGCTGGCTGATGGAGGAAGCATTCGCCTTGGCGATCTCCTTATCCGTCGGCGTCCGTGGAATGACGCCGGTTTCCGTATAGGACAATCCCGGAGAGGTGCGCGAAGGGTAGATCGCCGACATGGTGTCGGTGTTGTAGTAGAACGAATCGGCGTCCGACGATGTGGCGAACTTCACGCTGGAAGCCGCGCCGGCCATCGGCAGCCAATAGTCGCTCAAACCGTCATCGACCGTGAATTTCGCGGTGAACCGCTTGCCGGTGGCGTTGTTTGTGATGGAATCGCCCACACGATGGTAGTTGGAGGAATCCGAAGCCATGGTGGAATCGGACAGGTTCCACACATTGCCGTCGAAACGGTCCATAACCGCCAAACGCACCGTGGAACCGGCCGGCAGATCGTCGACGGTCAGCAGCACATCGTCCTTATGGTTCTTGATATACGAACGCATGCCGCTCAACGGGCTGGTGTAATCGTACGGGCTCAGCGGCGGATCATAATGGTCGCGCAGAATGGTGCGGTTTTGCCCGACCACCAAGCATCCGCCGATCGCCACAGCCGAAGCCAGCAGCACGATGACTACGGAACTGAGCCAACGGCCCAATTCCAACAGTTTCCAACGCGCGCTGACCCAAACCACCAGCACGACCGCCATAATCGTGCCGATCGCCATACGGTAGAAGCCGCTCGACGTGCCAAGCAGCGCGCAGATCGCGAGATTCGCCACGACGGGAACGACCGCGACCATCGTAAGCCGGCCATCCTCCGCAACCGCGAAGATACCGGCCAGCAGCGCGGCCCACAGGCAGATCGTCCACACGGCGAGCAGCGAGCCGTCGCCGGTGCCGGTCGGCGGGTCGATGGCCAGCAGGTATTTGAACGAGCCGAGCATCCGCATCCACCCCTGCGTCAACGTGCGCAATGTGGGAATGACATGGGCGATGGTGGTGCCATTCAGGAAGATGACCGGGCCGACCACCAGCTGCGCACACGCCATGAACAGCATCTGCCACCACAGGCGCAACGCGGGAACGAGACCGGCAAGCGCCACGAGCGAGCCGATGATGGTGGCGGGGATTGCGGCGCTCGTCCAAGACAGGGCGGAGCCGTATACGTCGATGAGGTTGCTGGCTGCGGCGATGGTCAGCAGGGCGGCGACCGTGAGGCTTGCGTATTGCGCGGCGTGTGGCTGGTTGGTGTTGGGCATGGCTGGGGACTTGCCGCTGCGGGACATCCAGATGACGGAGTGGGTGGAGTCCGCCCATGAGCCGGTGCCTGTGCCGGTCGCCATGCCAGTGTTGGTGTTGGCGGAGTTGGTGCCTGTGCCGGTGAGGTTGCCGGTGAAATTGCCGGTGTTGGTGAATGTGGTGCTCATGCCAGCACCCCCATGATCATGGGGAGGTCGTTGAGGTCTCCCACGGTTGCCAAGGTGAAGTCGGAGTAGCGTTTGATGGCGCGCGGTTGGCCGGTTGCGGCTTGAAGCACCACGCAGGTTGCGGAGCGGGGGAGTGCGAGGACCATGTGTTTGATGTCGTCGATGGTTTTGAGCCTGCCGACGGTGAAGAAGTAGAAGGATGCGTCGGGGGCATGTTCGAGAGTGGTTTGCGCGAGGTTGGGATTGTCGTCGATGTCAGGGTCGATGCCGCTGCAGCCATCGAGAAATTCCGTGGCGTTGCGCGGAATGGCGTGCGTGGAACCGGCATGCGCGGTGACTGGCCGGTTCTGCTGCAGGCATTGCACGCCGATGGAGGCGTGGACGGATACGGCCAGTTCGAATTCCTGGGAATCGATGTAATCATCCGGGTTCACGCTGATGGTCAGAGCGGTGTCGGTACGGCGGGTGGCTTCGTATTGGCGGATCATAAGCGATCCGGTTTTCGCGGAGCTGAGCCAATGCACGTTGCGCACGTCATCGCCGGGCTCGTATTCGCGCAGGCCGTAGAAGTCGAGGTCGTCGTCGACGATTTCGCCGCTTGGCTGGCCTTCCAGATCGCGTGGAATGCCGGCGTTCAGGGCGTTGAGCAGCACGGTCTGCGGGTGGATGAACACGTTGATCTGGTCCACGAGTTTCTTTTCGTGGCGGATCAGACCGAACGGGTCGCCTTTGCGGATGGATAGCGGGCCGATGGGCAGCACCGCGCGGCTGACGGCGGTGAATTCCACGGTCGTCTGGCGTGACTGGCCTGCGGCGAGCATGGGAATGGCGAACCGTTCGTGGTTGTCTCCGATGGGCAGGTCGCCGCGCGCCGACGTGGTGGGGGTGCGGCCCGGATTGTCCACGCAGACGTCGACTTTCACCGTGTCTGACACCGTGACGCGTCTGCTGGACACGTCGATGGTGGCTTGGAACGAGGTGTTGCCAAGGGAAAGCATGACCGCCGCGGCCAGCATGACCGCGAACACCACCGCCATGGCCAGCAGCTCATGCCACCCCAGCAGGACGAACGCCACCAGCGAGGCGACGGCGAGCGCCGCCACCGCCCAGCCAAGCGGCGACACGTATGAGGTGGCCAGTCGCTTGATGCGATGTTTGAGGCGGCGTAGGGATCGTTGGATGGTCCGTCTGCGCTGCACTGTGTGCGAATGCCGCATTCCTTGACCTTTCGGATTGTGTGGTGCGTATGCCGGGGTGGATTGTGTTTCAGGCGTTGGCGCCCAGGGTTGGGGCCGGCACGTCTTCGAGGATCTGGCCGATCATCTGTTCGGGGGTGTTTCCGGCGAAGGTGGCTTCGGCGGTGAGGGTGATGCGGTGCGCGAGCACGGGTACGGCGAGGTTTTTGACGTCGTCGGGCACTACGTAGCCGCGGTTGTCGGAGGCGGCCCATACGCGCGCGCAGCGGGTCAAGGCGAGCGCGCCTCGCATGGAGGAGCCGACTTGGATGCGTTCGTTGTGGCGGGTGGCTTCCACCAGTCGCACGATGTATTCGAGGATCGCGTCGTCGAGATGCACGGTTTCGCTGATGTTGCGCATGCGCAGCACGTCTTCGCCGGTGAGCACCGGATGCACGGTGGCGGCGCGGTCGGTGACGTTGACCTGTTTCAGGATGTTGACGCTCACGTCGTGGCTTGGATAGCCGATGGTGGTTTTGATGAGGAAACGGTCCATCTGCGCTTCCGGCAGCTTGTAGGTGCCGAGCTGTTCGATCGGGTTCTGGGTGGCGATGACCATGAACGGCTGCGGCACCGGGTGGGTGACGCCGTCGACGGTGACCTTCTGCTCTTCCATGACTTCGAGCAGTGCGGACTGTGTTTTCGGTGAGGCGCGGTTGATTTCGTCGGCGAGCACGATGGACGCGAAGATCGGGCCTTCGCGGTATTCGAATTCGCCGCGCTTCTGGTCGTAGTAGGTGACGCCGACCACGTCGGACGGCAGCAGGTCCGGGGTGAACTGGATACGTTTGAACGACATGTCGATGGAGTTGGCAAGGCCTCGCGCCAGCTGGGTTTTGCCGGTGCCCGGGTTGTCTTCGAGCAGGATGTGCCCGCCGACCACCATGGCTGTGGCGCATTGGCGGATGGGTGCTTCCTTGCCGACCACGACCTGGGAGACGTTGTCTACGAGCTTGGCGAACTTCTCATGGAATTCGGTGATGTCTTTGCTGGGTGCGGTCATCATGGACGTGTCGACGACCGGCTGGGATTGTTTGACGGGCTGTACAGGCTGGCTGGGCTGGACGGGTTGGGTTGGCTGGACGGGCTGCTGCGCGGGCATTGCGACTGCCGGATTGGCGGCCGGTTGGCGAAGGTTCTGCGGCATCGGCTGACGGAACCGCGGCTGGTTCGGCGTTGCCGGGGCGGACTGTTGCGGCAACGCCGGTTGGGTGGTGCCGTGCGCGCTCAGCAGCGTGCCCTCCGGATCCTCATCGGCTTGCGGCTGCTCCGGCAGATTCGGCGTGTGGAACGCCGGCTGCTGCTGGCCGGGTTGGCTGGGAACGCTTGGATTATGGCCGATGGAACCCAGCTGGGTGGCATCATCGAAATCGTTGCTCATGGGTTGCTCCTTGCTTGTTGTGTTGCTCGTGTGGATGGTTCGTTGTGTTTGCGATTGCTGTGATCGTCCGTTTCACCATCTGGCGTAGTAGGCCAGGCCGCGGATCCAAGGCTTGGATGCGCCGTCGACGGTGGACAGGGCGACGGAGGATGCCACAGGCCGGTCATTCCGCGTGGCCGCTTCGCCTTCCGTGGACGCGTCAGAATCCGATGGTTCCGACGGTTTTGATGGTTCTGAAGGTTCCGACGGTTCGGGTTTCGGCGTGGGAGCCTTGTACCTGTCATGGTCCAGCAGTGTGCCGCCATTGTCCTCGTTGTTGAGCGCGGTGTCGGTGCCCACCACCTTCGCCTTCCACGCGTAATCGGCTCCAGTCGGCAGCACGTCCTTGACGTTCAGTTTGTCGGAGCCCAATGCCCAGGCGACGTCATAGGATTTGCCGTCCGCGGTGAAGGTGATCACGGTTCTGCCGGGCTGGCCGTACATGTTCACCGATCCGCCGCTGACCTTGATGATGTTCGGATCATTGGCGTCCCACGTCAGCATCGGCGCCTTGACGGCGGCCTTCACCTTGCGGACGTATGCCGGATCGGCCCTGCCGGACTTGGAGGTGCTTGCCGCGCCATTGAAATGCTGCGTGACGGAGCCCGAGGAACAGGACTGCCATTCCTTGAGCGGGAAATCGTGCGATCGTTCGGAAGCGCCGGCATGGTAGGAGCCGAGTCCGTCCGCGCTCACCGTGAACCCGTCGGCGTGGCCGTTCTCCTTCCAACTGACTACGCACACGTCGTCATGCCCCTTGACGCTGACCGATTCGGGCGCCTTCACCGCGTATTTCGGTGTGAAACGCACGGTCGAATCGTCGCTGGTCGTTTTCTCCTTGCCGACCACCGCCGCCTTGATGGTGTATTCCCTGGTGTTGAGATCATGGTCCGGAATCTTGAAATCGTAGGATCCGGAACATCCGTCGATGCTTGCGCTGACATCTCCGGAAATCTCGACGGCCTTGCATCCCGCGTTGCGGGTGTTGCCCACGGATTCGACGGTGACGGTTCCCGTGGTGTCGTCGTTCGTCACGGAGATCTTCGGCGCATCGGGCTTGCCCCACGGCTTGACCGCGTCGGACGCCTTGGACGGTTGGCTCCAATTCACCTTGTTGTGGGCGCGTACCGTCGCCGTGTACGAGTCGCCGTCGGAAATCGCGTTGTTATCGAAAACAAAATCGATTCCGGTGGAATTTGTCGTCTGCTTGGACGGCGCGTTCCTGCCGGACAAAGTCACCTCGTAATTGTCCACCGACGAGAAATTGCCGTCCGGAGCCTTCCACGTGACGCTCACCGTGTTGCCCTTCACACTGGCCGTCACATCCGTCGGCGCATCAGGCAGCTTGTCCGGCGTGCCCTCGACGGCGTTGGAATCCTTGGACCAGCCGACCTCGTTCCTGGCCTGCACCTTGAACGAGTAGGTCTTGCCGTTCTTCAACCCGTCGATGAGACAGGAGGTTTTCTGCCCGCACGAGCGCTCGCCGGACGCGTCTCCGCCCCACATCACCTTGTATTCGGTGATCGGGCTGCCGTTGGCCGAACCGGCCGTCCAGCTCAGATTCACGGCGCCATCCTGCGGGTCGCCGGACACCGCGGAAAGCAGCGGCGCATCAGGCTTGTCCATCACCGAAACGCTGATGGTGCCGGTCACCTCACGTTCCTTTGTTTTGGTGGCGTCGCGCACGGTGACGACCACCTTGTTGGTGTTCGCGCCGATGTCGGAAGCCGCCCTGATGGACACCACGCCGTTGGACGGGCAATCCACCGTCAGCTTCGACGCGCCATCGGACGTGCATCCGGTCACCGTCAGCGGAGTGTCGGGGAACGGATTGTACGCGTCGGACAGCAGATTCACCTGCTCGCTGGAACCGGCCTTGATTTTCACGGTCTTCTCGGTGACACGGGCGAGCGGCCTGTTGGACGCGGTGACGCGCACGGTCATACCGGCGCTCACCGTACCCTTCGCATATTTGATCGAGACGGGCACGCTCACTGTGGTGCCCGGCGTGGCCGTCTTGTCCGCGGACACGGTCAACGTGCCGGAGGGAGACACTCTGGCATCCACACTGCCGGAATTCACGCCGCCGGAATACGAGTACTGCTTCTCATCCTCGTACAGGCCCGACGCCGAATGGGTCAGCGCCGTCAGATCGATGGTAGTGGCCTTCTCGCCGGCCACCACATCGACGGTGGAGGATGAGAACGTCGGCGGCGGAACCTCACGTCCGATCACCGTGATCGGAAGCGTGAGCACCGCCGAATTGACGATCTTCACCTTGTCGTTCTTGTCTCGCTTGCCGTCCACCGCGGTGAAGGTGATGGACGCGGGACCCGCGTAATCCTTCGGCGCGGTGAACCTCAACGTCTGGTCGTTGACGTACAGGTCGCCGTCCGCGGCCTTCGTGGCGCTCACCGAATCGGCGCCGTCCACATACGCGGTCTTGCCCGCGCCCACACGCACGTAGTCGGCGATGTTGATGGTGATGGTCTCACGCGCATTGACCTTCAACGCCGGCGCCTTCGGACGCAGAACCGGCGGAAACACGCCATATGCGGGCACTTGGATGAACGCGGTGGACGTGATGCCGTACGTCGTGTTCGTGACGGTGTACGGCACCGCGCGCGCCTCATCGGTCAGATCAACGGTGATGATGGTGGAATCCTTGCCGCCCTTGACATGCGCATGGTCGGTCGCGGAAGGATCCACGCCCACCTGAAGCTCGTCGGCGGTGCCGGACGGATTGGCAATCCACTGCGAAACGTCCACGTCCACGGATTTCTTGTCGATCGTGGCGGCGGCCGGAACACGGTAATCGTACGCGGTCGGCGGGTCGATGGCGGCGTTCTCGTCGACATTCACCGTCAACGTCGCCGAATCGGACAGGCCAGCCTTGTCCTTGACGGTGTAGACCACGTAATACGTGCCCGCCTGCTTCGGCGTGGTGAACGACAGCATGTTGTCGACGACCTGAATGCCGCCGATGCCTTGCGATTCCACGTCCTTGGACACGGTCAGATCAGTATTGTCCCCGGAAATGTCGTTCTGCGCCACCGGCACGGTGGCCGCGGTGTTCGGACGCAGCGTGATCTCGTCGTCGCGCGCGTACACACCCGAATCGGCTCCGGATTTGAACACGCCCACACGCACCTGCGCGGTGGCCCTCTGACCGGTCCAATCCTCCACGGCGTAGGAGAAGGTGTCCGTTCCGGACGAATCGGCATACGCCTCATACACCAGATACGTGGCGCCCACCTCGCTGATACGGCCCAGTTCCGGCGCTTTGTTGCCCAAGCCGAGCAGCTGCACGTCATCGCCGTCAGCGTCGATGCCGGTGAGCGTGATCGGAATCTGCACCTTCTGACCGGCCGCCACCTGCGCCTCGACGTCGGACGGTGTCGGAGCCGCCTTGTTGGACGCGTCCTTCTGATGCACGTTGATGGTGATGGTGGCCGAGGCCGCGTTGCCGAGATTGTCCTTCACCGTGTAGGTGACGGGGAAGGAGCCGGTTTGTCTGGTGGCCTGATAGCGCACGGTGTCGCCGGACACGAACACCAGACCCTTGAACGTGTTCTTGTCATACTGCAAGTCGTTCTGCAGGCTCACCGTGGTGCCGTCGGAATACGTGACATGGTCGAGCACGTCCACGGACACGATGCCTTCGGTGCGCACCTGTGTGGTGATGTTCTCGGCCTTCGGCACGGAATTCGACGTGGTCAGCGCCGGCGGCTGCAGGACGATGACGCCGGTCGACGATCCGGCCGCGTTGGCCACGGTGTAGGAGATCCGCACCGGCTCGGTAGGCACCTGACGCGCGGTGATATAGACGCGCTTGTTGCTCACCACACCGGTTTTGATGCCGCTTTGCGCGTCCGCGGTGACGCTGGTCACCGACAGCACGCCGCCCATCGGGTCGACGTCGTTGGCAAGCGGCTCCACGATCGCGGTATTGTCCGCACCGAGCAGCGCCACATCGTTCGCCGCGATCGGCTTGGCGGCGTCTCCGGCCACCGCCTGCACCTCCACACGAGCCAGACCGGTCGACGGAATGGAACCCTGCGTGATGGTGTACGGCACATAGTAGGTGCCGGGATTGGAGGCGGTGAACGTGATCGACATGTCGGTGGCGTTCATGGTGGTGGCCGCGCCGGACGGCGTCTCCACCGCGGTCAATTCGGCCGGTTCGACGGACGTGCCGTGCACGTACGGTTTGAGCGCGATGGTGGTGCGGGTGTCGGGCGTGGTCTGTTTGACCACGGGGTCGATGACCGCGCCCAGCGTGTTCGCCGGCTTCACGGAGAAGTAGATCATGCCGGTGCCGGTCTGCTGGCCGTCGGACACCGTGACCTCGATGCCCGCCCTGCCGGACGACATCGAACCGGCGTTGAAGACCAATTGTCCGTCGGCTCGCGTGGACACCGTCACCTGATCGGTGTTCTGCGGCGATGCCGACACCAAGGTCAGCGGATCGCCGTCGGGGTCGGAGAAGCTGCCCAACGCGTTCGCGGTGTACGAAGCACCCTGCTCCACGTCGATTTCCGGCGGAGTGTCGCTCTGCAGCGGCGCATGGTCGTCGCCGCCGGCCAGCGTGAGCGACACGGTGGCGCTGGACGTCTGCCCGCGCCCGTCGGAAATCTCATAGCTGAAGGACACGTTGCCCGCGGCGGCACCGGAGGCGTCGAGCTGCAGATACCGGCCGTCATAGACGGGGGAGACGGTGATGTTCGCGCCATCCGGAGCGCTCACCGACGTGATGCGCAGCACGGAACAGTCGGTCTGCTCGTCGTTGCGCAACACGTCGAGAATCTGCTGCGATCCCACGCGCGCGCCGAACGAATCGTCCACGGCCTTGATCTGCCCCGACTGCGCCGAACAGTTCTTGCTGAAATTATGCTGGTTGTTGGCGCTGTCGTTGTTCTGCTGCTGTTGCTTCGACTGCTTGGTCTCCACCTTGTTCCACTGGATTTTGATGACCTTGGTGGACTCCTGCGGATTCCACACATTGCCGTTGACCACGTCGTTGAGCACCACCAGACGATGGTTGGTGCGGAACACGAGCTGCGAGGTGGGATTGACATCTTCCAACGAGGAAAACTGTGCGTCCTTGTCGTTCGCCGCGCACACCCTGATGTAATTGTTGGCCTTCTGCGCCCACGCGGCGAACACGCAGCCATTGGTGGACACCGGCTGCGCGGCATCGCCCTTGCCGGCATTCGGCAGCTGCGTGACCTTTTTGCTGCCCAAATCGACCATGGCGATGCCCCGCGGTGTGGAAACCGCCACCCAGCCAGTCTGCCTGCCATCCGTGGACGGCGCCTGCAACGTCGCCTGACCCTGCAGGCCGATATCCGCGCTGCCCTTCGGCCAGAACGCCTTGCCGGCACCGGCTACGACCGGCGTCTTGCCGACCACGGTGAACGATTCGACATTCGTGGCGCCCTTGATCGTCGCATCCTTGCCGGGTGTTCCCTGAGGCCCGTCGACACTGAGCACCGCGCCGTCGGACGTGCGGTAGCCGTAGACGACACCGTCATGCGTCACCGCGATACGGCCACCCGACCCCAGCTTCATCTTCGGCGAATCGGTGGTCGGATTCATGGATTTCACATCATCGGCGGACCCGACCCACACATTGCCCGTCTTGACGTTGATGAACGCCGCGGTGTTGCCTCCGACGACGGTCCGCATATCCGATTTGATGGTGGTGTTGCCGCTTTCGCTGACGGTGGAGGCCTCGATGTTGCTGGCCTTCGTGCCTTCGGAGATCACGGTGGAGCCATCATGCTGGGCCACGTCGAACCGGGCCGCAGTGGAGGCGACGCCCGCGTCGGCGTCCCGGTTGCGCACGTTGAAACGGGCGGCCTTGCGGTCCTTGAGCGAAGTGACCCACACGGTGCCATCGTCGAGCTGCACGTGACGTTGCGTCACCGAACTGACGATGACGGCTCCGGCGACGATGCCCAGCAACAGCAGCAGCATGACGATCGGCGTGATCCACCGGCGACTGCCGGAAGGCAGCAGCTTGCGCAGCATCGACCCGAATCGCAACTGCCGTTCGTACGATTGCGCCGACTGGTTCTCGGCGTTCCTATGCTTGCTCATCGACTGGCTCTTCCCTGATTGTGCCCAAACTTTGTTTGACCGCGCATCCAACCGCATGCGCCTACCTGTTTGCCCGCATGCATGCCGGGCTGTATTGGTTCGTATCGGTTCATGTCACCCGCATCCGGCCGCAAACTCACGGCTTGGCCGCGCACGCGATCATGGGATTCTCGGACATCTGCCGGTCCGCGCGAACCAGACTCACCTGCACGCACGTCTGCGCGCCGTCGGCCGGATCGATTTCGATACGCGTCGACTCCGTGGTGGTGCCCTGCGCGTTCGGGTCGGTTCCCGAATCGCCGACCAGCGACCACGCGTACGAATCGCCATCCTTCGGAGAAGGATTGACCCACGTGAACCGCACTTTGCCGTCGGCGGTGTATTCGCCCGTAAGATCCTGCACGCTCGGCACACTGCCCGACGTGATCGCCGAATCGGGATCGTCCTCGGCATGGTTCTGGGCGCCATGGTTCTGCACCTGCACCTTGCTGTTGTCGGAAGCCGCATCCATATTCGGCATGACGACGGTGACGAACGCCAACGCCATCACGACCACGGCGGCCGCCGCAGCAACCGTGACGGCCAACGGCTTCACCCACCGGGCATGCTGTTTCGCAACCGGGGCGGACTGGTCGAATGTGGAAGTCTGCGCGTACATGTTCTGCGGATAATCCGGCACACCCTCGACGGTGGTCTGCACGGCACGGCCATACAAGGCCTGCTGCACGCGCTGCATGTCGCGCGCGAACTCCAACGCGGAATAGTAACGATCCTCGGGCGTACGGCTCAAGGCCTTACGCAACACCCGTTCCACTTCGGCCGGCACGTCGGGACGGTTGAGCTTGGGCAGCGGATTGTTGAGAATGACGGACTTGAGCCGTTCGGCCCGCACCTGCCGTTGGGAATCGCCCAGCACATCGGCGTAGAAATACTCGTACGGCGATTGGCCGATCAGCATGGCGAACAGCGTGGCGCCAAGCGAATAGATATCGGACGATTCATTACCGCCACCGCCTTGGGCAAGCACCTCCGGCGCGGCCCACGCGATGGTGAAGCCGACACCCGGACGCCCATAGACGGACCCGGCGATGCCGAAATCGGCGAGCATGGGCATATTGTGCGCGTTGATGAGAATATTGCTGGGCTTGATGTCTCGATGGATGATGCCTTTGCGATGCGCGGTGAACAGCGCGCTCGCCAGATCGATGCCGACGGTGAGCATCTGGTCGGCGGTGAGACGGCCATGCTCGAGGAACGTCTTGTAATTGCCGCCCGGAGCGTATTCGAACACGGTGTAGCCGCGCCCGTTGACGGTCACGCCGTTCTCATAGACGGAAAGAATGTAGGGGTGTGTGGAGATCTGCCCCATGAAATTCGCTTCGGAACGGAAGCGGACCGCGGCACGTGGGTCGAGCGTGTTCTTGCTGATTTTGATGGCCACCTGACGGGCCGGGGAAAGCTGCTGGTACAGGTACACGTCGGCTTCGGAACCGGAGCCCAGCCGTTTGATCAGTGTGTAGCCGGGAATCTGAGGGGGAATGCTCCTTGAGGCTTCCATGCTTCCTCTTTCCTGTAGTTCCTGCCCGGTTCCGTGCGTTGCGTCTATGCTTCGACCGTACTCGTCGTCATGGGCAGGCCGTCTGTTCGCTGTTGAACCTTCCCGGGCTGCGCCGCTAGTCAATCTTATTGGTGGCGGTGTCCGAAAAACTTTGTAGAGGGTATCGATGTCCATATATAAAGATGGCGGTGTCCACGATGACGTTTTCAGGACGGCTTCGGACGATGATATGCGATTCGTGGCCGGACCGTTCGGCTAAGCTGGGGAGACATGATGGATGTGGACGATCTCGATGACGCGACATTGGTTGCGGGGGCACCCCGCAGCGGCAAGACCCGGTTCGCGCTGGACATGCTGGTCGCCGCGATGAAGCGGCATGGCGACGCGTACGCCGTGATGACGGTCTCCGGCAGACAGGTGGCCGACCGGCTCGGCGACACCGTGATCCGCGAACTGTCCGCGATCTCGCAGGCACGCCCCGTCACCACCCTGCCAGCCGTCGCGTTCCGCATCATGACCGCCGTGCGATCGCATGCCGGACAACCCCTGCCGAAACTGCTCAACGGGGCCGAACAGGACGTGGTCATCCGCCGTGTGCTCGCCAGACATGCCGAACATGCCGAGCACGGCGACGAATGCTCCACCTGCGCGCTATTGCGCACCTACTTCGTGGTCGCCGACTGGTCGGGCATGGTGGTGGACGACGCCACCGACGCCTTCGCCAACCAGCTGCGCGACATGCTTGCCCGCATGAACGAGATCGGCGCGAAACCGGAACTCGAAGACGCGCTGATTTCCCGCGCTGCCGACGAACACGGCACGCTTGACGAACGACGCGAACGACTGCGCGTGCAATGGCGGCTCGCCTTCGCGCTGCGCGCCGAATACAACCAGGCCATCAACGAGGCATATCCGGACCAATACCGTCTCGACGCCTCGCAGCTCATGATCGACGCCGCGGCCGCCGTGAACGAAGCCGAAACGTCCGACCTGCCGAAACTCGTCATCGTCGACGATTTCCAGGACGCCACACTCGCCGGCTTCGACTTTCTCACCGCATTGCGCAACCGTGGCGTGCGTCTGCTGCTCGTCGGCAACCCCGACGAGGCGGTGCAGACGTTCCGCGGATCGTACCCTGAATATCTGTTCAACATGGCGCAATCGCGATTGGGCGCGCGACTGGTACGGCTGGAACCGTCCCATATGGCCGAAGGCACGGACCTGGCCGCGGTGGCGAGCCGCGTGAGCCTGACCATCGCCAGCACGGAATCGACCGACGACGCGCTGGCGAACCGCCCCGGCAAAATGCCGGCCATCGCCATGCCGGAGACGCACGACGGCAGTCTTGAAGCCGCGATGTACCGTTCCGCCGTCGAAGAACTCGACGACGTGGTGTGGAAAATCAAAACCGAACATCTCGAACACGGCCGCGACTGGAACGACATGGCCGTGATCGCCCACGACAACGCCACCGTGCGCACGTTCGGCGAACGGCTACGCGCCGACGGCGTGCCCGTACGCTATTCGAGCGTGACCCGCCCCCTCAAGGACGAACCGTTCGTGCAGGGCCTGTTCTCCATGATCGAACTGGCCGAACTGAAACGGCAAGGCATCGCCACCTCGTCCATGAACCTCGACACGGCCGGCGCATACGTGCGCTCACGCGTCGCATCAATCATGAACTCGCCGCTGATCACCACCCCCGGCGAACGTCCGGCTCGGCTGTGCGTGGTCGAATCGGCGATGAACGCGCTCGGCTCGCTGGCCACGGTTTTGCATGACGATACAGCCGATCCGACCACGTCCGACACGTCCGGACGCGCGCTGCTGCCACAGCTGATCGACGATTGGAACGATTACGTCGAAGCCTTCCACACCGCACGCGCGGCGGCATCGGCGTCGGACGCGGAAAACGCTGCCGACATGGGCCTGCCGGCAATCGACACCGACGACCGGCTGATGACGGGAGAGCGTGCCGCTGAGGACGCGGACGAACCATCCTTCGGCATGAACGCGCTGTACATCCTGCTATTGGAAGGCGACACCGACCGCGTGCTCGACGCGATCGCCTCCGTACTGGGCCGCAAAGACCCCCAAGCGCAAGCCTTCGCACGCCTGTGGAAAACGCTTGACGATACCCTGCGGTCGGAGGCACGCCTGACATCCCACGAACCGCAATACATGCTCGACTGTGCATGGCAGGCGTTCGGCAAAGCCGAAATCTGGCAGAAAACGGCGTTGCGCAACAACGCCGAAGGCCGCGCGGCCAACGACCGGCTCGACACCGCGATGCGCCTGTTCAGCTACGCGTCCGGCGGCGAATCGAACGGCGTGACGGCAGCGCACACCATCGACGCGTTCATCGAACAGGTCCGCGCGCTCGCCATCGAAGCCGACTCCCTGGCGCACACCGCGCCGATCGATCAGGCCGTGACGCTCACCACGCCCGCCGGAGCTGCCGGAAAACATTGGAAACTAGTATTCATGCCTGCGTTCCAACAAGGCCAATGGCCGAACCTCTCGCCGCGCAACACCCTGTTCGGCGGGGAGGAACTCGCCGACATCATGCTGCATGGACGACTGTCCGACGACATCGTCACTTCCGCAGGCCGCGAAAACGCGCAGCTCGCCGCGGTGCTCGCCTCCGAACAGAAAAGCCTCCTTGTGGCGCTCACCCGCGCCGATGAGCGCGTGACGGTAAGCGCGGTCCTCAACGAAGACCATGTGCCGTCCGACTTCCTCTACGGCTACCTGCCGGAATGGTTCGACCGCGACCGGGATGCCGATGCGGAAACACGCGTGTACACGGCGGTCGGCGAGGCCGGCGAATACGCGGGACTGGAGGCCGACCCGCGTGGCCTGGTCGCCGCCGCGCGAAGCGTGCTGGCCCATGCGCCGGCCGATTCCCCCCAAGCGCGCGATGCCGCGCAAGCCTTGGCGTTGTTGGCATCGCATGGCATCGCCGCCGCGAATCCCGACAATTGGGCGTTCCTTACGGAACATGCGGGAGCCGACGATATGACGGGAATCGACGGCAAGATGGAATCTGACGGAAAAACGGAGCATGCCGACAAGGCGAAGCTTATCGAACAACCGGAATCCATCGAAAAAACGGACGGCCAATCCGACGTGGTCACCCTTTCTCCATCCGCCGTGGACAGTTTGTGGGCGTGCCCGGTGTGCTGGATGCTGGAGAACCGTTTCGCCGGCCCACGCATGGGCAGCGCGGCCACCAGCTTCGGCTCGCTCATCCACGCCGTCGCGCAACAGGCCACCGAAGCCGGCCTCGACCTGCCCCAAAACCACACCGCGGTAAGCGACGAGGACAACATCGACGAAATCACCCAATGGATGATCAGCCGATACAAGACCCTACGTGGCGACCTCAACGCCATCGACGACCCCGAGGAACGGTACAAGGCGCTCGGCAAGGACGCGAAAGCATCGGTCGCATTGCGCAACATCGCCACATATTTCGTCAAGTCGAACCGTACGGGATACCCGTCGAACAACACCGAAACCATCACCGTGGGAACATTGGACCATGCCGAAGCGGAACGGCAGTTCGCCGCGCGATTCGACTTCGACGACATCCTCGACGCCTACAACGCCATCGACGGCAACGCTCCGATCTCCCGCGACGAACTCATCGCCATCATGGGCGCGCTCGTCGACGGCTGGCCGGAAACCGGCATGAGCGACCGGCTCACCGTACGCCTGTCGGGCAGAATCGACCGTCTTGAACACCGCCGTACCGCAGACGGCCGCGAACAGGTACGGCTGATCGACTACAAAACCGGCAAAGTGCCGAACGGACGCTCCCTGTTCAGCGACCTGCAGCTCGTCTGCTACCAGCTGGGCCTCGCATTCCCGGAACACGGCGGAAAACGCGGCGCGCAGGCGATCGCAGCCATGCCGGACATCACCCAAAGCGCCCTGTTCCACGTCATGGAATACGCGGCACCCGCGCCACGCAAAGGGCAAGGCGACGAAGCGTACCACCAGCAGGCGCTGTTCGCCGGCGGAAGCATCAACGCGGGCGATTTCATACCCCGCAAATACGTGCCCAAAATGGCCAGCGTCTTCACCAGCGGCCTCGACGACGTCGAACGGCCGGCGCAGGTCAGCGAAGAACATTGGAAGCAACTTCTGGAATCGCGGTCGAAGATGACGGTATGGTCGCTGACCATGATCTCCCGCGTCTTCTATGCGGCCGCGGCGAGCCGGGCCACCCGCATCACCGCGCGTCCGACCGTGGAACACGTCGGATACTGCAGAACGTACGGCAGTGGGGTCTGCCCGGCCTGCCAAGGCGAGCAGAACACCGTATTCGAAAGGACCGTGGCATGAACGGGAGTAACGGTATGAACGGAAGCATGTCAACGAACGGGGCCACAGCAAAGGGCGATGCGATGGGCACTGTGCCGGCCGCCACGCCGAAATTCACCGACAGTCCGGAACAGGCCGCCGTCATCCAAGCCCCCTCATACGAGGACGTGGTCGTGGTGGCGGGCGCCGGCTCCGGCAAAACCTACACCATGACCCGCCGCATCATCACCCTCATCGACCAGGGCATCAGTCCCGAGAAGATTCTGGGCCTGACCTTCACACGCAAAGCCGCCTCCGAACTGCTTTCGCGCGTCTCCGCTGCCGTGACACGCAACCAAGCCGGACGCGGTACACGCGTCGCCTTCCTCAAACCGGAAGTCTCCACCTATGACGCGTTCTTCCAAACCATCGTGCGCCAATACGGCCTGCTCGTCGGCTTCGACCAAAACACGCAGCCATTGAGCGAAGCCGGAGCGCTGCAGCTCATCCACACCGTGCTCGACAAGCACATGGACCAGCTCATGGCCTTCGACCAAGGCGGCGACGAACTCGGCAAATTCTCCACCATCGCCGGCAACGTGTTCACCCTATCCAACGCCATCGCAGGAGCCATGATCGGCAGCGACTGCACCAGCTTCGACGAAGCCGTGGAACGCGTGCGCGCATGGGATAAGGCGTTCGTGGCGCAAGTGGCCAAAGCGCTTGAAGACGAGGACGTTCCCGATGACGAGCCGAAAGTGGGCAAGGCTCCGAAACAGAAGAAAAAGGAATCCGACACCGCCTTCGAAACCCGCATGCGCGAATACCGCGCCCAATGCCACCAACTCTGCGTCTGCAAGACCGCGCAATTGGCCGGCACGGCCCGCAAACGCGACCTGCTACTCGACCTCGTGGCCGACTACCACGCCGAAAAACGCGCCCTCAACATGGCCGAATTCAGCGACTTCACCATCGCCGCATTCCAACTCGTCACCCGATTCCCCTCCATCGGAGCCACCTACCGCAAACGCTACACGCACGTGCTGCTTGACGAATACCAAGACACCTCCACCACGCAGGCGGCCCTCCTGACCGCACTGTTCCACGCCGATTCCACCCATCGCAGCGCGGTGAACGCCGTCGGCGACCCCTTCCAATCGATCTACGCATGGCGAGGAGCCAGCCCAGGCGCATTCCGCATGCTGCAACACGACTTCGGCCACGACGCCACCGACAAGCCCTACACGCTGACCGTCACCCGACGTAACTCGCGCATGGTGCTCGAAGCGGCCAACAATCTGACGAAACCATTGCGCCTGCCCGCCAGACGTCGCGGCAGCTCGCTTATGCGCGAAGTGGACGTGCCCCCGCTCGCCAACATCGACAATGCCCCCGAAGGTACGCTCGGCGTGCTCGGCTACGCCACATTCGGCCAGGAAATCGACGCCATCGTACGCTTCGCCAAACAAGCGATCGCACTGCACACGCCAACCGAAAACGAGCTCGCCGACGGAGCCAAAGACAACCGTCCGCACGTGGCGCTCCTGTTCCGCTCCAAAACGCAGATGCCAGCCTACGAGGACGCACTGGAACAAGCCGGCCTCACCACACTCGTCGTCGGCCAGGCCGCACTCCTGGAACGTCCCGAAATCAAAGACATCCTCGCCCTGCTGCACGTCGTATGCGACCACACCGACAGCGCCGCGCTCATGCGGCTGCTCGCCACGCCACGATTCGGCCTGTCCGCCGACGATCTGCAGGCGCTCGCCGGCATCGCCGAACGGCTCAACACCGCGCAACGCTACCGCGCGCTCGTGTCGGCCGGCATCGTGGAGGCGGATGCGAATCCGTCCGACGCCGACATCCGCGCCACCGTGCGCGCCTACCGCGACCAAGTGCCCAACGCCGTCTTCCTGATCGACGTGCTGCTGCGCGGCGATCTGCGGCACCTCGTCGACGGCGTATTGAGCCGTACGGGAGCCGCGAGCGTCATCCACGCCGGTCGCGTCATCCAACAGGTGCAGCGCACGGCCGGCCATCCGTTGCCGGAAGTGGTACGCACGGCCATCACCGCGCTCGGACTGGACATCGACCTGCTGCTCGCCGAACGGATGCGGCATCCGGATGCCGGCAATCGTGCCACATCGCATGCCGCTTCGTCACTCGACGCGATGCTGTCTCTGGTGGACACCTACTTGCAGGAAATCGCCGCGCAGGGCACGCCAAGCCTGCGCGCGTTCATCTCGTGGGTGGATTCGCTGCGTGACGCGTCCGACGACAACGCCACCGCACCAGATACCCCCGTCGATGTGGTGCTCATGACCGTGCACCAGTCGAAAGGCCTGGAATGGGACGCCGTGGCCGTGGTCGGCATGCGCGACGGCACCTTCCCGTCCAGTCAAGGCGACCACCTGAGCGTCAAAACGGACGAAGACCATCCGGGCGGTCGGCGCGACGGCGTATGGGAGCCGCCGGAATACTTCGAAAAAGCCCACACTTGGCTGGAAGACCCGTCCACGGTGCCGGTTCCGGTGCGCGCCGACGCGGATATCCTGCCACGATTCCCACACGACGCGCCCATCGGGGGCAATCCCGTGGAATCGCTCGACGGATTGGACGATGCGGAAGTGATCGACGACGAGGTGTTCGGCACCTTGCGAACCATGGCCGTCGACGATATGGAAGGAATGGATCCGGCAAGCCTGTACCTGACGCAACAGGAGGAATACGGCCGCCGACTGCACGCCGACGAACGCCGTCTCGCCTACGTGGCGTTGACGCGCGCCCGCTACGAGGCGCTGCTCGTATACAGCGGATGCAACGAGACGAGCCGCGACTCCCGCCTGGCGGAGGGAAAGAAAAGCGCCGCGCCGTCGAATTTCTGGCTGGAGACGCGCGATTCGATGAACGGAATCGTCACCGCGGTACGCGAACCGGACAACCTGTCCGACGATGTGGACGGCTCCCCGCACACGCTGGGACTTGACCTGCCCGACGGCTATTTCGTAGGCGAACACGCCCGCGATTTCGAGAATGCCGTGGTGGGCGATGCGTGGAACACGCCGCTCGAACCGGTCTCGGACGACCATACTTTGCCTTGGCCGTGCGATCTGAGCGCCGATGTCGCCGACAGGCTGCGTGCCGCGGCCGAACAGGTACGTGCCGTCGAATCCGACGAACCGAATATCGCTGAATCCACGGGAACGCAGGGCGACGTTGCCGATGAATCCGCCACGCCATCGCCGGAAACCGGAAACTCACTGCTGCGTCTCGCCAAACTGCTCGTCGCCGACGAACATCTCATGCCGGAACCGGACGTGGCTGACGCAGGCGAATCGCAGGACGCCTTCGACGAGGCCGTGCGTGCCAAAGGCGAACGTATCCTTGCTGCCGGCCGCCAAAACGTCACCTCGCTGCAAGCGCGCGCCGGCTCCATGGGCGAGCGTGACTCCCGCGCCTACTGGCGTGGTCTGGTCCGTCCGATTCCGCACGTCGCCTCGCCGGCGGCACAGCTCGGCACGCGGTTCCACGCATGGGCTGAGCGTTTCATCATGGCGGATGCGGACGTCGACGGCATCGGCGGTACGGAAGGTGCTGCCGGTATGGCCGCGCAGTCGCGTGCGGAACTGATCGCATTGATAGGTGATACGCAAGTCGACGCGGACAACGGCGGCGTGCAATCGCAGGACGCACCATCGCAGGACGCCCAATTGCGAGACGAACGGAAACTGGCCGCTTGGCAGCGTCGTCTCGTCGCTTCGCCGTGGGCAAAACGACGTCCAGCATGGGCGGAACGCCAGCTCGTCGTCGACATGCCCCAGCTCGGCACCATCGTCAACGGCAAACTCGACGCGGTGTTCTTCGGCGGTCTCGACGAAACGGACGAGACGAAACGCTACACCGTGGTCGATTGGAAAACCGGCGTAAAACCACGCAAACCGGACGAAATCAAGGAGAAGCTCGCACAGCTCGACCTGTACCGCCTGCTGCTCGCGGCGATGGAAGGGGTGCCGTTGGATGCAATCGACGCCTGTCTCTACTATGTGAGTGAGCCTCACGAGGCCGATCGGGAGCTTGACGCCCTCGACAAAACAGAAGAAGAGATCCTTGCCGAGTTGAGCTACGGAATTCCGCAGCAATCCGACAACGACTAGTGCCGGTGCGCAATGGCTCCTTGACCGAAGAAAGCGGGGGAGCGGCGCTTTCCGGCCTGCCTGCGGGAGAAACCGCTATGCAGGCAGCGTTGTGGAGGAACGCCGCTACCCTCGTGCAGCATGTGTGGGCGGGCGCACATGCCGGACGCAAC
>ERZ1032445.82-NODE-82-length-23532-cov-15.454999_pt1 | contig 23532 bp, 14 predicted proteins | sample MGYA00518161_ERZ1032445 | MGnify/ENA primary metagenome ERZ1032445 (study PRJEB33719, sample SAMN04261326) | wastewater metagenome | biome: periurban shantytown; feature: human; material: feces | host: Homo sapiens | place: Peru: Lima | collected 2013-01-24 ...
GTTTTGACAGTCATCTGTCTTCTTGGGATCGGATCCGCGACCGCATGGTCACAATCCATCCATGTAAAAGGTACCGTCCTTGACGAGAACGGTGCAGGTTTCATTGGAGCCGGGGTCGTTCAGAAAGGTACCACGAACGGTACTATGACCGATGCCAACGGTAACTTCGAGATCAATGTCCCGCAAGGTGCCATCCTCCAGTTCTCTTTCATCAGCTATGTTCCGCAGGAGCTTCCGGCCACGCAGAACATGAAGGTGACCCTCGTTCCTGACACACAGACCATCGAAGAGACGGTCGTGATCGGTTACGGCGTTCAGAAAAAGAGCGTTGTCACCGCCGCCATCTCCAGCATCACCGCCGATGACCTCAAGATCCAGTCACAGACCAGGGTTGACAATATGCTCCAGGGTATGTCCTCCGGAGTGCTCGTCACCCAAGGCTCGGGATCTCCTGACGCTGGAGCGCAGGTGAGAGTCAGAGGTGTCGGAACAATCCACAATTCTGACCCGCTTTATATAGTGGATGGTATGCCGGCCGGCAGCATCGACTTCATCAACCCTAACGACATCGAGCGCATCGAGGTTCTGAAGGATGCCGCCTCCGGAGCCGTCTATGGAGCCCGCGCGGCCAACGGTGTCATCCTTGTCACCACAAAGAAGGGCAAGGAAGGCAAGACACACGTAAGCTACGACTTCTCCTACGGTCTCCAGAACCCTTGGAGGAAGCCTGCCGTCCTGAACGCCACTGAATATGCGATTATGATGAACGAGGGTATGCTCAACGATGGCAAGGCCCCGATCTATGACGATCCATATTCATTGGGAGAGGGAACGGACTGGGTTGACGCGATATTCGACAAGAACTCGCCTATCGTGAAGCACGATGTCAACGTGTCCGGTGGAAACGGAAAGGTTGACTACAGCATTTCCGGTGGCTACCTTTCCAACAAGGGTACGATCGGAGGAAGTTTCGGCCGCTCTTATTATAACAGGGTGACCCTCAGGGAGAATGTAGGCGTCGTGATCTTCGACAAGACCGAGGAGCGTAACTGGCTGAACAAGCTTACGTTCCGCAACCAAATCTCCTATGCGCACATCCGTTCCGCGTCCATCTCCACGAACTCCGAGTATGGATCGCCTCTCGGATCAGCCCTCGGAATGTCCCCTCTGGATCCAATCTACGCCGACGCGCAGGCTGAGGAGAAGTACAAGACCCTCTATCCGGAAGGCTATCCTTACATCATAAGGAACTCCGCCGGTGTGCCTTACTTTATCGCGGACGCAGGCGTTTACAACGAGCAGGCGAACCCTATCGCTATGCTTGATATGCCGGGCGGACGCAGCAGCAGCGACAAGATCGTCGCCGGACTGAACACCGAGCTGAACCTCTTCGACGGACTCAAGTTCAGGAACTCCGTTTCTCTGGATCTCGCCTACGTCTATGGCCACAGCTACAGCAAGGAATATTTCCTCACATCCAAGTCCTACAAGTACGACACGATCACCGAGAAGGAAACCTACGACAAGGACGGCAACGTGAGCGTGACCGAAAAGATCAACTACGGCTCAAGCGCCTCACAGACAATGAATAGGTACTACACCTGGCAGGTCGAGAACGTCCTCGCCTACGACAAGACCTTCGGAAGGCACACGGTCAACGCCGTGCTCGGACAGTCAGCCCTGCGCAGCACTTCCGCCAACCTCGGCGCGAGCGCTAACGGTCTGATGTACCCTTACGACACCTGGAAGATCACCGTGAACAACACCCTCGGAAAGCAGGAGAACGGTGACCGCAACGGATGGGGCAGTTGGAACTCAATCCCTTACAGCCTTATCTCCTACTTCGGCCGTGTCTCCTACAACTTCGACGAGCGCTATATGGCCGAGGTTACCGTAAGACGTGACGCGTCCAGTCGCTTCGGCCCAAGCAACAAATGGGGAACATTCCCTTCATTCAGTTTGGGTTGGAACGCCAAGAACGAGAGCTTCCTCAAGAATATTCATTGGCTCTCGACCGCCAAGCTCCGTGGCTCGTGGGGTATCAACGGTAACGACAACATCGGAGACTTCACCTATGCGGTATATTCAAGCTCAGGCAACAACTATGTGTTCGGAGCTGGCGGAAACGGCTCCGAGATGATCTCCACGGGAGTCAAGCCAAGCGGACTAGCCAATCCTAACGTGAAGTGGGAGCAGTCCATCCAGACCGACCTTGGTGTTGACCTCGGATTCTTCGGCAACAAGCTGACCGCCACGATCGACTACTATAATAAGAAGACCTCCGGAATGCTTCTGGCAATGCCGGTTCCTGCCTACGCCGGTGACTCGGCTCCTACAGGAAACCTCGGAGATATGGTCAACAGCGGTGTCGAGATCGACCTTGGCTACAGGGGACACATCAGCGACTTCAACTACGGAGTCAAGCTGAACGCCTCCTACAACCACAATGAGCTGACCTACCTTGGCGATGACGCCACCTTCATCGGATGCTCCAGCCACAAGCTCGGAACCCTGACCAGAGGCGAGGTTGGAAAGCCGTTCCCGTTCTTCTACGGATGGAAGACCGACGGAGTGTTCCAGAACGCCGCCGAAGTCGCTGCCTACACCAATTCGGAAGGAGCGCTTCTGCAACCTAACGCACAGGCCGGAGACTTCCGCTTCGTGGATGTCAACGGTGACGGTGTCATCAACGACGACGACCGCACAAAGATCGGCAAGGGAATTCCTGACTGGACCCTCGGCCTTTCACTCAACCTCGAATGGAAGGGATTCGATTTCAGCATGTTGCTTCAGGGACAGTTCGGAGTCCAGGCGTTCAACGTCTCACGCCGTACCGACCTCTACTACATCAACCTGCCTAAGAATATTCTCAACAGATGGACCGGAGAGGGCTCCACAAACAGCTACCCACGTTTCGCCTTCAGTTCAGCCAACGAGAATTACAGGGCCTCAGACTACTGGGTTGAGGACGCTTCCTTCGTAAGGGCAAGGAACATGCAGTTCGGCTACACCCTTCCTGCCAAACTTACCAAGCACGTGGCGATCTCCAGACTGAGACTCTACGTCCAGGCCGAAAACCTCTTCACCCTCACCAAGTACACGGGATGCGATCCTGAAGTGACGGGAGGTAACTCAGGCTACGGCACGGAGGTAGGTATCGACCGTGGTGTCTATCCGCAGAACAGAACATTCACATTCGGTGTAAATGTCAACTTCTAAAATGAGATTCGAGATGAAAAAGATATTTTTCGCGCTTTGCGCCCTTTCAATCCTGACCGTTTCTTCCTGCTCCGAGGACTTTGTCACTCCGGAACACAACGCATCCGAGCCGATGGATGAATATTTCAACACGGAGGCCCGTATGTTCCAAGGACTTACAGCGGCGTATGATCCGCTTGAGTGGTACGACTATTTCTACCAGTACGATGCCCTGCACCTTGTCTATGACATTATGGGCGACGACATCAACGTCGGCGGCTCCAACGAGGGCGACCAGCCGATCCTTGTGAAGACACACTTCTACACAGCGACTTCGACCGATGTCTGCAACCAGATGTGGACAATCTCATATTCAGGAATCAACCGTTGCTGCGTGGTCCTGGAGAATGTGGACAATGTTCCAGGGATGAGCGATGAGACCAAGGCTCTCTACAAGGCAGAGGCCACCGTGCTCAAGGCGTTCTATTACAACGTCCTGTGGAAGCTTTGGGGAAATGTTCCTTACTACGATGAGAACCTGAAGTCCCCTTATTTCACCGAGCAGCTCGGTCACGACGCCGTTTATGAGAAGATCGTCACCAACCTTGAGAACGTGTTCGAGATGAACGTCCTTCCTATGAAGGCTTCAGCCGGCAATGAGGGGCGTGTGACCCTTGCGATGGCTTATATGCTTTACACAGAGGCGGTTCTGTACCAGAACGATGAGTCAAGATACCAGAAAGCCCTCGGGTTTATGAAAGAGATCAAGCAGTCCGGCAACTACCGTCTGGTCGATGACTTCGCCGGAATCTGGACCGAGTCAGGCGAATGGTGCGCCGAGTCCATCTGGGAAATCAACTACATCTCAGAGGGTGGCGTGCGCTCTTGGGACGCGCCTATCGCTACCGGTGGCAACATATTCTCAGTCCTGACCGGAATCCCTTCACTCAAAGGAAGTTCCGACTTCATTGAAGGCTGGGGATTCGGCACTGTACGCAAGGCCGCTTACGATATGTACGATGAGACCGACATCCGCCGCGACGGTGGAATCCTCAACTTCGAGAAATACGCCGAGGAATCCGGAGCGTCCTACACCCCACGCTGGGAAGACAGCGGTTATTTCCTTCTCAAGTACATCGCCCGCGCCAACGGCAACCACGGCTACCTTGGTGACCCGAATATGAACCACGGCAACAACGAAAGGGTTTACCGCTACGCCGAGACCCTCCTCAACGCCGCCGAGCTCTCAGTCCTCCTTGGCCAGGATCCTTCTGAATATCTCAAGGAGATCCGTGACCGCGCGAAATGCCAGGACACCGGACTCACCCGCGATGACATCATCCAGGAGCGCCACAAGGAGTTTGTCGGAGAAGGCAAGCGTTACTGGGACCTCGTCCGCACCGGAATGGCCGCGTCAGTCCTCAAGGCTTCCAACCACGAGTTCCGCCAGAACGACTGGACCGAGTCCAAGAAATACTGGCCGATCCCTCAGACCGAGCTTGACAAGGATCCTAACCTCGTACAGAACAACTACTAATCTTGAATGAATATGAAGACAACATTGAAATATATCGCATTGTCGATGTCCGCCGCCCTTATGGCAGCCTGCTCGCCGGACTACATCACTCCGGATCAGGCGAAGCTTCCGCAAGCCGCTGACTTTGACGTGCAGGTGGAGGTTAACCAGGAGACCAACTACGTCACCTTCAATATGAACAACAACGGCATCGTGCCTGTCTGGATTGTCGGTGCCACAGATCCGATCGATAACGCGAACGGCTCGAAAGTGACCGGCAAGAACTACGCCTACACCGGGAACGGACTCCTGCTCCGTTTCCGTGACGAGGGCAAGCACACCGTCGAGGTCAAGGCCTACAACGCCCACGGAATCTCGGTCGGCTCGCAGATGGTGGAGTTCACTCTGAACAACACTTACCGTGATCCGTTCGACCCGGCACCTTACATCAAGGCGCTCAGCGACGGCTCCACCAAGACCTGGGAATGGAACCACACCGTGGCCGGGCACTTCGGATGCGGTCCGTTCGGCGGAACCGGAACCGAATGGTGGAGCGCCGGAGCAGAGGAGAAAAAGGACTGGAGTCTGTACGACGACAAGATCACCTTCGGAGCTGACGGTTCTTATGTTTACGATCCGGGCGACGGCCAGCTTTACGTCAACGCCAATTCCGGAATCAAGTCTGAATATGCGACCGGAGAGGATTACCTTGTTCCTTGGGAGAAGACCACTGCGACATATTCAGTGGAAAGCAATTGGAACGACGCCGGTGTGGAGGAAATCTACATCACCCTTCCTAAGGGGACTCCGATGTCCTACGTCGCTGACCAGACAGAGCTTGACGATCCTCGTTACCTCGTCTTGGAGAGCAAGCCGGCGGATATGAAGAAATGCCTCAAGCTTGTGGCCAACCTCAAGACCTCAGGCAATCCGGACGGTATCGCTTGGCATTACGAGTTTGTCAAGGAAGGATCCGCCGGCGGAGATGTCACCGATCCTCTCTACGGCAAGACCAGCAAGACCTGGGTGCTTGATTCAGAGGCCAACGGACACCTCGGATGCGGCCCAGACCAGGCGAATGCCGCTGGATGGTGGGCTGCCGGTCCTGACGAGAAGGCCGGATTCGGTCTTTACGATGATGAGATCACCTTCTACGCTGACGGCAAGTACGTCTTCAACCCTGGCGCGGATGGCAAGATCTACATCAACAAAGAGGTCACCGCGATTGGCCCTGGGACAACCCAGAGCGAGGACTACGACATCGACTGGACCGTTCAGGAATCCACCTACACACTCAACGGGGACGTTCTCACCTTCCCAGAAGGAGTTGTGATCGGTTATGTGGCGAACAACGAGTCAGTTACGAACCCGACCTACGTCATCACCGAGAACACCGAGGACAAGCTCGTCATCGTGGCGAACTTCAGCGGAATCTCCTGGCAGTACATCTACAAGCCGAAACCGGATGTGTTCGACGTTGACGGCCCAGGAAACTTCTGGAAGAGCGCAAGCGTAAGTATGACCTACTGGTACTCCCCTTCCGACTGGTCAGGCGGACTGAATCCAGAGACCGAAACTCTTGAGAACAACGGACTTAAAGTCGTCATCCCTGAGGGAATCGGCGGAAACGAATGGCAGGGCCAGACCGTGTTCCACACCGACATCCCGATGTCAGCGTCCAAGACCTATGACTTCTGCGTGACCGTGGAGGCTGACCAGGACATCCCTGCGATGACGTTCAAGCTCGCCTGGGAAGGCAACGACAATGATCACGCGGCGTTCTATGTCAATGATTTCACGGTCGAGGCAGGCGAACCAGCTACCTTCAAGATGGAAAGTGTCGTGCCTGACGTTGACTACGACAAAGTCGTTCTCTTCGTTGACCTTGGCAGATGCACAGCCGGAACGACAGTCACATTGACTAAGATCTGCATGCAGGAGCATAAATAGTTTTGCGGATATATTCATTTCTGAATGAAACGTTTATCGCAATATTTAGCGTTCGGGTTGCTGTCGCTTTCGGCGGCGGCAGCCCTTTCATCTTCGTCTTGCGGAGGAGCTTCATCCAATGATCCCGAAGTGGTTCCGGAACTCTCCACCGACAAGGAAGAACTGGCCGCTTCATACGAGGCCACTGAACTGACTGTCAACGTGACGGCCAACTGCGAATGGGGCGTGTCCTCCGGAGCTACCGACTGGTGTACGGTTTCCCCGAGCGGCGGGCTGTCCGGCAGCTCGACCGTAAAGGTTTCTCTCACAGAGAACTTCACGAGAGATGCCCGTGAGACCGTTCTGACCTTCCGCTTCGGTTCGGCAAGAAAGACCGTGAATGTGAAGCAGGAATGCAAGGAGGACGGAGTGAACATTCCGGCCGGCTACAAACTGGTCTGGCAGGACGAGTTCAACACAAGCGGCTCATCCACACCTGATTCCGACAAATGGTGGTACGAGACCGGAAGCAGTGGTTGGGGCAACAACGAGCTTCAGAACTATGTCGCTGACGGGATGTACAATGGCGTGAAGATCGCTGAGGTGTCAGATGGTACGCTCAAGATCACGGCCCAGAAGATCGGAGGCAAGGTCCAGTCTGTCAGGATGAACACCAAGGAATCCTGGACCTATGGCTATTTCGAGGCGCGGCTCAAACTCCCTAAGGGGAAGGGCACCTGGCCGGCGTTCTGGATGATGCCGAAGAACTATCATTCGTGGCCTGCGGACGGCGAGATCGACATTATGGAAGAGGTTGGCTACAATCCTGAATATGTCTCCTCAAGCATCCACTGCACGGCCTACAACCATCCTAAGAACACTCAGAAAACCCACGAGTTCCTTCTCAAGGGCGCGCAGTCAGAGTTCCATACCTACGCTCTGGAATGGACAGCCGAAAAGATGGACTTCATCTTTGACGGAGAGGTCCACCTGACGTTCAAGAATGACGGTAAGGGCAACTACGACACCTGGCCGTTCAACAATCCGTTCTACCTCAAGCTGAATCTGGCCTGGGGCGGCAACTGGGGCGGAGCGATGGGCGTTGATGAAAGCTGCCTGCCAGCCACTTACGAGATTGACTACGTGAGAGTGTTCCAAAAACAATAGCAAGATGAAGACATTGTCCAGACTCTCACTTATGTTCCTTGTTCTCCTTACCGTCTTTTCCTGCGGCAAGGAGAGTAAGGAGTCCGTGGCCGAGTTCCACTCCATCACTCCGGTTCAGCCCTCTGTCACAATGGATGACGACGGCAACGCCACCGTGGAGTTTATGGTGGACGAGCCGGGATATTCATTCAACTACAATGTCGGCAGTCCGGACTGCGCCGTGTCGCTGAGGCGTCAGGACGGAAGCGAGTCTGACATATTCAGAATTACAGGGATTTCGCCGACGGAGAGTGAGGGAACATATTCAGTGACAATCGCTGATCTTGGGGTCAGCGGCGACTGTGAGGAGAGCGTCCGGTTCGCGATGAGGCTGCCGCAGGGCACGATGGTATATTCCAAGCCGTTCATAATCAAGAGCAATGACTTCGACGGCAGGATAAAGGTCCGGACAGGGCTTCCGGTGGTTTACGTTGACACGGAAGACGAGAAGGAGGTCGTGTCCAAGGAGGACTATCTGAAAGCGGTCTTCAAGATAAACGGGATGGGCAGATTTGGTGATCTGGAAGAGGTGCCGTGCTCCGTCCGTGGACGTGGAAACACCACTTGGACCTGGCCCAAGAAGCCTTATCTGATCAAGTTTGACAAGAAGCAGTCCATCTTCGGGCTGCCTAAGCACAAACGGTGGATCCTTCTGGCCAACTTTATGGACAGGACACTGATGCGCAACCTGATAGCCTACAAAGTGGGTTCGATGACATCGCTGGACTGGACTCCGCACTGCCAGAGCGTGGAACTCGTGATGAACGGGAAGCACGTCGGCAACTATCTGCTGATCGAGCAGATCCGTGCGGACAGCAACCGTGTGCCTTGCGAGGACGGATTCCTTCTGGAATGCGACTTCCACTACGACAATGAGATCCAATGGATCCAAACGCCCGGAAAATGTATGCAGATGCATGACGGCATCCCTTTCGGAATAAAGTACCCGGACTACGATGATGGCCTCACCGGCCTGATGCTCAACGAAATCAAGGAATATGTCAGGACGGTTTCCGAGGTGATCTACGGCGAGAACTTCAAGGACGATTCTGAGGGCTATGCCAAATATCTGGATGTCAAGTCCTTCATTGACTATTGGATAGTTTTCGAGGTGATGATCAACCACGAATTAGGTAACCCGGGAAGCGTGTTCCTGCACAAGAGTGCGGACGGGAAGCTGACCGCCGGACCGATTTGGGATTTCGACTGGGGTGTGCTTTCCTACAATGCTTCCCCACAGGCCAGAAACGGTCTGGTAAACAGGGATTCCTTCTGGTACGCAAGGCTGTTCGATGATCCTGATTTCAAGGCCGCGGTCAAGTCCCGGTGGAATGAACTGCTTCCGCAGCTGAAGACAATTCCTGCCTTCATCGATGAGATGGAGAAGACGCTTCAGACCTCGGCTGAGTTGAATTTCAAGATGTGGGATCCGGCAGAGGACGCATCGCAGAACGGTGGTGTGATTGTCAACGGAGACGAGAGGATGACGTACAACGCAGCCGTGGAGAGATTGAAAAAGATTTACGAAGAACGATTGGAAATAATAAGCAAGAATCTGTAAATGAAAATATTAAAGTACTTGATAATGACAGCGGCATCCGCCTTGGCGATCTGCGGCTGCTCTGAGAAAGACGAGACTGAAAAGAAAATCGACGACCTTCTTTCGCGGATGACCCTGCACGAGAAGATCGGTCAGATGAACCAGCTTTCCGGCGGAGACTGGCTGACCGAGGCCGCCGAGAAAGGCGAGGTAGGTTCCATCCTCAACTGTGTGGATCCGGCTGAGATAAACAGGATCCAGAAAGCCGCTGTCGAAAGAAGCCGGCTGGGGATTCCGATCCTTGTCAGCAGGGATGTCATCCACGGCTTCAAGACCATATTCCCGATCCCGCTTGGACTCGCGGCCACTTTTGATCCGGAGTTGGTTGAGAGTGGCGCCCGTGTCGCAGCCGTCGAGGCCGCTTCCTGCGGAGTGAGATGGACATTCTCGCCGATGCTGGACATCTCAAGGGATCCACGCTGGGGCAGGATCGCCGAGAGTTCCGGAGAGGATCCGTACCTTGACGCCGTAATGGGCACCGCTATGGTCCGTGGCTATCAAGGCAATGGGGATTCAACCTCCATTGCCGCCTGCCTCAAGCATTTTGTAGGCTACGGGGCGACCGAAGGAGGCCGTGACTACAACACAGTCGAACTCTCCGAAAGGACTTTGCGCAATGTTTATTTCCCTGCGTTCCAGGCAGGTGTGGACGCCGGTGCGATGACCCTGATGACTTCGTTCAACACCATCGATGGAGTCCCTTCCACAGGCAACAAATGGCTGCTTCAGGACATATTGAGAGGAGAATGGGGATTCGACGGAATGATCGTGACCGACTGGAACTCTTCCGGCGAGATGATTATGCACGGATTCGCCAAGGATCTAAAGGACGCCACCGATCTGGCCGTCAACGCCGGAGTAGAGATGGATATGATGTCCTACGGCTACATATCCTTCATCGAGGAACTGGTCAAAGAAAAGAAAATCAGCGAGAAACAAATCGATGACGCTGTCAGAGACATCCTTCGCCTGAAGTTCCGCCTCGGGCTGTTCGACAATCCTTACGTCAAGGAGGAAGGCTCAGGAGATGTTCTCTACGCCCCGTCACATCTGGAGGCCGCCAAGCAAAGCGCCATTGAATCAGCCATCCTTCTGAAGAACGACAACGCGGCTCTTCCTTTGAAGGATGCCAAGACTCTGCTCGTGACCGGTCCTTTGGCCGACGCTCCTTACGAACAGATGGGCACTTGGGCCTTTGACGGGGACGAGACTCATTCCGTCACCCCTCTGGCAGCTCTCAAAAAGGATTACAACGTGATCTACGAACCGGGGACCGCCTTCAGCCGCGACAGAAGCACTGCAGGAATCGCTAAGGCAAAGGCCGCCGCGTCAAGGGCAGACGCCATCGTGGTGTTCGCCGGAGAAGAGGCGATCCTCTCAGGCGAGGCGCACTGCCTGTCCGACCTGAATCTTCAAGGTGCTCAGAGCGAGCTGATAGCGGCAATGCGGCAGACCGGCAAAAAGGTCATCGTGGTCGTAATGGCCGGCAGGCCTCTGACCATCGGCCGCGACCTGGAGAACTGTGACGCGATGCTTTATTCGTTCCATCCCGGCACTATGGGCGGTGAGGCGATCGCGGACCTCCTGAGCGGAAAGGCCGTTCCGTCCGGAAAGACTCCTGTCACCTTCCTAAAGACCGTCGGCCAGGCTCCGATGTACTACAACCACCTCAACACCGGCCGTCCGAACACCGGCACCGAGACCCTCCTGATGGACCTTCCTCTCAAAGCCGGCCAAACCTCCAACGGCTGCACCTCCTACTACCTCGACAGCGGCTACGGCCCGCTCTTCCCGTTCGGCTACGGCCTGAGCTACACCACCTTTGAATATTCCGACATAGCTCTCGACAGCCGTGAATATACCGGCGCCGACACGATCAAGGTCAAATTCACCCTGAAGAACAGCGGTGAATATACCGGCACGGAGGTCGCCCAGCTCTACGTTCGTGACCTCGTCGGATCCATCGCCCGCCCTGTCAAGGAACTCAAAGGTTTCCAAAGGGTTGCGTTGAACGCCGGCGAATCAAAGGTCGTAGATTTCTCGCTTCCTGTCTCCGCCCTCGCCTTCTGGAACATCAACAATGAATATATTGTCGAGCCCGGTGATTTCCAACTCTGGGTAGCCACAGACTCCGCCTCCGGCGAGCCTGTCGGATTCACTGTCAGATAGTCTGGAATCTATAGGTTTCTCACGCAAATAGTCTTGTCATTTAGATTATGTCTTTGTTGGCCAATTACCACAAAGACATAATCTAATTCTTATCACCCACGGCACTAAAACCGGAATAATCGCATAGAATCTGTTTTGAGTTGTTTGAAATGTTCTTTGATGTGAAAAATCTTCAAAAACAGCTTCTTAGTCCTGTCTCAAAGTCTCAATCCTCTCCGGAGACAGCCCTGTGGCAATCCCGATCTGTTCAACCGGGATGCCTAACGACAGCATAGACTTAGCGACTTTCTCTATACCTTTCTCAACGCCTTCCGCCGTGCCTTGCTCGACACCGGCCTTAAAGCCTTTGCGGTAGCCCTGCTGCTCGGCACCTTTGATGTACGGGTGCATCTCTTTTTCTGTCATCATATCGCTGAAATAGTTGTCAATCTCCTGGTCGTCAAGGCCGCTGACACGCATCGCCCGCTCCAACCTCACAAACTCAGCGTCTTTCTCCGACCTCGACTTCGCAAATATAGCGAAATTTCTGAATATCCGGCACCATCCCGCAACAGGACTGTCATATTCATCAGTATAACGCATTATCCTCGGCAACTCCAACAGGTAGAACGACATCCGGTCTCCGAACGGCTCGGCCGTCTCGACCTCACGCAGACTATAATGGTACAGGATCTTGTCCTCAGGCGAGTCCGGATGATCGTCCTCATAGTTCATTATACAGATGACCTTGACGGGTGTCAGGGCATATTCCTCATCCCCGCGCTTCACCTGTCTGGTCACCAGCCTTGAACCATAAAAGAGCAGACGGTCGCGCTGGTCGAAACGCGAAGCCTTCTGCATCTCGACCAGAATCGTCCCGCCCGGTGTCCGGCAAAGAAGGTCGAAGAATATCCTCTTGTCCTGCGAAGACATCTCCGTCAGTTCCGTGTTCCGGAACTCAACCGACATGATATCCTCCTGAAGGATGTCATTGAGGAGCCGGACAAGCAATTCCGGGTGGTTCTGGAACAGATACTTGAACGCCCAGTCGCAGGTCAGGTCAAGATACTCCGGCGTGGCGAGCCGCTGTGCGTAGGCATCCTTCTCCTCGTCGGTCATCCCGATGAACCGCCCGTCGTTCTCAATCAGCCTACGGCAGTGGCGGTAGCGTTTAAGGTACTGCTCCTCCTCCGATGCCGCGTCCGGGCAGTCAGCGGCTTCCTGCCCATCCACGGTCTCTTGGTTAACACCCTCATGTTCAATGGTCTCTTGGTTAATGGTAGTCTGGTCATCGGCCTTCCGCCTGACGGCACATTTTCTCTCTGAAGTCCTCATAGTTGAAGTGAATCATGTCTGTTTGTCAAAATGTCCCGCGATTTCTCCCGGAACACGACCGCAAGTTAGGCATTCCTAATGAAAGGAAACAGAAAGAAACACATTCAATTCATAAAAAACAGAAATATTTTCGGTGATACCCCCGAAGAAACCACTACTTGAGGCTTCTTTGACACGGCAGCCACCTTCGGCAAAGTGCTTTAGCGTCACCGTTGGACTTTAGGCACTCCAAAAACCCTCCGGCAACGCATTGAGCCATATTCGTTTCCCAAGAGTGTTCCGCAACACTCTTGAGAGACGTTCTAGCCCGAAAACGTTGCCCAAGCGCCACCTCCCCCGAAAGATCACCGAGAAATATTAGACTCTCGACATCATCAAGGCTCCTCTATTCCTCGTTTCGATGAATCGGAGGTGCTTCGTTGAGGACGTTAGAGTCATTCAAATTACTGGTTAACCCTCGTCGTATGTCCCGATTTTAAGCCGTGGCGGATAAATGCCACAAATGACAACCCTACCCCTTACCCAAAACATTCCAAAACGGCACCCTCCCTAAGTATGCCATGCCACTTCACAGCAATAAGATTCCTAAACTCATATGCGAGAATCCAATTATTCCCGACAAAGTGCATTTTTACCATAAAATGATAAAATGTCATATTTACAATGTAAGACATTATAACTTTGATAGATACATCAATCACGACAGGGTACGCCGGAGTCCAATTTTTTTGCGGCAGGGTCAAAGGGACAAGCGGAGTATCAAATCAGTTCGCGGAGGATCTCGTCGGAGGTGAAGAGGCGGGATTCGGGGATGCAGATGCTGCCGCCTTGCTTCTCAAGGGCACCTTCACTCAAAAGGGAATTAATGACCGCGCGGTCGGCCAATGAATATAGTGCCGCGGCTTCCAAGCCTTTGTCGGTGCGGAGGGAGAGCATGATCCTCTCGACACGAATGTCCTCCGGCGAAAGGGTCTCGAAGTTTCTTGAATATGTGGCCAACTTTCCGCTTGGATTCCGGGATGAAGTTTGACACGAAGTCGAGTCCGGATTACAGGACGAGATTCTGTCTGGATTGCAGGATGAGGTTTCATCCTGCTGACGGTGCGGGAGTTCCTGGCTGTTCCAGGAGCGTACATTGCCGGTCAGGGAATGGGCACCGGGGCCGAGGCCGATGTACGGTGCCCGGCGCCAATAGGCGCTGTTGTGGACGGCTTCGAAGCCGGGCTTTGCGAAATTGGAGATTTCGTAATGATGGTAGCCTGACCGCCCAAGACATCTGCACAGGATGTCGTACTGCCGGCGACATTGTTCCTCGGAAGCCTCAACGTAACGCCCGTCGGCTACCATCTTGGCAAGGGCGCTTCCTTCCTCTATTGACAGTTGGTAGGCCGAAATGTGCTCTGGAGAAAGTTCCAAGGCCTTTTCGATCGTGTCTTTCCAGGTCTCGTCCGTCAGTTGGGATATGCCAAAGATCAGGTCAATGCTGATGTTCCGGACTCCGCTTTCGCGAAGGATATGGAAAGCCTTGACGGCATTCCCTGCATCGTGGCGGCGGTTCATCCAACGGAGAATGTCATCGTTGAATGACTGGATGCCCATGCTGATCCTGTTCACACCCAAGGCAAGAAGTCCGCGGACATATTCACGGCCTTTTTCCACTATATCTTCGGGGTTCACTTCAACGGTAAACTCATCGAAGAGTTCTGTCGGGGTGGTCACTTCGACAGGCTCAGTGACCAGAGAAAGCTGTTCAGTGACCAAAGAAAGCCGTTCAGTCTGGGAAACCGCACCGACAATCCGTGACAAAACATCAAGAGGAAGCACCGATGGGGTGCCTCCTCCGATGTATAGGGTGTTGACCGCATCCTGTGCGGACATATTCATTTCCAGTTCCTTCCGGCGGTCACGAATCTCAGCGATGACGGCATCTGCATATTCATTGAACGCCTGTCTGCTCCGGCATATTTCCGAATAGAAGTCGCAGTAAGTGCAGAAACTGCCGCAGAAAGGGACGTGAAGGTAGGTCACAGGTTAGCGGAGCAAGAGTTCAGTCTTGCCGAGGAACGCCTGAGAGGTGTAGGCCTCAACCGTGTATATTCCCGACTGATAGGAAGGAATGTCGTTGAGATAGATGCTCAGGTCAACCTCCTTACCCTCGTAGTCAACCTCACGGGAAGCGGAGGCGACCATAGTCTGGCCGTTGAACGAGAACGAGGTCTGCGTGCTGTTGGTGAGAAGGATTCCGTCCGGATCCTTGACGCGGAGATAGACTCTCACCGGTCCCTTAGGAGCCAGATCGTTCTCGACAAGGCTCAGGGAGGCCAGAAGTCTCACTACCCTGCTGCTACGGTCCGTAACCTTGTCGGAAGCGTTGTAGGCGGCGACGCTCAAGCCTCTGGACTTGATCACGGAACCGGCGGCCACCTGACCGGTAAGGTTCTCGACCTTGCCCTTGAGGTCAGCGTTCTCGGCACGGCTTTCGGCGGCCTCGCGGCGCGCGGCGGCGGCATCGGCTGTCAGCTTGTGGTTCAATGTGTTGAGCGAGTCAATCTGCACTATGTAGTTTCTCATGATGCTGCGCAGGGTTCCGAGTTCCTTCTCGTACTGACGCATCTTGCGGCGGTTCGTGGCCTCGGTCTTCTGGATCCTCTCTATCAACTGGTTGACCTCTTCCTTGGAGGAGTCCAGCTGGCTGTTGATCGATGCATAGTCAGACGAAAGGCTGTCGTAGTCTCCCTTGAGGGCGATCATCTGCTGGGTAAGGTCGTCCTTCTCAGCGTTAAGGTCCTTTACAAGGCTGGACTTCGAGAACCAAATGTAGGCAAGTCCCGCGGCAAGCAGCACCGCCACAGCCACAAGAATCCACATAACCTTCTTGAGGCTTTCATTCTTTCTTTCCTGCTCTTCGCGCTCACGACGCTCGCGGATAGGATCAATTTCTGCCATAGTCTTTCGATTTAATAATTAATGACACAAAAATAACAAAACTATTTCATATCTTTGCTTCGTTAGCAAAAATCGGACTATTATGAAATATTTTATCAGAGCTGTCAAATACTTTTTCTACTTCACCATCCTGTTTGTGGTCATAATGGCGGCGCTCGTGTTCATCGGAGTCGTCAAGGCTGATGTCAGCCTAATGTTCCGCGATGGCTATAAGTCGCTGTGGCAGATAGCCTTGCTATTCGCTTTCGTTTCAGCCTTCTACCCAAGATTCGGTTTCATCAAAAGATCAGTCATATTAAAAGGTGAATATTCCGACCTCCGTGGCGGGATTATTGAATATATGGAGATGCGCGGCTACCGCCTCGAAAGCGAAGATGGCGAGAATATGACATTCCGCCTCCGCTCCAAGTTCAGCGCCCTTTTCAAGATGTTCGAGGATCGGATCACAATGACCCGCGAGCTTGGCGGCTTCGAGGTGGAAGGCCTGACCAAAGAAGTGGTGCGGATTGTCGGCGGACTGGAGTACAAATTCCGGGTGCTGGACGAGGAGTAATCCACTTTTACGGGAAATGAATATGCTCGACCGGTGCTGCCGGCACCATTGAAGCACAGATATAACACTCTAATATTCAAAGATTATGGCAGAAGAACTCAAGACTGTCGCAAAGTTCGACAACGCGATGAGCGCCCACATCACAGCGGGCATGCTCAATGAGAACGGCATCCCTGCCGCAGTGTTCGGAGAGAACTCCTCCTACGTCTCACTGAACTATGTAGATCCAGTCGAGGTAAAGGTCAACGCCGCCGACTACGACGCCGCCATGGCCCTCATCAACTCCAACGACCGCTAATATCGGCCATAAGCCTTAGGCGCAAGACTCCATTATTAGACAAATCCGCTACGCCTCGTCAAGAATCTTCTTGGCGGCGTAGGAGAGGGCGTCATAGAAATCCTGTCCGAAGACGGAGATGAGGGGGTCGCGGAGGAACTGATAGACACGGATGCCTTCGCGGCGGCCTTTCTCGTAGGCATCCTTGCATATTCCCCAACGATGGAGGTTCAGGGCCTGGCCGCCGCCGGTGAGTTTGGTGACGCGGATCGGGTAGAGCCAGCAGGACTGGGGTTTGCGGAACTTGCACTCGCCTTGGAAGAAGCACCGTTCGATGGAGCAGAAACAGTTGCCGGCCTCGTCGAAAGTGGTGTAGGCGCATTCCTCGGTCTGATCCACGACCGGGGTCACGATGTCCCCGTCACGGTCGATGGAGAAGAAGCCCTCCTTGTCAATCTGCGCGCGGCCCTGCGGCCTCATAAGCTTTGAATATATGGGGTAATTCTCCTCCAGAGGCTCCAGCTCCGACTCCTCCAACGGAGCCCCGCTGTCCCCTATTATGCAGCAACAGCCCTTGCAGACAGCGTAGTCACAGGCGAAATATTCAGTGACAACATCCTCAGACACAAGGATGTCGCCGATCTGGATAATGGTTCCGAACTTATTGTTTGACGACATATTCAATTCTCATTCCTTCGGACAGAGCTCCGAAAATTTCCTTTACCTTGTCGGCGGAGACACTGCCGATTCTGTTGTTATAACCGGTCAGCACGTCCTTTCCGCCGGAATAGCGCATCAGGACGGCGTCCACATAATTCTTCGGATCCGCAAGATAGGTCGAGTAGCCATTGGTCAGCAGGGACTTGCAGGAAGCGAGCTCCGCGGCGTTGACCGGATTGGAAAGCACGTTTTCAATCACCTTGCGGGCCTCCACAAGAGTCCTCATCGGCTGGTCGGAACCGCTCTTCACACCATAAGGGAGGCCGGATTCCGGCACAGGAGTGCAGGTGAATATCAATTCCAGAGCCTCCTGAGGCCAGATGCTGAAGCGGTCGGCCATTCTGACACTGAACCCGTGCTCGGCCATCACACCGGTAAGCCTGCGCTGGAGGGCGAGGCTGGCGACCTTGAATGCCATATAGTTCTCTGTCGTGAACGGCTCGGCGCAGGCCAAAGCCAGACTGATCTCAACAGGGGTTCCGATGCGGGAATATGTCGTGGCACCGGTGCGCAACTTATAAGATGAGAACTGGCGTACGGACGAGGACTTGCTGACCCGGAATCCGCCAAGATACTGGCAAAGGATTTTCTGGACGGACTCCGCCGACAGATCGCCCACAATCACAAGAACTCCGTCATTCGCTCTTATAAATTGATTGTCAAAAAAATCAGATGCGTCATCCAACGTTCTGGCGGTGAGACCGGACGGCGTCTTGACGGACGAGTAGTTGTAGTCCTGGTACATGAGGCTGTCCAGATAGGCCGGCTTGAGGGAAGCCAGTTCCATCCTTTTCCACGGCTCAAAGGCCGAAAGCGAAGGCTTCCGCATATTGGCGGCGGAAAGCAAGGCCTTGAGGGTCAGCATGAACCTGTTTGACGGGGCTGAGCCGTAGAGTCGCAGATCAGATGTCGAGACGGCACATGACATCTCCACCCCGTTGGCACGGAGCACTTTGTCGAAGTCGCTTCCCGGCATGCCGGCGATGTTGCACAGGCCGAACATATCGGAGAAAAACGCTCCCTCCCCGCGAGGAAGATTCCGGACAGTGGAGAAACCACCCTTTATCATAAAAGAGTAACTGAAACGCCCGGCAGCCGGCATCTTCTTGTAAATCACCTTCATGCCATTGGAGAAAGTCCACATCTCCCCTCCGGAGACAGGCTCCGCGGCCACAGACTTCATCTTGACCTTATTCCTTTCGTTCCAGAAAGCCGAGGTGTCCTTGGCCGTCACAGGCCACTTGTAGAGCGGTTTGTCCAGCATGGAGACCCCGTCGGTCACCGAACCGAACAGAACCGGCCAGAACCATTCGTCATAATCCTCCTCGTTTCCCGTCCATGTGATCTTGGGATTCTCCATCTCGGAGAGCAGGGCCAGAGTGTAACCGTTGAAAAGTTCGGTCTCAGCCTTTGTGGACATATTCCTGGAAGAGAAGAAGTTGGCCTTGGTCGCCGGGGAAGCCAGATCAGCTCCGTAAAGGTAAGAGGAGACGCAGCGCAGAACAAGGGCATCATTCGTCTGTGTCCTTAGGAAACCATTCAGGACGGAATTACGCGCGACCAGATATTCCTCCGCCCCGATTCCCTTGGAACAAATCTCCGAAAGGACGGAGGCGACCGCCATCGAGGCTGGCATCAGCTGGCCGCGGGAGGTCCGCACACTCACGCTGAAACGCTCGTCACCAGCGCATGACGCACTTCCAAGATATTCAACATCAAACGATTCCACAGGAATATCCCTACCAAGGAAACTTTCGCGGAGGCGGCTTGAGACAATCTCCCTCAACGATCTGGAGAATAATTCCGAGATGAACGGCTGGATCGTGTTCATCTGATCGTCAGGTGTCCTCGGCGAGCGGAACTCCACAGTCACGGAAGAACCGCCGGACGGGATGAATGAATATTCAGGAGCGATGGCAGGCCTCCAGACATATTCCTTCTTCTTGTAGGCGGGATTGCGGGAAGGAACCATCAGCGAGAATACGTTCATCCTTTCCTTGATGGCGGTAGGATTGATGTCACCCGCGATGATGATGGCATGCTGGCAAGGCTGTGCCGCGATGAGGTCGAACAGCATGAGAAGCGTGGTGTCCGACGCGGCCTGGTCAAAGACCGGCACATCATCGAATCTGAATATTGTCGCGTCGTCACGGTAGGAGATATATCCTTCCGAACGGCAGCCTATTCCCTTGCGCGACAAGAACTTATAAGGAATCGTCTTGTTGAAGTGGGGCAATGACGAAAGCTCTTTTCTCGCTGACAGAGTGTCGCTTACCCCCTTGCACACAAGCGCGAAGTCAGCGACTCCCTTCATCGATGGATTCGTCAACAGATAGTAGGAAATCCCGTTGGTAAGATTGCCGGTAGTGACCGAGCCGTCCTTCTGAAGAACGGGCAGATTCTGCGCTGGCATCATTATTGAAAAACCAAACAGCGCAAAACACAAGACTGATTTGAAGATAAGACTACGCATCATTGACACCTCCCGTTTAGACAAAAATAGCCAATAATGTGCAATTGACACAAATTTTTATTACATTTGTGGTTATTGCGATTATAAGGAATATAGTTAAACATAATTTTTAATACGATGAAAAAGTTTATTCTCGCGATCGCTGCCGCGTTCATGGCAGCAAGCATGGCATCCGCCCAGGACATGGCCCAGGCAACAGAACTCTACAATAATGGAGCCACAGCCATCTCCATGAAGAATTGGACTGAAGCCCTCGACTGCTTCCAGAAAGCTCTCGAAATGGGTAAGACCATAGGCGCTGACGCCGATGAGCTCGTGGCAAACTGCAAGAACGCCATCCCTGGAGTCTCCCTTGAGATCGCAAAGGACCTGATCAAGGACGCGAAGTACGATGAGGCCGCCGCCAAACTTGACGAAGTCGCCAAAATAGCCGAGGAATATGAGAACGCCGAGGTTGCCGAGAAGGCTAAGGAACTCGTTCCTCAGATGTGGATGCAGAAAGGTGTTGACGCACTCAAACTGAAGGACTTCGCCACCGCCGCCGACGGTTTCGCGAAGTCTTACGCCGCCGACACCACCGCCGGCAAGACAGCCCTTTATCTCGGTCAGGCTCTCGGAGCGCAGGGCAAGACCGAGGAGGCCATCGAGGCTTTCAGGCATGCCGCATGGAACGGTGAGGAGGCCGAGGCCAAGGAGCAGGTTTCCAACATCTATGTAAGGCAGGCCAACGCCGCCCTTAAGGGCCAGAAGTTCGCTGACGCCGTGAAGGCAGCCGAGAAGGCCAACAGTTATGTCGAGAACGCCACAGCTTACCTCATCGCAGGGCAGAGCTCACAGAAACTCAGCAAGAACGCCGACGCCATCAAGTACTTCGAGAAGTATCTTGAGATGAAACCGGACGCGAAGAACGCTCCGGCCATCACTTTCACCGTGGCTGCCCTCTATCAGGGCGCTAAGAACAACGCCAAGGCTCTTGAATACTACAAGAAGGTACAGGACGATCCTAAGTTCGGCGCACAGGCCAAGCAGATGATCGCTTCCCTCAGCAAGTAACCAATGAAGTTCCTCGAACTTCTTGCTCCGGCAAGAAACGCTGACATCGGCATCGCGGCTATCGACTGCGGTGCCGATGCCGTGTATATCGCCGGGCCTGCGTTCGGGGCGCGTCAAGCCGCCGGAAACTCGATGGAGGACATCCGGAGGCTCACCGAATATGCCCACAGATTCGGAGCGCGCATATTCCTGACACTCAACACTATTCTTTTTGACAACGAGCTCGCGGAGGCGGAAAGGCTGCTTGCCGAGGCGAAGGACGCGGGAGTGGATGCCATCATCGCGCAGGACCTTGCGGTCTGGGAACTGACCGACCTGCCGGTCCACGCTTCGACACAATGTGCGATAAGGACTCCTGAGAAGGCACGGCTCTACGAGGGCATCGGAGCCTCACGGCTTGTTCTTGAACGGGAGATGTCTCTGGATCAAATCCGTGCGATAAGGTCGTCTGTGGACTGCGAACTGGAGTTTTTCGTACACGGAGCGCTCTGCGTCTGCTACAGCGGCCAGTGCTATATGTCAGAGCGGATAGCCGGGCGAAGCGCCAACCGGGGGGAATGCATCCAGGCGTGCCGGTCGCTTTACGACCTTGTGGACGAAGATGGAAACGTACTGGTGCGGAACAAGGCCTTACTTTCGCTGAAGGACTACAACCTCAAGGACAGGCTGAAAGACCTTGCGGAAGCGGGAATATGCTCGTTCAAGATCGAGGGAAGGTTGAAGAACATCTCCTACGTGCGGAATGTCGTCCGGGCATATTCCTTGGCATTGGATGAGTTGGTCGCGGCGAATCCGGGAAAGTACCGTAGGGTTTCTTTCGGTCGGTCGGAAGGCGGGTTCACACCGGATCTGGCCAAGACTTTCAACCGGGGGTACACGCAATTGTTTTTGGACGGGAAACGGTCAGGGAACTGGTCCTCGATGGATGCGCCGAAATCAATCGGAGAGGAGGTCGGAACGGTGGTTTCCATCGCCCCAATGCGCCAGAACTATTCAAACGGAAAGAGGCTGAGCGAGGAGAACATCACAATAACATTACGGATGAAAAATCCGGGTGACCGGCTTCAGAACGGGGACGGATTCTCTTTTCTGTCCAAAGGTCGTGGGGAGATTGTCGGTTTCCGTGGCGATGTCTGCCAAGGGAACCGGATAACGTGCAGAAATGTCACTGGACTCTATCCCGGAGCCAAACTGTACCGGAACCTCAGCAACGCATTCGAGAAAGAGCTGGAGTCTAATCTGCCTGCCAGGACTATTCCTGTTTCGGTGGATATTTCGGCCATTGTGGTTCCGGTCACTTCGACAAGCCCAGGGACCGAAGAGGACCGGTCGCCGAGCTTGCCGAAGCGACTCAGCGAACCAACATATTCACTGAAAATCAACGCGGTAAGTCAGGACGGGCGGAGCGTCAAACTGGAACGTGAAGCGGGACACAACGCAGCGGAGAACCCAGAAAGGATGCGCGGAATGTTCGCCACTCAAATCTCAAAGGCCACAGGAATATATTCATTCACCCTCCGCTCGCTTGAAGTGGAGACTCCGGACGGCTCGCTGCCATTCCTTCCGGCCTCAGCGCTGAACGCGATCAGGCGCGACCTCGCCGCCGCCCTCGACAAAATGCCTTGCAGAGCGATTCCTCTGCCCACAGGCAAAACTGCCGACAATCCGGGAATCTCCAATGCCCTTAGCACTCCAAATAACGCCGAGTCTCCATCCGGATGTCAAGACCGTCGGCAAGACCAGAAGCCGATTCTATCTAAAATCCCGGATATTCAAGAACCGGCATCGGACGGCATCCATGTTTCGTACAAAGCCAACATCGCCAACCATGTCGCCCGCGAAACCTATCAGGTCCTGGGTGCGACCCAAACCGATGAGGCTTTCGAAATCTCGCACCTTCACGGCACCGAACTGATGCGCACCAAATACTGCATCCGCCACGAACTCGGCCTCTGCCCGGTTCATCGGAAAACCGGCAGGCATCAAGGCAAGGCAAACTTCGCGACCGGCTCATCCAAGTTGGCCACAACCACCCCGTCAGGGCACCTTTATCTTATCAACAACGGCAAACGCTACCATCTCTCATTCGACTGCGCCAACTGTGAGATGGTTGTCCGGGTTAACGATTAATTGTGTAAATTTACCACCGCAACCACTGCTTTTCGGGAATATTCCGAGGCACTAAAACAGATTTGATCATGAGTCCCTTTAAGAAAGGAGTGTTGTCTCTCCTTATTCTGGTTTTGTCCGCCTTGCCATCCCAAGGCAACGAGGTGATGTTCTCTCCGGTGATACGGAACTTCACGCCATCCGACTACCATGGCGGCAGACAGAACTGGTCAGTCTCACAATCAGCATCCGGGTTGATCTATGTGGGTAACAACCAATATCTTCTGGAATATGACGGACACTCATGGAACAGGTACCTTATGCCTAATAAAGGTATCGTCAGATCGGTTCTTGCGGATCCTGACGGAAAAATCTACTGTGGCTCCTCTCAAGAATTCGGTTATTTCGTGAAATCAGGAAACTCTCTGATTTTCCGTTCGCTCAGTGACGGACTGAAGGAGATGAATAT
>ERZ1032445.94-NODE-94-length-22404-cov-8.204618_pt1 | contig 22404 bp, 13 predicted proteins | sample MGYA00518161_ERZ1032445 | MGnify/ENA primary metagenome ERZ1032445 (study PRJEB33719, sample SAMN04261326) | wastewater metagenome | biome: periurban shantytown; feature: human; material: feces | host: Homo sapiens | place: Peru: Lima | collected 2013-01-24 ...
ATTGGTGCAGGAGCACTATAACCCTAATTTGACTGTGTCGACTATGCTGGTCACTATGTTTGATAAACGAACATTGCTCAGCAGGGAAGTGTTCTCAGAGGTGAAGAGTCACTATCCGAGTATCGTTCTAGATACGACGATTCCACGTACGGTAAAAATATCCGAGGCTCCAAGTTTCGGAAAGACAGTCATCAGCTATGACCCGCGTGGAATGGGAGCGAGTGCCTATGGCGAAGCGGCCTTGGAAATCGCCCGTCGATCGCCTTCGGTGCTGGCTGCAATTGACGCGAAGAGGGGAGAGTAACCCATGACCTCAAAATCACGTTTGGGTAAAGGATTGGGTGCGCTGTTCCCCGCACTTCCCGGTGAGCCGAAAACAGCTCATGCGGAACAGCAGCAATTGGGTGTTGATCTCGAATCCGAGGAGACGACAGCCAACAAGAAAGCCCCTCAAGAGAAAGCTGCGGCTGCACCAGAGAAGGTCGAATCCCATAAGAGCGGTACTGAACAACACAGTGAGTCTACCGCTCCGGTTCGTCTTGGCGAAATCAAGCGTAAGACCATTCCAGCCATGAAGGATTCCATTCCTGCCGTACACAAGTCCGCAACGGTGGAGAAGCCCAAGAGCGGCAAGCGCGTTGCCATGCCCGGTATCAGTGATATGGCACACCCCAGTGACATGTTTTTCGGAGCAACAGCACAGGGGACGAGCGATTCCAAGAAAACGCAGCCGGCTCAGCATTCCGAGAGCACAAAGGCATCCGGCAAGGAAAAGGATAATAAGGAAACTCCAGAATTGAAGCCTGTCGAGGGTGGCTATCTGCTGGATATTCCTGTCAGCTCCATCGTTCCGAATGCGCAGCAGCCGCGCAGCGTCTTTGATGAGGAAGAGCTGAATGAGTTGGCCGCGTCCATCAAGGAAGTCGGCGTATTGCAGCCGATCGTGGTTCGCAAGCGTCAGGCTGGGGAGTCCAGCAAGAGTGATGTTTCACGTGAAACATCGCAGAGATACGAGCTCATTATGGGCGAGCGTCGCTGGCGTGCATCACAACTTGCACAACTGAAGACGATTCCGGCGATTGTCAAAACCACATCAGATGACGAGATGCTGCGTGATGCACTGCTGGAGAACCTTCATCGCGTCGCACTGAATCCTCTGGAAGAGGCGGCGGCATATCAGCAGATGATTGATGACTTCGGCCTGACTCAGGCTGAACTATCCAAGTCGATCTCGAAATCGCGACCGCAAATCGCGAACACATTGCGTCTGCTGAATCTTCCTGCGTCCGTGCAGAAGAAAGTTGCCGCAGGCGTACTGTCCGCAGGGCATGCGCGAGCTCTTCTTGGTTTGAATGACGAAAGTGAAATCGACAAGCTGGCCACTCGAATCATAGGGGAGGGGCTTTCGGTTCGCAGCACCGAGGAAATCGTGGCGCTGAAGAACGCAGAAAGCAACGTGCCCAAGAAGGTAAGGCCGACGAAGAACAATCCTTGGGCCGGTTCTCCGATTGTCAACAACCTTGAAAATCATTTTGACACCAAAGTGTCCATCAAGGGTACGCAAAAGCACGGTCGAATCGAAATCGTGTTTTCCTCCCCTGAGGATATGGAACGCATCCTCAGCATGCTGATTCCCACGGCAGTCGAGGGCGCGGCGGCAAAATGGGTGTGAGGTTGCGAGCCACACAACGGTGTGAGCCGCCATCATCACACAACGGGAAACAACGGTCATGCCGTTCATGAGCTGTATGATCTGGTCTGCCGAGAGGTATTCATTGCCTCTCCGGCAGAACGCGTATAAAGCAACTGTCGTGGCATTTGCAGTCAGAGGACTAATGCAATGAACCGCACGTATAACTGTCCTATTGCATGCACCTGAAAATTCATTACCGAAAACTCTGTTGAGCAATATGAGTTGAAATCGGTCCAGTACAATGCGCTAGATTTGAGCGGATTGTCGTTCTGATGCGATTCTCCGGCGCTGGTAAGCGTCCGCAGCGCTATTTCGGTCAGTCTGTCGTTTCGTTTGTGATTACTGACAATGCAAGCAATATTTGTGTAGCTCAACCCGCCGGTGAAGCAATATCATCGTCTGTGATGAGGTTTGATTTCGCCGACAGGTCGAGCTGTGCTGTTGGATCAGTGCAGTGAGGCCAGGTAGGATTGTGCGTCCAGCGCGGCGCGGCATCCCATGCCTGCGGCACTGATGGCCTGACGGTACACCCGGTCAACGCAGTCACCGGCGGCGAACACTCCAGGCACGGAAGTATGCGTTCCGGCACCGGAGACCAGAATGTACCCGTCGTCATCCATATCCACGGAACCCTTCGCAAAACGCGTGGCCGGTTCATGGCCGATCGCCACGAAGATGCCCTCGGCGGGCAACGTGCCCGTCTCGCCTGTCACGGTGTCGCGAATGTCCACAAAGCCGGCGGAATCATCTGCGGTTTCAGCCTTTGCCGACAGGGAAATGCCGGTCGAAGAGGGAGCATTCAATGCCGATCCGGAGACATTCAGCATCGGAGTCGTCTTCAACGAGAGAAGATTTCCGGTGTTCTGCGCTGCGGGTGCCGCAGCGGTTACCGCATCAGCGCCTGTCTGCTCGCCGGCGGCGTTTTTCTGCCCGCGAATGGCTGTCGCCACCGTATTCATTTTCACGGTGATCTTGGGATTGTTCAGCACGCGCTCGACCATGATCTTGGAGGCGCGGAACTGGTCGCGGCGGTGCAACACGGTCACCGAAGAGCCGAAACGAGTCAGGAACAGTGCCTCTTCGAGCGCGCTGTCTCCTCCGCCCACCACGACGATGGGCTTGTCCTTGAAGAAGAAACCATCGCAGGTGGCGCAATACGATACGCCGTGACCGGAATACTCGGCCTCGCCGGGAATGCCGAGCTTGCGGTACTGCGAACCGGTGGTGATGATGACGGCATCGGCGTGATATTGGCTTCCATTGCTGCACGTGACGGTCTTGGGGGAGGAGCTGAAATCGACGTTCGTGACATCGAGATATTCGATGGATGCGCCGAAAGACTCCGCCTGATCGCGCATACGATCCATCAGTTCCGGTCCGAGAATGCCGTCAGGGAAACCGGGGTAATTCTCCACGGTGGTGGTGTTGACCAGCTGGCCGCCCGGCGTGAGCTCACCCGCAAGAATGGTTGGGCGATACCCGGCGCGTGCGAGGTAGATTGCGGCCGTATATCCGGCAGGGCCGGAACCGATGATGATGGTTGAAAGTTCAGTCATGTCCCTTACGATAGCGAGTTGACCTGACCTCGTCCATCGGTGGGCGAACAACGACATGGATTCGCCTCGGATGCCGATTGGTCGCTTTCAGATTGCCGAAACAGGCATGCCGCGTTCATGGAAACCGGAGGAGCTAATACGAGTACGATACGGGCCCACAGCGTAAGTCCGCAGCGTGAGTCACCGCGTACGATGAAACACCCCTCCTACCCGTGAGTAGGAGGGGTGCCTATGAGAACTTCTGCGTCGCCTACAGAACGCGGATGTACACGATGTCGGATTGCGCCGCAGAGTTCTTTGACGTGGAGTTCTGTGTGGTCGAGTTGCCGAACGGGACGTTATCGATGTCGGTCTTGTCCGGCCAATCCTGATTGTCGGATCCGCCACCGTGGTTGTCTCCGTTCAGGATGAACCATGCGGCGACCAATCCCACCACCAGCAGAACCAGCGCGACGACGATGGCGATGACCTTGATCTTGAGCTGCCCCCAGAGTGGCTGGTCAGGCAGGTCCTCCTCGATATTGCGTCCGACATTCGCCGCGTTGACATCGTGCACCTGCTGGGGCGCGAAGCTCGGCGGCATGATCTGGGCCATAGGCGGCAGCTGATCTACCGAAGTACCATCAGTGCCTAGCAGCGGAACGGTGACCGTGGGGTCAAAGGCGTCGGATTGGGCACGCTGCGCCGGTGTCTGCACACCCGGCACATTCGCACCCGGAGCCGCCGCAGGACGGCCGCCAGACATGTTCCGCAGGGCATCGCGGCTGATTGGTGCCGTCATCCGCGTACGCGACTTCGATGATCCGGGGATGGCTGCTCCATTGGCTCCGGGCGCCGATGCCGACACTGTGAATGACGGGGGCATTACGGCGTCGCCCGACACCGCGGCCTTGGCGGATCTGGCGGCAAGAGCGGCCAATGATTCCGACATATGCGCGCGCGGCTGCGGCATGGCGTTCGTGGCAATGGGCTGAGCCGCACGGGTCGTGGGATGGCTTCCAGCCACGGTTTGCTCGCCTTCAGACACCTGCGCCTCACCGGACTGCGGCAACGGCGGGATGCTGCCGGCGCGGGTGCGCTCATTGTCGTCCTCTTCCGGCAGCGGAACATTCGGCATATTGGCCACGATGCTCTGTATCTCGCCGGTTGCACCGGTCGTCCGGGGTTTGCCGGTACTGCCCGCAACACCAGACGCACCAGCAGCGGACCTACGCGGCTTGGCGGCGGGCGGGAACGATGCCGGCAGCGGTGCATACACCGGCATCGGCTGCTCAATCGCGGTCTCTTCCGCAGTGGATGTCGTCACCGGCGACTCCGGCTCCCCGTCCTTGCGCAAGGAGCCCATAAGCTGACCGACCTTCGATTGCAGGGAGGCCAGGGTCTTTGACGGCTCGGCGGTATCCGGTTCGAACAATTCCGCTTCGGGGATGACCGGCTGATCGGCCGAGGGCGGATCTCCGGGCAGCTGAGCCAGGAACGCCTGCTGTGCGAGACGCTGCTCGTTGACGAACCTGGCCTCGGCGCCGGCTGCCAGTCCCGCCTCGGAAATCGACAATTCCGGCAGTTTCGTCGAGGTAACCAGCCCATTCGGCAGTTCCACGATCTTGTCATCGCTCGTGTCACGCAACGCCACCATGCTGATCGAGGCGCTGCCACTGACCGACGGCAATATGATGTCACGATCCGACAGGTTGCCGAATGGCTCCCACGCGCCCAGCAGCGCGCTCAGCTCGGCCAGCGTTGCCATCGGCACGATGATTTCCCCATCTTCGGTGTGCAGGGCCAGTCCACGCTTGCAGATCACGCGGAATTCCGTGGGAACGTCGGCGGGCAGCATATTCAGGTCGAACGTCGTGTTCGCGCCTGAAGGCGTCTTGGTCAGCAGCGCGTACAGCAGTGCGGCCAGCTGTCGCGTCGCCATCTGCTCATACGACATCACATCACCGTCGATGCCGCTGCAGATATCGGCCAATGCGGCGGCGACGGGAGTGTCGGCGAACTGCACGCCATTGACGCTCACGCGAATGGTATCGGTGCTCAGCGCGGTATGGGTCAGCCCCGTGTCCAACAGCTCCTGAACCGCCTGGGTGCATTGTCCCACGATCGATCGAATCGCGTCGTAGCTGAGGAACGAGGAAGACGAACGCTTCATGTATTCCGCCAGCGCCAGACCGGAGTCCGGCTCGGTGATCACCACCGCGGCATCGCCGACGTGCTGCAGCTGCAGCACCGGCGTGCAGTACCGGCTGTTGGCCAGCGCGAGCGTGGAAGCCGCCTCGTTGATCTGCGGCAGAACGGATGTGTCGGTGATGATGAACAGCTGGCAGGACTGCGCCAGCATGCGGTCATTGGCTATCCATGCGCTCAATCCGTCACTTTCGCGCAGTGAAGAAACGAGAGTGTAGCGACCGATGACGGTATCTCCCAATTGAGGCTTCATAGTAGTTGTTTCTCCGTGCTCTGCTGTCATGCGCTGAGATAGTGGTGATGCTGACATTCTAGCCGTGGGGATGGTCGGCTGTGCAGCCGCGACGGACGCGGCTTGACGAGTGGAATGATGCGGCGTTGGCAGTATGGTGGGAATTCGCGGCTGGGCGTTGTTGCCGGCCGCGATACCTGCCGCTGCACCGGCTGCGTTTGCCGCGACGTTCGGCAGTACGACGGACTTGATGGACGGGCGTTGGCCCTTACGGTTGACCGTCGGCGCGAAGCTGGGCGGAAGGTTGTCGGACGGAATCCCCCTGGGTTGGTCCTGAACCGGCTGGTTCTGAACCGGCCGTTCGAGATCGGTCACAGTTTCAGCGGCCCGTTCCGCGGAACCGTCATTCTCCGAGGTTCCATCGTCACCCAGCGAATAATTATCGTAATGATTATCATTCTCCGCAATTGCCGTGGTACCCTCTTCGACCTCCGCGTTTTGTGCCTGAGCTTCCTCGGTTTCCGACTCAGCCGGTGTCGATACCGATGTCGCAGTGGAAGTCCTACGCAACAGCCGTGCCTTCATGGTGACGATCAGGCTGGAGAACTCCTCCACGCGCATCAGCCATAGCAGCCCGGCATACGCGGCCGTCACCACAATCGCCAGAATCGCGCATATGACGATGGATTGCCACCAGCTCATATGTCCGTTGACGCTGGAAACCTTCGCGCCGACCAAACGCGTGACCAGCGGGTTGAGGAATAGTCCGCACGCGCATGCCGCCGCACCGGCAATCAGGGCCTTGACATGCATGATGATGATGCGCTTGCCGTCGATCCGCCCACCGAATCGTCTGCGCAACAGCCAGAACACCCATGGGAACGTGATGATATATGACAGGCTCAGCGACAGAGCCACCATGAGCGTCCAATATTTCGGTGGCGCGAAACGCAGCGAGGTCAGCAGAAGCAGCAACTGCACGGCGTTGTCGGCCGCCGCGAACAGGAACGGGCTGCGGCCGTCCTCATACGCGTAGAAGGCGCGCTGCACCAGCAGGAACGCACTGGTGGGCACCAATCCCACCAGCAGGCCGATCAGAGGCCCGGATATCAGAATCGCCCCATGCACATTCGTGGACGGAATCAGCGCCTTCACCAGCGGCACCGGCATGGCAATCATGACCGCGGTGAAGAAGAACATCGCAAGACCGGTGGATCGCAGGGATGAGCTGAGGTCGGCGCGGGCATCCCCGATACGATGCTCGCTGATCGCGCGGGACATGCGCGGGAACACCGCGGTCGTGATGGACACGGCGATGATCGAATAGGGAAGAACGTATATCGTGTACGCGTACTGATAGCTCGCGTTGCCCGCGATGCCGTACAAATCGCCGCCGGCGGTCGGGGCGCCGGTATTGACACGCGAATTGACGATGCCCATCAGCTGGTTGAGCAGCACCATGGCGATGCTCCACACCGCCACCTGGCCCATGGAACGCAACCCCAGCCCATGCAGTCCCCAGCGAGGCCGGTAGTGGATGCCGCAACGCAGCAAAGGAATGAACAGCACCAGGGCCTGGAACGCCACGCCGGCCGTCCAGGCGCCCGCGGTCAGGGCTATCTTGCCGGATGTCCAGAACGACATCGGCTGCCGTCCCGCGTTGCCGAACAGCATGATGAACGCGCCGAAACCGATGCAGCTGATGACGTTGGCGCCCACAGAGCTCCACGCATACGTCGCGAAACGCCCCTTTGCGGCGAGGATCTGCCCCAATACGGTATACAGGCCGTAAAACAGGATCTGGGGCATACACCACAGCGTGAAGGCGTTCGCCAGCGCCCTTTGCGCGGGCGTCCAGCTGGAGTCGAGGTACAGCATCGTCAGCAGCGGCGTGCCGGACGCCATCAGCAGTGTGATGGCCAGCAGCAGCGCGATGGACAAGGTGATGAGCTTGCTGAGTCGCTCATCCGCGTCCTTCTGCTTGAGCGTGCGCACGATCTGCGGCACGAGCACCGCGTTGAACACGCCGGTGGACAGCAGGTTGAAGATCACCTGCGGTATCTGCGCGCCGGCCTGATACGCGTTGGCTGCGATACCGGTGGTACCGAGCGCGCCGACGAGGAAGATGGTGCGGATCTGGCCGGTCACACGTGACGCGGCCGTGCCGCACGCCATGATCAGCGAATTGCGTCCTACCGTGGTGCTCATTCGTCGGGGTCCTTCTTTCGATGGAATTGGCGCCAGAGGCCGACCAGGCCGAGCAGCAGCGAGAAGCCGATGATGATGAATCCGGTCATGTCGCTGATGCGCAGCACGCTGGTGATGTCGGTGTTCTGTGCGGAACCGAACGTGTCGCCGTTGCGGTCCAGCAATGTGATGTGGGCTGTGGCGTGGCCGGAAGTGGCGACGCGGATGGCGAACGTGACCTGCGCCTCGCTGTTCGCCGGTATGGTGACCTCAGTGAACCGCGATGTGACGATTTCCATGGAGTCGGTGAGGGATGAGACCTTCACCCGTACCGGATACGGATGGTTGTTCCTGACGGTGACGGGCATTTTGGCCGTTTCGCTGACGACGGTGATGGAGTCGGTCGGCGTGATGGATACGCCGCCGAACATGCCTCCGCCGAGCCGTTTGGCGCCGTCGACCAGACTGTCGATGTTGCGCGGCGCGGACGAGAGCGCATGCAGTGCCAGCGTGCTCTGTGCGGCCTTGATCTTGCGGATCCAGGACGCGGATGCCTTATGGTCGGTGAGGACCGACGTGGCGAAGCGGTTGATGTCGTTGCGGCTTTCGGCCAGCGATTCCAGCGCGGACGTGACCGATCGGGTGTTCCGCTCGCTTAAATGACTGTCTTGGGGGACGATTTGCAGCGCCTTGTCGCCGGTCCGATAGGCGTCTGCGTCAATGAGATCATTCAGGTCGGTGAGTTGCAGCCATGAGGACTGTTCGACCGCGGTCATCAGCGTGTCGATGAACGCCGCCGACATATTAGTGCCGAAGCAGACCAGCAGGTTGCGGTTCATCGCCGCATACGGCTGCTCCATCTGATAGAAGGCGCTCTGCGCGACGAACCGCGCGATGCGTCCCGCGTTACTGGTCTCGCCGTCCGCATCACTGCTGGTGGGCTTGCCTTTGGCGAGGTCGCCGAGTTCCTCCTGCTCGCTCAGCACCGTGATGTCGCCGGCCGAGGTGGGGATTGTGTATGTGCCTGTGTGCACGGTGGCCGTGGTGCTGGAGTCGAAGTCGTGACCGGCGATGACGTACTGGTATCCCTGCTTCCTGGCCGTGGAGAGCGCCTGCCGTGTCCAATCGCCCTTGCCTTGCCAGGCGATGGGCAGGGAATTGGATGATGCCGGTGCCGCGGCCAGTGCGGATCGTGCGTTCCATGCGCCGGTGCCGACGCCGGCCTGTTCGTACGACCGGACGTTGTTGATCGCGGCATAGGCGGTGATGTCGAATCCGGCCGGCTGCATGACGGCATCGATGCGTTGCCCGGTGTCGGAAGCCAATGCCGTCGGATCGGCTATGGTCTGCAAATCGCTGTGCTTGCCGATGAGGGAGAGTTTGGCGGCGAGTGCATCATTGTCGTGCGGGGTGAGCACTGATGATTGCGTCGCCGCGGTGTCTTCGGAGTCGTCGGTATTGTTGCCGGAGCCGTCGTCTGTGCTGTCATCCGTGCCGCCGCCACCTGATTGTGTAGATTTTGTGTCGGATTCATCGCCGTTGTCATGCACCACCAGCTGGTCGATGGCGTTCTTGTCGGCCTGCTGGCCGTTGTTCATCAACGGCATGACCATGGTGATGGCCATCGGCGGGGTCTGTGCGTTGCGCAATCCCTGGGATGATCTGGTCAGGAAGCTGTGCAGGCGAATCGGCTTGGTGTTCGGATCGACGGTACGGTCCGACCCGGATGACCCGTCAGAGGAGCCTGTGGATTGAGAGTCGGTCGCCTGGGTCGCCTGATAGGTGACCAGCAGCGGTTTCGGCCCCCACATCTGCAACGCCTTCAACGCATCGCTGTCGGCCGCCGCGTCGATCTTCACGGAAACCTTCTTGTTCGCCGCGATGGACGGCACCGTGGCCGTGCCGAGAACGGTGCGCACCGGAATCGATACGTCCCCGGTCGCCCAATGCTGGATGTCAGTGCGCGATACGAACGTATATGACGGGTTGTAGGCCACGGTCACCAGACCCGGTGACGTCGCGGCATACGTGGGATTGGAGATGCTGATGGTGATGTGGTAGCCGGATGTGTCGGTGACCACGGGCGTCGATTCGGTGATCGACAAGGCGGTCGTCTGCGTGGCCGTGTCCGTCTCGTCATCCGCCATCGCCATATGTGCCGGGCCGGCCGGTACCATGCGGCCTGCGAACAGCATCGCGCATGTCAGCAACATGATGGTAAAGAAGCGCCATAGGCGTGTCGTTCGGTGAGATAACGATGGCACGGCCTGACCGTGCTCGGGGCTGTTCGCGATCATCCCTGCTTCATTTTCCTTGCGTAGAGCCAAGCGATCTTGCGTTCATTAGGATAGCTGAGAACGTCATCCAAATCATCGAAATCCACCCAGATGGCATCTTCGGCTTCATGATCCGGATCGCCCTCCACCGTCAGGTCGCCGCCGATCTGGCGCAGCGCGAAATGATGCACGAGCTTATGCACGCGCTGGCTGGTACCGGTGAACCAATAGTCGATGGTGGCAATGGACTCGACCACCTCACCCAGAATGCCGGTCTCCTCGTGCACCTCGCGCACGGCGGTCTGCTGCGGCGTCTCGCCCTTTTCGATATGGCCCTTGGGAAGGCACCATTCGAGATGGCCGTTGCGGGAGTGTCGCGCGATGATGGCCACACGGCCGCGCTCGTCGAACACCAGGCCGCCGGCCGAGTATTCGCGCACCACCGGGAGCTCCTGAGCGTCCAGCGACGCGAATGTGGTCGGCCCGTCGCCCGCCCGTCGCTGCGGCATCATCGCAGGCGTGGGAAAGCGTGGTTCCGGCGGCCTGACAACGGTTTTCGGCGTGCGCGGAGCCTCGGACGTATAGAGCAACGTATCGGGTTCGAGCGGATTTTGGGTATGGTCGCCCGCAGCATGCGCAAGCATGCGCGCGAGGTCTGCGGGCGTAATCATGACTTCCACCTTACTCAATACCGTGTGCAGGTGGGGTAACGGTATGCTTGAATACGCATAAAAGCGGTAATACTTTATGGAAAGGCCTCGTGTGAATTTCGAAGTTTGGCCGGAAGCCATTGAACTTGGACACCTGTTCGCGGCTCGCGGGTACGAGCTGGCGTTGGTGGGCGGCCCCGTGCGTGACCTGTTGCTGCACCGGCGTTCCCACGACCTCGATTTCTGCACGTCGGCCCATCCCGACGAGTTCGAGCCGATCCTGCGTCATTGGGGACGTGACGGTTTCTGGGATATGGGCCGCAAATTCGGCACTTTGGGTGCGATGCGCCGGCGCGAGGACGGCACCGAAGTCAAGGTGGAGATCACTACGTACCGGTCCGACACGTACGATCCCGAATCCCGCAAGCCCGAAGTCAGCTACGGCGATTCGCTCGAAGGCGATCTGTCCCGCCGTGATTTCACCGTGAACGCCATGGCGCTGCGCGTGCCGCAGCTGGAGTTCGTGGACCCGTTCGGCGGCGCCAGCGATTTGGCTAAAGGCGTATTGCGCACGCCGGTGGATCCATATCAGTCCTTCGACGACGACCCGCTGCGCATGATGCGTGCCGTGCGTTTCGTCGCACAGCTCGGGTTCAGCATCGCCCCCGACACGGCTGCCGCCATCAGCGACATGACCGATCGCATCGACATCGTATCCGCTGAACGGGTGCGTGACGAGCTCACGAAGCTGCTGCTGTCCGATCGTCCGAGGGCGGGTGTCGAAGCGCTGGTCGAATCAGGTCTCGCCGATATCGTATTCCCGGAGATTCCCGCCCTGCAGCTGGAAATCGACGAGCACCACCGCCACAAGGACGTGTTCGAGCACACGATGATTGTGCTCGATCGCGCCATAGCGCTGGAGACCGGGCCGGAAGGCCCCGTGCCCGCTCCCGACCTGACGCTTCGCCTGGCCGCGCTGACCCATGACATCGGCAAGCCGAAAACACGCCGGTTCGAGCCCGGCGGCAAGGTCAGCTTCCATCATCACGATGCGGTCGGCGCGAAAATGACGCGCAAACGGCTCAAGGCGCTGCGGTTCGACCATCATCTCGTCGAGGATGTCAGCGAGTTAGTGAACCTGCATCTGCGGTTCCACGGGTATGTCGAAGAACCATGGACCGATTCCGCCGTGCGACGCTACGTCAAGGACGCCGGTCCGCTGTATGAGCGGCTGAACCGGCTGACCCGCGCCGACGCGACCACTCAGAACCGTCGTAAGGCGATGGTGTTCTCGTCCGCCATGGACGAGATGGAGCAGCGCGTGCGCGATCTCAAGGAGAAAGAGGACTTCGATGCCATCCGGCCGGATATCGACGGCAATGAGATCATGACCATCCTCGGCATCGCTCCCGGCCCGGAGGTCGGCCGCGCATACAAGCACATGCTGGAATATCGGCTCGATAACGGTCCGGTCGACCATGACACCGCGGTGGCCGAGCTCAAGCGGTGGCACGCGTCGCTGTAAACGTGCCCAAGAAACGGTTCGGCGGCTGTCCGCGTAAGGCAGGCAGCCGCCGAATATCGGGGGTTTCAGGCCGTCATGACGATGCTGGCCGTCATTCCACCTTTTCATGATCGAGGGCCTTGGGCAAGGTGCCCATTGACTGTACGGGCACGCATCCCTCGAAGTTTTCGATGGCGGTGTCGCCGCTCGGCAGGCTGTCCTTGTTGGCCAGATCGTTGAACGAGGCGCCGAGCACCACATCAATCAGCTTGTCGTCGCGGTCATCCATCACCATCACCGCGTCCGTGAAGTTCGTGTTCAGCGTGTACGCCTCGTTGATGGCGTTCTTGCCGAAATAGATTGTGGTGCGCTCGACCTTCTTGCCCTTGTAATTGTCCCAGCCGGTGACCTTGAACTGGCGGTTCGACAGCGCGGTGCTGACGGCCTTCGCGAAGCCGACGAATTTGGTGCCGTTCAGCACGCGCACCTTGACGTTCGCATAGTTGGAATATGTCTGGTTCTTGCCGTTGGCGTCCTTGGTCGAGCAGGGCACGCGCACGCCGTAATTCGGCTTGACTGCGGACGTGGCCGTTATGCCCAGACCCCCGACATGGAAATAGAACAGCGCCGACACGACCAGGGCGACGGCAAGCACCGCGCCGACACAGGAGAATACGATCTGCTGGCGGCGGCGAATGTAACGCTTGCGTTCCGCGCGTTCGTCATAAGGCTGAGTCATGGGTCCGTCCTTTTCTTACGAGACTGGTACACAGATTAGCGTCACTGTCTGACGCGATAAGACAGGGATGGCAGGACGGTTATGACCGGTCTCGCCGGCGCCTGCGCAGCGATGATGCGATCCACCGTGGCGGATTGCTCCCATGCGGTGCGAACACGGCGGGCGACGGCATCGTCCGGTACGAACGCGATGACCGATGGGCCGGAGCCGGAAACGAATGACCGGGATGCCCCGGCGGCCAGGGCGGCTTCGATGGCTTCGCCGCTGCGGGGGTGCAAGGCGACCGCGGCGCGCTGCAGATGGTTGTCGTCGCCGTCTCCCGCGCCCATCTTGTCGAAGGTCGAGTAGACATTCGGCGTGCTCAGTTGCGCATGGTACGCTCCCACCAGCAATTGGCCGGCGAATCCGCGGTCTCGCAGCGTCTGAACGCACGATGAATCATCCTCCAGCGGGATGATCCGCTCGCCGAAACCGGTGCCATGCGCATATCCGCCCTCCAGGCAGAAGGGCATATCGGCGCCGAGCGTGGCGGCGATGTCACGCAGCCGTTCAATCGGCCAGTGCAGTCCCCACAGGGTGTTCACGGCGAGCAATGTCGCCGCCGCGTCGGCGGATCCGCCGCCCAATCCGGCGCCGACGGGAATGTGCTTGTCCACATGCAGCGCCACGTCCGGCTCCCGCCCCGCGGCCCTGGCGATCGCGAACAACGCAAGCACCGCATGGTTGCGGCGCATGTCGCTGCCGCTCGATGCCAGATCACCCAGATGCTCGCCGCTCAGTTCGAGCGAGAACCCGCTGCCGGGGGTCTTGGCGGTCGCCGTCACCACGTCGTTGACGCCGATGGCGCAATATATCGTGTCCAGCGCGTGCCGGCCGCCCCATTCCTCATGGGCGGGCCCTACGTGCAACGTCAGATTGGTTTTCGCGGGAACCGTGACCTCCACCAAGTGCAGCGGCCCGGCCGGTGTCGTTTCCGCGGCTGCTACATGACGGCGGATGGGCCAATGCGCGGGAACGCTTGGCGAACGCCGCACCTGACCCGGTGTTGCTGACCGTACATTGTCCATTGCTGTGGCGCTCATGATGATGCCTGCCCCTGTTCATGCTGCGATTGCCTCAGCGCCGTCGCCAGAGCGGCGAATTCGTCGATGGTCAGCGTCTCGCCGCGGCGTGTCGGGTCGATGCCCGCCGTGTGGAACACTTCATCGGGCACCATGCGCTTGAGTGCGGCATGCAGCGTTTTGCGACGCTGGCTGAAGGCCGCGTCGACCAACTGGAACGTCAGCTGGCGCAACTGGGGGTCGCGCGGGCCCGCATGCGACTGGACACGGGTGAACCCGGCCAGGGCCGAATCCACGTTCGGCGCTGGCCAGAATACGTGACGCCCGATGTTGCCCACGCGTTCCGCCGAGCCGTACCACGCCAGCTTCACGCTGGGCGCGCCGTAAATCTTCGAGCCGGGAGTGGCGGTCAGACGGTCCGCGACTTCTTTCTGCACCATCACCACGAAGGACGTCAGCATGTCGAAGCGTTCCAGCAGCGTCAGGATGATCGGCGTGGCCACATTGTACGGAAGGTTCGCCACCAGGGTGAACGGTTCGTCGCCGCTGAACTCGGGGAGGTCCGCCGACGTGAGGGCCAGTGCGTCCTTGTTGATGACCGTGAGGCGGTTCCTCGCATCCGGCATGTATGTGTCGATGGTATGCGGCAGCCGTTGCGCGACCGGCGGGTCGATCTCGACCGCGGTCATTGTGGCGCCGGTTTCCAGGATGGCCAGTGTCAGCGACCCCAATCCGGGGCCGACTTCCAGCACCCGCGTATCGGCGGTGACCGCGGCCTCGCGCACGATGCGGCGCACTGTTCCGGGATCGATGACGAAGTTCTGGCCGAATTTCTTGGTCGGGCTGATGCCGGCTTCGGCTGCTATGTGACGGATGTCGGCCGCGCCGAGCAGTCGCCCGGCGACTGCGGGTTTCTCGGCGGCTGCGGATGCTCCGGAAGGTGCAGGGGATGGATTCATGTCAGTCATAACGCTCGCTATCAGTACCAGCCGATTTGCTCGGAGCGTTCCCATGCCTTGGACGGGCTGCCATACCGTCGGGCGATATACGCCAGCCCCCAGTCGATCTGCACAGCGCCGTCGTCACGGTAATTTGCGCCGAACTCGGCCATTTTGCTCGCAGGCAGCGACTGCGGGATTCCGTAGGCGCCGGTCTTCGCGTTCTCGGCGTACCACAGCCATCTGGATTCGCGGGTCCACAGCTTGTCGAGGCATGTCCAGTCGTAGCTGGTCCAGCCGCGCTGTGCGGCCGCGCCGGATGCGTAGGCTTTGGCCTGCGCGGCGGTCGGGTGCCATAGGCGTCCCTGCGGGCTGCTGCCGGAGTTGCCGGAGTTGCCGTTGTTGCCGGAGTTTCCCGAGTTTCCCGAGTTTCCCGAGTTTCCCGAGTTTCCCGAGTTTCCCGAGTTGCCGGAGTTTCCCGAGTTGCCGCTATTGCCTGAGTTCCCTGAGTTCCCGGAATTGCCGTTGTTGCCCGAATTCCCGTTGTTCTTGTCGTTGTTTTTGTCATTGTTCGACGTATCATCCGACTTGTTTGCGCCGGACGTGCTGCCGTTCGAGGAGTTGCCATCCGACTTGCCGGTATTCGACTTGTTGCCCGACTTGCCGGCGTTGTCGCTGCCTTTATCGGCTTGCCCCTTGCTGGTGTCGGAAGGTTCGGCGACCTTCTCCGGGCCTACGGCGACGATGGTGTCGAGGGAGATTTTGGTGGTCGTCTCCGAAATCAGCGTTCGAGTCTCTGCGATGCCATCGACATACGTGACGTTATAGACCTGCTTCTTCTCGCCGTCTTCCCCCTGTTGGCGGACCACGGATGTTCCTGGCTTCAACGACTTATCAACAATCGTCTGCGAACCATGGGGAATGGCGACAGTCGTCGTCTCCTGCCCGTGGGTGACGCGCTGAACGCGCAGCACGGTCTTGTCTCCGTCCTTCTCGACACTGACGCGGTCTTCCTTGTTGAGGCTGATGCCTTTGGAATCGAGAATCGACGCGGCGGGGAGCTTGCCATTCGGCGCGACCGACGTTTTGCCGTCGGCGATGACCGTCACCGGGCCGGACTCGTTGATGACGAGGCCGCCGGTGAGCTGGCTGTAGATGTTGTCGATGTCCACGGTGACTTTCGCGGCCTCGTTCTCGTTCTGCTGGAAAAACCCGAGCAGCTGGGAGGCGCTGGTCGCCACGGTCCAGAACGGCACGCGCTGTCCGTCGATGCTGATGGTCGTCTGATATGCGCTGCGGACCGTGACCACGTCATGATTGCTGAGGATGTCGCCGCTGGTGGATTGCACCAGATCATGGGATTTGACGTCGACGCCCCGCTCTTCAAGCAGGCGCGTCACGCTCATGGCATACGTGGTGACGGTCTGGGTGTCGCCGTTGATGCTGAGTGCGATGGTCTTGCGTGCGGCGACGCCGAATGCGACCGTTGAGGCAAGAGCCACGGCGACGGCGCAGATCGCCACCCGAATGCGACGCAATCGAACAAAACGTCGTGGTGTCCACCGCCTGGCCATATGTCATCCTTCCATGAGCTACGGCTAGCATTGTAACCAATCACGATGATGCTTCGCTGGGCATCGCACGACCGTCACCCATACTCCCACATTTGGTACTTTTTTGCCCTGCCCGAAGGGCTGTCGCGGAGCTACTGGGGTGGTCACATATATCAAAATAAAGAAGAAGGGGGCGGGAGAGAAGGGGATTGTCCCGCCCCCCTGTGGGCAGAGCTAATTGGGGGACGCTCTGCCTTCCAGAAGCCATAAGTTGGGGGAAGGCTTCTGGCACTTACACAAGGTAAGACTATATGTAAACACAGCTTACTACATGTCGACCGTGCATCGCACATGACACGCGGTATGCTGTGCCGCGAGCCTCCTGTCGGGATCGAACCGACGACCTGCCGCTTACAAGGCGGCCGCTCTGGCCATCTGAGCTAAGGAGGCGGACCCCATTCGCACAATGCGGACAGGTGTCATCGAACGATTGACCAGCTTACCAGTTTCACCGCGCTGGTCAATTCAGAATGTCGCAAACCCGTGTTGCGGTTCCTCCGGCCGGGGTCGAAGATCACAGCGCGACACGGGTCTACGTGGGTGTCATCGTTCATTTGCGGGGCATGACGGGTCATTCGTCATTCGCCGGTCGTCAGCGAGATCGGCTTGCCCGATTCGCCGATCGACGGCATCGTGCCCTTCTGGCCGACTTCGTCTTCCTTCAGGCCCAGCGACGCGATGATGCCGGTCTTGTTGTTCATGCCGGCGAGTGACAGCTGGTTGCGATCCCAGTAATTGCCGTTGATGGTGATGGTCGGCGTGCTCATGACACCCTTGTTCGAACCGGACACCTGCCACAGTTCGGGGCGCTTCGGGGTGTACAGGTTGATGGCATCCAGCCATTTCCTGTATTCGCCGTTGAACGCCTTGTCGGCCACGGACTGCGGTACGCCGGCGTCAATCGCCTGCTGCTTGAGCGCCTTGTTCTTGACCGACTTGTATTCGCTGGCCTCACCGGGCTGGAAGTCCTCGGCGTAGATGTTCGAGATGAACTTGAGCAGGTGATCGGGGTTGTCGTCATTGCTGGCGATGTACAGGATGGCGCCGGTGGCGCGGCTGGAATATTCGTCGGTCGAGTATTCGTCCATGAACGACATCGGGTGGATCTCCAGGTTGATCTGGCCCGCGTCCACCAGCGAGATCAGCGTGGGATCGGTCTGGCGGTTGAACTCGCCGCAGCCGGGGCACAGCGGATCCATGTACACGGCGACGGTGGGGGCGCCGGACGCCTTCTTGCCATAGCCTTCGCTGGAGATGAGGATGCCGCCCTTGTCGTCGGCCGCCGATGGCTTGGTCTCGACCTTTTGCAGCTGCTGGTATGCCTGCTCCTCGGTGGTGCTCTTCGCCACGTCGTTCTTGTGAATGGCTCCATAGATGGCGAAGCCGGCGATTGCCACTAGCACGACGATGATGGCGACGACCACTGCGCCGATGATGGTTTGCTGCTTGCGCTCCTTGGCCGCTTGCTCCGCCTTCTCCTGCGCCGCCTTCTCTTCGGCGGCGCGACGGCTTGCCCTGGTGTTGCGCTTCGCGTTCTGATTCTTTTGTGCCACAGTTATCCCTTTCCTGCCGGTTTGTTGCCCATAGTAGTAGAAGGGTTCGCTTTTCCGGCGGCGGGTTGCGCCGTTTGCCGCATGATGGAACGTGACAATGGCTACAAACCGGGCATTGCCGTCGCTCGGCATGCAGCTGGGATGGGGATGTTATGCGACGTTGGAGGGCAGCGGCCACCAGTTGATGCCCTGTCCGAGACCGAGCAGCGTGCACGCTGAGAGTGTAATCACCGCCCATGCGATCCATACGGCGAATTCACGCCCGGAATGTTGGGCGGATATCGCGGGAGCGGTTTCGTTGTCGGACGATTCGGGGAGCATGCCTGCGCCGCTGGAGCCCGCGGGCCGGTTGAGACCGAGCAGGGTGCCGGTGCCAAGTCGCAGCATGGTCGGTGCGGGCGCCAGCATACCGATGATCCAGCTGATCGCCGCGCAGATGGACAGAGCCAGACCCGACGGGGACACGGGGGAGGCGGCGATGATGGGTACCACAATGGTGATGCCGCCTATGGCGAACCGCGTGTTTACGACCGGCAGACTGAAGATCAGCGTCGCGAGGGTGGATCCCAGCGCCAGCGTCGCGACGGCGAGCAGCCCGCGCCCTATTGCCGCAGGCAACCCCCTGAGAGCGTGCCATGGCAGCGTGATGATGCGCATCGCGGTGTCGCCGGCGCTGTGTGTGCCGCCGCGTCTGTATTCGCGTTGCAGCTGGGCGTCTGTCGAATAGCCGATCGTCAGCAGCAGCCAGCACAGCAGCGTGGCTGCGACCATTGCCGCCAACGGCATGCTCGCGGCCATTGCGGCTATGGGCGCGGCCCATGCGGCGAGCAGCGGCGTGCCTTGACGCAGATAGGTCTGGCGCTTGATGTCTGCCGGGTTCATGGCCATCGGCGGCATGGCCTGCGCTGTCGGCATGGCTTGCATGGACGGCTGGAATTGCGCGGCTGGCTGGAGCTGTGCGGGCTGGCTGGGTTGCATTGCGGTCGTCGGCGTTGCGGCTTCATCAGGGTCGGCGAAGATCTGCTGGGGGCTCAGCGGCGGCATGGTCATGGTGGGGATTTGCTGGCGCCCCGACCACACTGGATCATCCATCGCCAGGGTTGCCGTGGTGTCGGTGGATGATGACGGCTCGATTACGGCCGTTGCTCCGGTCATGTCCGCATCGTCCGTGGGTAGGGCCGTCGTCGGCTGCGGTTGCATGGGCATGGTTCGTCCGACGCTGACCGTGGAATCGAATGGCATGGTGGAGGCAGGCAGAACCGATGTCGGCTGTGGGCGCAACGATTCGGTCGCTTCGGTGCCGACCGGCATGGTCGGCGGCATAGGTGGGGTGAGGCGGGACATCGGCGCCGTCCGGTCGTTGCCGGGTGCCTGAGAAGACGCGATATTTCCCGGTAGCGGTGCTTCCCGGAGCGGTACGGTTCCGTCCGAGGTTCCGGCATCTGCTCCTGTCCCGATTGATGGTAGCCGTCGAAGACTGGCGGATGCAGCGTCAGCGGCTTGGCTGGCGTTTGGGAGCCTCGGAATCGGCGGAACCGTCGCATACGGTGAGGGCGCCGATTGTCCGATGATCCGCTGCAATGCGGGCCGAACGCCGGGCATCGCGGTTTGCCTTGGCATTCCTGCCTTGGTGACGGCTGCAGTCGGTTTTTCACCTGATCCGGCCGTCTCATGCGGGCGCCATAACAGACGCGGGTTGCGCAGGCCGGTATGGTCAAAAGGGCGCATCACATCCGTCTGACCGGATTGCGCGGCGTCATCGTCGTACTGCTGCCAGGCGCCGGGGTTGAACGCGTCCACGGTGATCGCCTGCAGCAGTTGCTCCGGAGTGCAGCGCTTGCTGCGATCCGGGTTCAGCGCCGCACGGAACGCCGTCATGGTGGTGGCGGGAAGACCTGTGAGGTTCGCGTTGCCGGATGCCTCGCGTTCCAGCACCGCCATCATCGGCTTGGTGCCGAAAACGGGCTCCCCGGTTGCCGCGAATGCCAGCACCGACGACACGGACCACCAGTCCGTGATCTCATCGGATTCGGTTCCCTCGATAATCTCCGGCGCGATGAACCCCGGCGTTCCCATCACCAGGCCGGTGCGCGTCACATGGCTTTCGCCTTCGCCCATGGCGATGCCGAAATCCACCAGAACCGGGCCGGTCGCCGAAACCATCACATTGGTCGGCTTGATGTCTCGATGCACGATGCCCGCCGCATGAACCGCCTTGACTGCGTCCATCAGCTTGGATGCCAGTCGTTCCAGGTCATCGGCGACGTATGGCCCATTCGCGGCGACGTCGTCGCGCAGGTTTTTGCCCTCGATCAGCTCGGTGACGATGAACGCCAGCGAATCATCCAACTCCATGTCCACGATGCCGCACACGCCGGGATGATTGACTTTCTTCAACGCCATCGCCTCTCGGCGCAACCGCTCACGTGCCGTGATCTGATCGCGCGCGGACGCCGTCGAACGGTCATCGGCGAGCGAATCGCGCAATATCTTCATCGCGTATTCCTCGCCACCGTCATCATGCACGCGCCAGACCGATCCCATGGCTCCGGATCCCAGCCGCGACATCAGCGTGTAGCCGCCGACCAACGCTCCGGGCTCCAAATTCAACGCATCGCTCATACCCTCCTATCCTACTCACCGCCCTGTGCCCGGTCTCTCTACCCCCTGATATTCCTCCTCCCCCTGCTGCCCTCTCCGATACTCTCTACCCCCCCTGATATCGTTTGCGTTTCTAAGTTCGCGCCGGAACGTCGACTGTGCGCACTTAGAAACGCAAATGGGCCGGTTTGCGTTCTTAAGTTCGCGCACTTGTCGTTTCGGCGCGCACTTAAGAACGCAAATGTGTCGTCACAGCCGTTGATGCCGCCGCGACGCGCCGAGTTATCCACAATCGCCTAGCCTTCGACCACATACCCCGGATTCGCTTGCGCAGCGGCGGTCCATATTGTCATCATCAACATATGAGACAGCACAAGCATCTAGACGATCTGATGAACCGGGCGGAAATGGACGGGCGATGCTGTTCCGCGTCCAGCCCGGCGGAACGACAGGCGATGCTGCGGCGAACTCGTTGCGGCGATGTCGTGCGGCCATTTCGCAGCGTGTACGCGCGTCGTGAATACTGGGATGGTCTGAATCCCATTGAGCAAGCGTCACATGTCATTCGCGAAATGGCGAGACGGCATCCCGAGCGCGTATTCGCCGGACTGAGCGCGGCGGTCATCTACGGGTTCGAGCACTCATGGACGCTGCATGACGAGCCATACGTGTACATCGCGACTGACGGATTCACCAAGTCACGTCGGTCGTACCACCGGCTGCGGCGCATCTCGGTGCGTAGATCCGATATACGGGAGGACTGCCGTGTGGTCCGTTTGTACCGGCCTCGCGGTGATGGAGCAGCGCAGGACGGGTCGAATACCTGGAGTCAGGTGAGCAAGTTGGCTGACCGGATCGCCCACGAACGGGCATTGCGTGACAATGTATGTATCGGCGAGGTACGTGTGACCAGTCCGGCAAGAACCTTGGTGGACTGCGCGCTCTTGTATCCGTTCGAGCACGTGCTGTCGATGTTCGATTCCGCGTTGCGCCGGGGGCTCGTGACCCGCGAGGAGATCGTCGCCGTCTGTGATGGTCTGCGAGTGGATTGTGGGCCGGTATTTCGTCTGCTGCATTATGCGGATGCTCGCAGCGAGAACGGAGGAGAGTCGTTCTGCCGGGCTGTATCCATCGAAGAAGGGTTTGTTCCTCCGCAATTGCAGCATACGTTTTACAGCCGCGTGACCGGCAAGGAGGCGGGCCGGGTCGATTTCATCTGGCATACGGAAGATGGCCGCATCATCGTGCTGGAGTTTGACGGTATGCAGAAATACATCGATCCAGAGATGACGTCGAACCGGGATGTTCGGCAGGTGGTCCGTGACGAAAGGCAGCGCGAACAGGATCTGAAAGAGGCCGGAGTGAGCGTTGTGATACGGACGAATTACAACGAAGTGGTCCAGCGCGCGCCGTTCATCATGAAGCTGATGCAGGCCGGTGTGCCGCGTGCTGGGGCGCACCCAATATTCGAGCATGCCGATTGAGCCGGAAACGCCGTTGCGTTCCTAAGTTCGCGCCGGAACGACAAGTGCGCGAACATACGGACGCAAATGGCCCTGTTTGCGTACTTATGTGCGCACGGTCGTCGTTTCGGCGCGCACTTAGGAACGCAAA
>ERZ1032445.95-NODE-95-length-22301-cov-14.270610_pt1 | contig 22301 bp, 20 predicted proteins | sample MGYA00518161_ERZ1032445 | MGnify/ENA primary metagenome ERZ1032445 (study PRJEB33719, sample SAMN04261326) | wastewater metagenome | biome: periurban shantytown; feature: human; material: feces | host: Homo sapiens | place: Peru: Lima | collected 2013-01-24 ...
CGAAGATCCTGTCCGACGATTACGTGAACCAACGTTACGGCGGCTTCTTCACCGGTGCGTTCGTGGGACTTGCCTGCGTCGATCTGTCCGGCTACGACGAGCAGGCTGAATTCGACTACTTCGACTATCGGGAGCTTTCCGATAACCAGTAGACAGTGCCGGCTGACGACAGAGCATCCGTCGTCAGCCGGCATACTCGACGGCATTGAATTCTATGGGCAATGAGGAGCGGACGAGAATGGTCTTGCGATTGCCGAAACTGCTTGACGACGGTTGCGTGCTGCAGGCCGGTGCGACCATACATATCTGGGGCACCGGCGACCCCGGGCGCGGCGTGCTGGTACGCCTCGATGGCAAGGACCGGACTACACGGGTGGGGGACGACGGCTCATGGAGCGTGCCGTACGGTCCGATCACAGCAGGCGGACCGTACGATTTGACGGTGCGTTATGAGGACGGAACCGAATGTATCTCGCGCCAATGCTATGCGGGAGAAGTGTTTCTGTGTTCGGGACAGTCGAACATGGAACTGCCCATGGCTTGGGTGCGTGCGGACTATCCGCTGGAGTGGGATCGTGAGCCTGACCCATTGCTGCGGCAATACAAAGCGATTCCCGATTGTGACTTCAACGGTCCCCGCAGCGATCATGACCATGCGTTCTGGCAGGGGTGCGATGCGGAAACCCTTGGAGATTTCTCCGCGCTCGCCTATTTCTTCGGACGCAGGATCCGTCGGTGGCTGAATGTGCCCGTCGGCCTGTTGAACGTTTCATTGGGCGGATCGCCGATTGAATCCTGGATGGATGCCGACGCATTGCGGGCGTTCCCCGAAGCGCTCGCTGACCTTGAGCCGTATCTTGGCGATGGCGTGGCGTCGAAGAAAAGCCGCGATTCCGTTGCCGAACGGGACCGGTGGTATCAGGAGCTTGGATACGAGGCTGTGGCCGATGCCCACCATGAATGGCTGCCATTGATTGCGTGGGATTGTCCGGAATCCAAGAACATCGAGCCGCGCGACGTGGCATGGCATGACATACGCCTGCCTGGATGGTACAAGGATCGCGGACTTGCCGGTTTCCGCGGCGAGATTACCATGAGAAAAACCGTGTTCCTGCCTCCGTCGGATGCGGGGAAGCCCGCCCTACTGCGTCTGGGCACCATGAATGATGCCGACCATACGTGGGTCAACGGTGTGTTGGTCGGTGGGCGAAGCAATGTGTATGAGCCGCGGGACTATCCGGTCGCAGCCGGCGTGCTGCGCGCCGGCGCGAACGAAATCCGCATGCGTCTGGTCGTTGAACGGCCCGGCGGCCGTGTGACGCCCGGCAAACGGATGACACTGACCATCGGAGACGATATCTTCGACCTGTCCGGCATTTGGCAGTACGCCGTGACCGCCGAAGCCGACCGCGATTGCCCATTCGAGGATTTCGTCAGATGGAAGCCGACCGGCCTGTACAACGCCATGCTCGCCCCGTGTTTTCCATATGCGGTGCGGGCCGTGCTGTGGTATCAGGGCGAATCGAATACCGGCGATCGCGCCATGCAATATGGTGACGAGCTGAAGGCCATGATTCAATTGTGGCGCGTCAAATGGCATCAGCCGGATATGCCGTTTCTGATCGTCCAGCTTCCAAAATTCGACATCGACGCCATCGAGGATGGAGGCTGGCCGCTCGTCCGCGAACAGGAGTGGAACGTCGCGAACGAACTTGAAAACGTTGCTACGGTGGTGACGCTTGACGCCGGCGAGGGCAACGATCTGCATCCGTATGACAAGAAGCTCGTCGCGGATCGCGTGTTCAATGCCGCGATGGATTTGGTATACGGTCGCCAGGCTCAGCCTCAACCGGCCGTGGAAACCATCGAGGTCTGCGGAGATCTGTTGCGGATGCACTGTGTATGGCGGAGTCGCTCGGACGAACGGATCCGATCGGAGCGCCGCCGGCTGATGACGTTGGACGGTGACGCTCCCCAGGAAATCGAATTTTTATGGCGCGACTGCGCCACATCTGTGCGGGCCGAGGCATGGCTGGACGGCTGTGATATCGTGGCGCGCATGACGGCGCGCAGGCCGGATGAGGTGCGGTACGCGTGGAGCAACAATCCGGAATCCGGACTCATCTGCGACGGCGACGGCATGCTGATCCCGCCGTTCCGCCTGACATTGCCCACGGACGATGATAAGGGGATTCATGCGTAGGCAGGTCGCGCTTCGATAAGGACTCGTCGATGGCTTCTCCGATGCGGACTTTGTAATTACCGTGTTTCGTGGCATCCCCTATGCCAAGCCTTCCCGTTGGCGCGTTACGATTTGTCTCGTGTCATGATTCGGTATTGGACGAATTTCGCGGCGAAGGAGACGAAGGCGCTGATCGCGTCCGACGAGGATCCGACCAGGCTGTTCGCCGGCAAGTCGATGCAATACCGCAAATCGAAGTCGCTGCCGAAATTCACTGGCGAGGCCATGCGTACCTGCGCCAGATCGTCCGCATCTTCTTCGACGATCCGGACGAGGCTTACCGCCTGTTCCACGAGCTCGTTCCCGATGCGGGGAGGGCATGCAGTTCACTCCGCCGTTCAACGTCGACTACGGCATCGGATTGACCATCGGCCGTGGTACGTTCCTCAACAAGGATTTCATGGTGTGCGGCGGTGGATACGTGACACTTGGCGCCGTTGCCAGTGTGCCGTCTTTGAGGTTGGATGAGACCGATTGCACCAGTCATGCGATGCAAGCGATGCAGGTGAGTGCGTAAAGCCTCGTATGGAAGCTGTCGTTCATGTTGTCACCCGGTTGTTAAGAGTATAGCTCTGAATCAGTATAGGGCCGGGAAGCTCCGTCGCTAAGGAGCTTCCCGGCCCTATATTCCTGCAGCGAATAGCTTAGCCGCGGGCCTTGGCGTAGGCCTCATACACGGCCTCGGTCGGCTCGCCGGTTTCCCTGCCGTCGATGGTGAGCTTCCATGCCGGAGGCTCAGTCTCGCCGGAAAGCACCCAGGCCGCTTGGCGTGCGGCACCGATGGCCACATACTCATCGGTGGTCGGACGGGTCACGTCCATGCCGAAGATGCTCGGCGCCAGCGTGCGGATCGCCTCGGACTTCGCGCCGCCGCCGATGAGCAGGATGCGCTTGATCTGCGTGCCCAGGGAGCGAATAAGCTCCAGACAGTCGCGTTGGGAGCACAACAGGCCCTCGACGAAGGCGCGGGCCAGATTCTCGCGTGTGGTGTTGGCCAGGGTTAGGCCGGACAGCGTGGCGGTGGCGTCCGGACGGTTCGGGGTGCGCTCGCCGTCGAAATACGGCACCAGCGTGATGCCGCCCGCTCCCGGCTTCGAGGCGAAGGCCAGCTTGGCCAGTTCGTCGTAATCGACGCCAAGCGCGGCGCGTCCGGCGTCGAGGATGCGCGAGCCGTTGATGGTGCAGGCGAGCGGCAGATAGTGGCCGGTGCAATCGGCGAAGCCGGACACGGCGCCCGTCAGATCATAGGTCGGATTCTCGGAGATGGCCGCGGCCACGCCGGAGGTGCCGAGGGACACGGAAACGTCGCCGACGCTCATGCCCAGGCCCAGCGAGGCCATGGCATTGTCGCCGCCGCCCGGTGCGAGTGCGCAGCCCCCCTCGACGCTCTTGCCGGCGATGGCCGGATCGGCTTTGACCGGTGCCGCCTCTCGCGGGCCCAGTACAGTGGGTAGCACAATGGCGTCGGCATGCGCTTGCGCCGCTTCGGCGCCTTCGGCGGCTTCGAGCACCATGGCGATCAGATCACGACGGTATTCGTTACGGGCGGCGTCGTAGTAGATGGTGCCGGATGCGTCGGAGCGGTCGGTGAACAGGGCATCGAGATGGGCGTCCTCGCCTTCGGCAACTGGCCCGTAGCCGGCGATGCGCCAGCTCAGCCAGTCGTGTGGCAGGCAGATTGCTGCGATCTTCTTGGCGTTTTCGGGTTCGTTTTCGGCGACCCATGCCACCTTGGTCAGCGTATAGGAGGCGACGGGGGAGGATCCCACGGCCTTGACCCAGCGCTGCTTGCCGCGGGCGATCGGGTCTTCCGGTTCGCCGTTCTGTGCCGGAGCGGCGCCGAGCTTCTCGATCAGAGCGGCAGCCTGCGGGGCGGAGCTGGTGTCGTTCCACAGCATGGCGTCACGAATCACGTTGCCTTGGCCGTCGAGAATCACCATGCCGTGCTGTTGGCCGCCCACGGCCAGTGCGGATACGTCGTCCAGTCCGCCTGCCTGCTGCGCGGCCTCCTGGAACGCATCCCACCAGTATGCGGGGTTGATGGACGTGCCGTTCGGGTGCTTGGCTTGGCCGAAACGCACCAATTCGCCGGTTTCGGCGTCTGTTACGCGTACCTTGCAGGACTGCGTCGAGGTGTCGACGCCAGCCACCAGAGTCTTTGCCATGGGTTGTGTTGCCTCCTTGCATATGCCGCTCGTCGATGGCGCACGGCTAATAGTTAGACGAATAAACTATATTATAGTAGTGTAGCATCAGGAAAGGCTCCGGAACGTCGCTTCGGGGAATTTATGCGATATGGCAGCGTAGGAACAGGGCAGGGACGGGACTAGCTATGACATCTCTTCGCAGAATCAATCAGGATGATCTACGCAATCACAATCTTTCCGTGGTGATCGACACGCTATTGCGCGCCTCCACGCCGATGAGCCGGGCCGCTCTCGCCAAGGAGACCGGTTTGACCAAGGCAACGATGTCGTTGCTGGTGTCGCTGCTGATTGAAGCGGGCATCGTCAAGGAAGGCGAGCCGCAGAACTCGTCCAGCTATGGGCGTCCATCCACGCCGCTCGCGCTGGGTGGCGGCAAGATGTGCGGCATCGGCATGCAGGTTAATACCGACGGCTACGGCTGTGTGGCGCTGGATATCAATCGCGATACGCTCGCGTACGAGTGGGTGGATGCCGATATGAGCGGCGTTGCCCCGGAGGATGTGTTCGACAGACTCGACACCATGGTCACGGCTATGGAGCGCCAGCTCAAGCGCAAGGGGTGCACTGTTGCCGGTGTCGCTTGTGCGCTGCCTGGCTTGGTCACGCCCAAGAAGCAACTGCTTATGGCACGCAATCTTGGTTGGGAAAATGTCGATCTGATGCAGTTCGAGGTTATGCGTCGCTGCGACGTGCATTCCGGCAATGAGGCAAAGATGGCGGCTATCGCGCAGATCCCAGGCTATGCATGCGCCCGTGCGGACTTCCTCGATGCCGTGGACTGCACTGACTCCTTTATTTATCTGTCCTGCGATATCGGCATCGGCGGAGCCATTGTGCGTGACGGCGAGGTAGTGACGGGATCTCACGGGTTCGCCGGCGAAATCGGTCACATTTCGGTCTCGTTGGATGGTCCGGTGTGCCGGTGCGGAAGAAAGGGCTGTCTGGAAGCATATGCCGGTCGCCGTGCGCTGGTGGAGGCGTCTGGTGTGGCAAGCGGCAACGATGCCGCCAGTGTCGCAGCGTTGGATAGGTTGCTGGATGCGTGGCATGCCGATGACGCGCAGGCGGTGAAGGCCGTTGAACGTGGCATCGATGCGCTGGTTTCGGCCATCGCCTCGGCAGTGAACCTGGCTGACGTCGATACCGTACTGTTGGGCGGTTGGTGGATCAATTTCGGCCAATCGTTCTATGAGCTGCTTGAGTCCCGTCTGCAGGAGCAGGTGCTGGGCGCTTCGGATATGCAGGTGAGCGTGTCCATGCCGCCTGTTGCCGACCATCCCGCGCTGTATGGTGCCGCGGAGGTCGGACTGCGCAGGTTCATCGACAATCCGCTGGCATTCATCGCCGACAGGGTGTGATACCCGCGAACGAAAAACGGTTCTTTGTGAATCCGTGACGGCTTACGTGCGATTCGCGCAATCATCGGGTTTGCGTGGAATGCTTTCGCTGTTCAGTCATGTGCGTTCACGAAGGCCTGGCGAGATTGCGCATGCGCACGGTCAATTCCTCCACGTCGTCGGTGGACGTCACATTGGTGATGATCATGGCGAATTCAGCGCCGCTGACACGTGAGAGCGTAGCGTTTTCCGGCATCAGCCGGCTCAGACGCATGCTCACGGATCGCAGCACGGTGTTAGCGATTCTGCGTCCGTAATGTTCATTGACGTCACGAAGATGCTCCACGCCGAAGTACACCACCACAACCAGATTGTGCACGTTCTCGGTCTGCGTGCCTTGGAATCCGGATTCCATTCTGGGGTGCGCTGGCCATGCCGGTTGTCCGGAAACGTTTATTCGTAGGTATTGGCGTAGGCGGATTCCTTGCTCGCCCATGCCGTCGTAGTGCTTGATTTCCCAATGACCCGATCTGCGAGGACATCGGCATCCCGGTACATGCTGGGCGATGATCTGCTCGTCGCGATCTCATCGCAACGATTTCCGCTGGTTCTCCATCCGTTCGTGTGTTTTGCATGGATTTCGGCTGTGCCGACGGGAGTCGTTCTTCATGGGAAGTCGTTATTCATGATGAACTGGGACAAAACGAGACGGATTGAAATACAAAGGGAGGTCAAGGGACTGTGTCCGGAACATGCGTAAGCGTTGGGGCGGGCGTATGGCAGTAAAGAGAAGAGATAGGAAGGCCGCTGCCCGTAAGGGCAGCGGCCTTCTCATGTATCAGCCGTATCGGCTAGCCCGGTGTGGGCGGTGGCGAGACCCCTTCGTTCCACTATTGCGGATTGAAGGCGGCCTCACCGCCTGGCGTCACGCCTGCTTTTTCTTCAGCATGATCGCTGCGCCGAGCAGCAGGGCGGCGATGCCGGCGATCACGATGGCCGCAACCGGCGCACCGGTGTTCGCGGTGGAACCCTGCTTGGTCTTGTCGTTGGCCTTGTTGGTGGCGGGCTTCGTGTTCGTGCCCGGGTTCGACGGTTCGACCGGCGCATCCGCTTCGAATACGGCCTGGACGGACACGCTGCCATCGGGCATGGCGAAGGCGTTGTTCTCAACGGAGACGCCGCCCTTGAGCACCTTCCACTCCTTGAAGTGGTAGCCCTGGTCCGCGGTGGCGGTCAGCGTGACCTTGTCGCCCTTGGCCGCGCGTTCGACGTTTGCGGAGGCGGAGCCGCCCTCGGTGGCGGAGACGTTCACGGCGTACTGCGTATCGCGCACGCGCCACAGCTGGGTGCCGTAGAACGGGTTCGCGGTGCCGACCACCATGTAGTCGTCGGTGTCGCAGAAGATGCGCAGGCCGTGGTTGAACGGGTCGCCGAAGCCCTCATCGGTGACGGTGCCGACGGTCACGCCTTCGTTCGTGGCGGAACGGTCGGTGATCTCGAACAGGTTGAAGCCGCGCTTGGACTTGGACAGGTACGGCAGGGACTTGGCGTAGGCCTTGAGATTGGCCTTGCTGGTCAGTTTGACGATTGTCTCGTACAAGCCCTTGAACTTGTCGGGGATGATGTCGTCAATGCCCTGGAACGCGTCCACGACCTCACCGTAGTTGTTGGCGAAGTCGGCAGAGCCCTTGTCGGCAAGCTGGGAGCCGAGAGCGTCCAGCTCGTTGTTGATGTCGAAGAGCTGCGAAGCCTCGTCGGAGGAAGCGGATGCCGCCAGGCTGCCCGGCACGATGCTGCCGTCCTTGATGCCGTCGACCAGTTCCTTGGTCTGAGCGGCGGTTAGGCTGATCGGCTTGGCGTTGGTGACCGACTTGGCGTCGGCGGTCTGCGGCTGGGCGGCGGAGGCGTCCTTGCCGGCCTCGGTGCGAGCCCATTCGACCAGTGCCTCGGGATCGTCGGTGGACGGCATGGCCTGGGCGGATACCGTGGCGTTCCGGTCGGCGCTCTGCGCAGTGATGGCGGAGGCCGGATCGGTCGACCCGGTGCCCCACAGCAGGCGCAGGAACACGCGCAGGTAGTGCACGGTGTTGTTCCAGTCCTTCTCGCTCATGTTGAGGATGTCGCCGTTGGTGAACTGGGCGATCGGCTCCAGCAGGGTGGTGGTGTTCATAGTGGACAGGTACATCTTGCCCTCATGGACGGTGGTCTGCCAGGTGTACTGGTTCATGTGGTTGTCATAGCCGCTGCCCAGTCCGGTGGAGCCGCCCTTCGGGAAGGTACTGTTGGCGTCGCCCACCAGCATTTCGACGTTCTCGTTCTTGTCCATGCGGTACAGGTTGACGGACTGTTCGAGGTTGGTGGCCTGGGTCACGAAGTTGCTCTTGGTGACGAAGCCCTGCAGCGCGCTGGACACGTCGTTGTAGTCGCCGATGTACAGGTGGTTGCCGTAGACCTGCAGGGTGCAGGCGCCGGCGCTTACACGGCTCTTGTCGAGACCGTAGTAGTATTTAGCGCCCTTGGCGGTGTCGCCCACGAGCGGACGCCAGGTCCAATCGGCCTTGTTCGTGGTATCGCCCTTGTTCTCGCCCACATAGATGGCGAAGGAACGCATGGTGCCGGTCTTCTCGTTCAGGGTGCTGGTGTCGCCGGTGCAGACCACCACGTACAGCTTGCCGTTGAACTCCTGCACCTGGTAGATGCCGCCGCCGCCATTGACGTCCTGGCGGTGAATGGCGGGCAGGTTGTCGAAGCTCGCCATGTCGGCGATCACCTTGTAGGACTTCGGGTTGGACGGGGTCTTGGATGCCACAAGCAGGGCCTGGCCCTTGCCGTCCGCGGTCGGCTTGAGGTCGCCGGCGATCAGCGTATCGCCGAAGGAGCCGATGGCGCGGGTGGAGGTGAACACGTTGCCCTTGACCAGGGAGCGGAAGCCGTTGACGTCGACGCTGTCGTACACCTTGGTGAGTTTGTCGCCGTTGGCCGGATCGACCTCATAGATGCAGGGGAATCCGTTCTGGTAGGCCATGGCGGCCTGGATCTCCTGCGGGGTGAGCTCCTTGTTGCTGGTATCCATGACCATGCCTTCGAAGTACAGCTTGCCGTTCATCGTGAAGGCGCTGCGGAAGGTCGGGATCACGCCGCGGCCGCCGTCGATGCCGGCACTCTTGGACATGAGGATCTTGGTCTCGCCGGTCTTCACGTTGAACTTGAACAGCATGCCGCCGGCGCTCTTGCCGTCGGGCTCGCCAAGGTACATGTTGCCCGCATACATGGTCTGGATGAGCGCGGTGGCCTGTTCGGCGGTCATGCCAAGGCTGGTCATGTCACGGCTCAGAATGGCCTGCACGCCCAGACCGCCGTACATGGTGCCGATGTACACCCAGTCGCCGTAGGATGCGGCGGCGTAGCTGTAGGACTGGCCGCGGTCGCCATTGCCGGCGGTGCTCAATCCGGAGGTGTAGGGGGCGATGGTGCCGTTGCCAGTGTAGTCGACTACGCCGTCGGCTTGGCTCAGGCCCTGATCGGCATGGCTAACCTTTTCGAAGGTCATACCGTTGCTGTTCTGGGAATTGTAGGTGTATTGGGGCGTCAGGTTGGTGGAGTCGTCCGCCATGGCGGTGGCCGGGATTCCGGCAAGAGCCGTTGCACAGGCGACGATTGCGCCAAGGCATACGATTGCCCTGTTTCTCATCTCTTTCTCCTGTCTTCGCGCGACATGTGTCTTCGCGCGACATGGAACTTCAATAACGGAGGCACGGGTATTCCAGTCGTGAATTGTGGAAAGCCGAATGATATGAAGAGCTTTCTTCCTCCATGCAACAGGGTATCGGCGATTACTGACAAGCCGTCATAGCGAAAGTCTCGTTAAAAACAACAAAAATGACATGGAACACCGGCGATTCTGTTGCCATTTCGGTGTGGCGATACGGGTTCGAATAGGTGGAAAGCGTATTGCAGTGTAAGGCGGAAGCCCTGATAAAAGGGAGGCGTGCGGTATGCTATACCAAGGTTGGGTTCCTATTAACAACAGGTTAGATAACGATATGACTGCGAAGAGGCGCATACTCGCGTTCGAATCATCGGTGAAATGGCTGTGGCGAGACATGCTGTATGGGTATATCGTCCATTGAACTGATTAATGAGATAGCGCATTATTTATAAACTTATGAATAACGATTTGCTGGCGTATTGCCATGACGATCCCGCTATGGGCGATGGCAATATTCCGTGGGTGGGATATACTTCCTCTGTTGCCCTCGTAGCTCAGTCGGTTAGAGCAGCACCCTTATAAGGTGTTTGTCCTGGGTTCAAGTCCCAGCGAGGGCACGCATAAGACCCACTGGTTCCAGTGGGTCTTTTTGTATATTCAACACCTTGCCGTCATGTGGCTTGCCGGCGTGCTTGTGTGCGGCCCGGTAGACAGGTTGAACGTCAGGTCGGCGATTGGCGCAAGCTTCAGATCGGCGAACGCCCTCATCAGCGAAGGCTCCACCATGCTCTCCAACGTCGCGGTGCTGCGCTCGCTGCCATAGCGGATCATCGGCACTCCGGCGGTCAGCGCCTCCGCCGCCGCCGGTGTCCCAGCCTTCGCCTACACTTTCGAAGGTTCCGGTTCACGCCCGCCAACGGGGCGAGGCGACCCGGGTCACCTGAATTCCCTAGGAGACACTATGAAGCAGGGTATCCATCCCGATTACCATGCCGTCGAAGTCCTGTGCTCGTGCGGCAACACCTTCGTCACCCGTTCCACCGCCAAGGGCGACCACATGACGGTCGACGTGTGCGCGAAGTGCCACCCCTTCTACACCGGCAAGCAGAAGATTCTCGATACCGGTGGCCGCGTTGCTCGTTTCGAGAAGCGCTACGGCAAGAAGAGCAAGTAGCTTATCGAACGCCAGCCCGTTCCCGGTCCGTCCGCATGCATATGCGGCGACGGCCGAGCAGGGCTGGCGTTTTTGTATGCTCAGACCCGTTGCGGTCGCGGCAAGTCGCAGTATGTCGCAGCATGCATACCGAATCAACATAATCATCAAGGAAGCACATGGCAGACGAACAGTTCCCCGCGGCACAGGCTGCGCTGAAGGAATATCAATCGCTTGAAGAACAGATGGCCAGCCCCGAAGTGGTGACCGACCCGAGCGCGATGCGTAAACTCGGCCGTCGTCATGCCGAGCTCGGTAGCATCGTCAACGCATACAACGCGTATCTTGCCGTGAAGAACGATCTTGAAGCGGCTCGTGAAATGGCGTCCGAGGATCCGGATTTCGCAGCCGAGGCCAAGAGGCTTGAAAACGAACTGCCCGACGTGGAGGAGAAGCTGCGTACAGCGCTTATTCCACGAGATCCGGACGATGCGCGCGATACGATCATGGAGATCAAAGCCGGTACCGGCGGCGAAGAGGCCGCGTTGTTCGCAGGCGATCTGCTGCGCATGTACACCCGATATGCCGAAAAACGCGGCTGGACCGTCAGCGTGCAGTCCGAGAACACCACCGAGCTTGGCGGTGTCAAGGATGTGCAGGTTGCCATTCGCGCCAAGGGGACCCCGGCTCCGGAAGACGGCGTGTGGGCGTCGTTGAAATACGAAGGCGGCGTGCATCGCGTGCAGCGTGTCCCCGTCACCGAATCCCAGGGGCGCATCCAGACTTCCGCAGCGGGCGTCATCGTGTTCCCCGAAGCCGACGATGACAACGACGAGATCGACATCGATCCCAAGGACCTGAAGATCGATATCTTCATGAGCTCCGGCCCGGGCGGCCAGTCCGTGAACACCACGTATTCGGCTGTACGCATGACGCATATCCCGACCGGCATCGTGGTGAGCATGCAGGATGAAAAATCCCAGATCCAGAACCGTGCCGCCGCATTGCGTGTGCTCAAGTCCAGGCTGCTGGCCATGAAGCACGAGCAGGAAGCCGCAGAGGCCGCCGATATGCGTCATTCGCAGGTGCGTTCCCTCGACCGTTCCGAACGAATCCGCACCTATAACTTCCCGGAGAACCGCATCGTCGACCATCGCACGAACTACAAGGCCTACAACCTGGACGCGGTGCTCGACGGCGACCTGCAGGCCGTAATCGATTCCGACATCCAAGCAGATGAGGCCGATCGGCTGGCGCACCAGCAGTAAGCATATGGCCGTCTCCGCCCCCTAAATGAGCGGAGGCGGCCATTTCGTCGTACGGAACAGCAAACATATCAACGTAAGGGAAAAGGAGCAGAGCGCAATGATGGACGAAATCATCGGCAAGGCAATCGCCACGCTGCGCGAAGCGGGCGTTGACACTCCGGAGCATGACGTGAAACTGCTGCTTGCCGAAGCGGCGGGATGCGAACTGAGCGATGTGGACAAGGCCATGCTCATGGGCGATCCGATCGATTATGATGCCGAGCGTTTTGGCGCGATGCTTGCCAGACGCGCGAACCGCGAACCGCTGCAATATATTGTGGGTCACGCGCCATTTCGCTATCTCGACCTCGAAGTCGGCCCCGGGGTGTTCATTCCCCGTCAGGAAACCGAGCTTGTAGCACAGGAGGGCATCGACTGGATCACCCGAAACGGGTTGTACAATCCGCGCGTGGTCGATCTGTGTGCAGGGTCCGGCGCCATCGGCCTGTCCATTGTCACCGAAGTGCCGGGCAGCCATGTGTGGGGTGTGGAGATCAACCAGCAGGCCGCGGCATGGACGCGCAGGAACATTGCGGCCACCATGCGCCGTTGGCCGGCACTCGCATCCAATTACGAATTGGAGATCGGCGATGCCACCAATGCGACCACCCTGGCGAAGCTTGACGGCAGCATCGATATGGTCATCACCAATCCGCCGTATGTACCGCAGAACAACATACCGGATCAGCCTGAGGTACGGGATCATGATCCGGAACTTGCACTATATGGCGGCAGCGCCGACGGCACGTTGATTCCCGAGCGTATTATCCGGCGCGCGTCCAGACTGCTCAGGGCGCAGGGCCTGTTCGTCATGGAGCACGATATCTCGCAGGGCGACCGTCTTGCCGCATTCGCGCGGACCAACGGCTTCGAACAGGTGCATGTGCGTAACGATTACACCAATCGCCCGCGGTATCTGGTCGCAGTAAAGTCCGCCATATAGAAAATATGTCGCAGCCTGCCGGGCATCTGCATATGATGAGTGACTGCATTAGGGTCGAGAAGACCAGTTAGAGAGGAAAAGACGGCAATGAGACGTAAATTTGCCGGAAGGGTCGCTGCGCTCTGCGTGGCGGCGGCCATGACATTGTCGCTAACGGCATGTTCTGGTGGCAACATGTACGCAACGAGCGAAGACAGTATGAAGCTGTCGGACAACGACATCATCACGTTGGGGTCCGTCACCACCAATTCCGGTGCCGCCGCGGCATATGGCGAGGCGGAGATCAGCGGTTTCAAGCTGGCTGTCAGCGAGATCAACGCCGCCGGAGGAATCTTCGGCAAGCAGATCAAACTCAAGTCCATGGATGACAAGGGCGATGTGATCGAGGCATCCAATGCGTTCAACCGACTTGCCGGAGAGAAGGATGTCATCGGCATTCTCGGTCCGACCATCTCATCCACCACCGGTGCAGTGGCGCCGTTGGCCGATCAGAATCAGTTGCCGTCGATCGCTCCGGCTGCGACATCCGATTCCATTGAAACCGGCGGCTACCTGTTCCGTACGTGCTTCAAGGATTCCTATCAGGGCGAGATCGCGGCCAAGTTCGCAGCCGAGGATCTGAAGGTCAAGAAGGTGGCCGTGCTCTACGGCACCGGTGACCCGTACTCCTCCGGTGTTGGCAAGGCGTTCGTGAACGCGGCCAAGAAGGCCGGTCTGGAAGTGGTCGCCGAGGAGAATTCCTCCAGCGCCGACGACACCGAATACTCGTCGCAGCTGCAGAAGGTGCAGGCCGCCGGAGCCGAGTTCCTGTATGCGCCGTACTACTATTCCGCGGCCGGTCCGTATATCATTCCGCAGGCTCGTTCCATCGGCTACAACGGGTACATCATGGGCCCGGACGGCTATGACGGATTGCAGATCACCGGAAGCAAGGCGCGGTACAACAAGGTGCTGTACACCACGCACTATTCCCCGGACGACACTTCCAACAAGAAGGTGCAGAAGTTCATCACCTCGTACAAGAAGGCGAACAACGGCGCAACGCCGAACACGTTCACCGCGTTGGGCTACGATTCCGTCTACATGTTCAAGCAGGCCATCGAGAAGGCGGGCGCCAACGCCAGTCGTGCGGATATCCGCAAGGCCATCTATGGCATGAGCTTCTCCGGCGTTACCGGCGAGTTCACACTCGACTCGCAGGGCTCTCCGAAGAAGTCCGTTATCGTGCTCGAAATGAAGAACGGCAAGCCTACCTATCGCAGTACCATCGAGCCTGCCAAGTAACGGCGGATTCGTCGATTCAATTCATCCAATCAATTATCAGAAGCAAATCAACCTCTATAAGAAAGGGGGAGTGATGGGCAATCAGATCATTATGTTTATCAGTCAGATCTTCAACGGTCTGAAAATCGGCAGCGTGTATTCCCTGGTGGCTTTGGGCTACACCATGGTGTACGGCATCATTCGTCTGATCAACTTCGCGCACGGCGACTTCATCATGGTCGGTGCGTACGTACTCATGCTTACCATTCCGGCAATCATCGCCTGCGGCCTGCCCGCATGGCTTTCCGTCGTCCCGGCGATTCTCGTGTGCGTCGCCGTCGGCGTGCTCGTGGAGAAGGCGGCCTACAAGCCCGTGCGTGAAAAGGGCAACAACATGACCGCCCTGATCACCGCAATCGCCATGAGCCTGCTGCTCGAAAACGGCTCCCAAGCCGTGTTCGGCGCCGACTACCAGACCATTCCGACGATTATCCAGATTCCGTCGCTGACCATCGGCGATCTGAAAATCGACGGTGCGACGATCGTGACCGTGTTGCTCGGCGTCATCATCATGATCGCGTTGCAGCTGTTCGTCTCCCACACCAAGCAGGGCAAGGCCATGCGTGCGGTTTCCGAAGATAAGGAAGCCTCCATCCTCATGGGCATCAACGTGAACTCCACGATCACCCTGACCTTCGCCATCGGTTCCGGCCTGGCCGCGGTCGCTTCGCTGATGTACTGCATCTCCTACCCGCAGGTGTCCCCGATGATGGGCGCCATGCTGGGTCTGAAGGCTTTCGTGGCCGCGGTGCTCGGCGGCATCGGATCCATTCCCGGTGCCATGGTCGGCGGCTTGGTGATCGGCGTGGTCGAAAGCCTGACGAAGGCCTATATCGGCACCATCACCGGAGGCGTTATCACCTCCGCATTCGCGGATGCGATTGTGTTCGGCATTCTCATCATCGTGTTGCTGGTCAAGCCGTCCGGCCTGATGGGCGAACCGGAAAGCGAGAAGGTGTGATCCTATGAAGAAGTCGATGCTTTCCATCAAACAGTCCTATCTTGTCTGCGCCGTCGGCATCGTCGTGCTGTTCGGCATCCTTATGGGCGTGTGCGAGACCGGCGCGGTATCGCTGTATGTCAAGGGTGTCATCATGACCTGCTGCATCGCGGTGATCATGACCACTTCGCTGAACCTTACTATCGGCGTGCTTGGCCAGCTGACGCTTGGCTGCTGCGGCTTCGAAGCCATCGGTGCGTATTCCGCCGCCCTGGTCAGCAAGCTGCTCGTCGCCAACGGCGTCGTCATGAACGACACCGTGCGATTCCTGCTTGTCACCGTTGTCGGCGGCCTGGTCGCCTGCGTGTTCGGCGTGCTTATCGGCATTCCGGCATTGCGTCTGCACGGCGACTATCTGGCCATCATCACGCTTGGCTTTGGTGAGATCATCCGCGTCATTATCCAGAATCTCAAAGTCGCCGGCGGCGAGGGCCTTGACAAGGGTCAGCAGGGTCAGGCGCTGATCGGCATCGACCGTCTGGCCAACCTGTACGTGGTGTTCTGGATCACCGTTGTCACCGTGGTGCTGCTGTTCATGTTCGCGCGCTCCCGGTATGGTCGTGCCGTCAAGGCCATACGAGACGACGAGATCGCGGCCAGCGCATCCGGCATCAACGTCACGTATATGAAAGTGCTGGTCTTTGCGATCTCCGCGTTCTTCGCCGGTATCGCCGGCGGTATTTTCGCCCAGTACATCGGTGCGCTCACCCCGAGCATGGCAGGCTGGCTGCAGTCCATCAACTACGTGATTATGGTGGTGTTCGGCGGCATGGGATCGCTGACCGGTTCCATCGTTTCCGCCATCGGCCTGACCATTTTGCCGGAACTGCTGCGTGCATTCTCCGACTATCGCATGCTGGTGTATTCGGTGGTGCTCGTGCTCATCATGATCTTCCGTCCGCAGGGCATCTTCGGCAACTGGGAGTTCTCGCTGCCTAAGGCGATCAACCGCATCTTCTACCCGAAGGGGAAGAGTGGCGGCACTGGCAAGGCAGGCAAGGGCGAAACAGCCGATTCCAAGGAGGCCAAGCATGAGTGAACCGATTCTGAGAGCGGAGCATCTCGGCATCACCTTCGGAGGTCTTAAAGCGGTCTCCGACTTCAACATGACCATCGATAAGGGCGAACTGGTAGGTTTGATCGGGCCGAACGGTGCCGGTAAGACCACGGTGTTCAATCTGCTCACCGGTGTCTATCAGCCGACCGAGGGCGAGTTCTTCCTGGACGGCAAGCGCATGAACGGCAAGAAGACCTATCAGGTCGTGCGTGCCGGTATCGCGCGAACCTTCCAGAACATCCGCCTGTTCAAGCAGATGACCGTCGAAGAGAACGTGCTGGTCGCATTCAACGAGTCGTTCACCTACAAGATGGGCGGTGCGATCTTCCGCACCCCGCGTTTCTGGAAGCAGGAGAACGATATGCATACCAAGGCCATCGATCTGCTGCGCATCTTCAACCTTGAGGGCTTGGCCAACACCGAGGCCGCGAATCTGCCGTATGGCGCCCAGCGCAAGTTGGAGATCGCGCGCGCTTTGGCCACCGGTATGAAACTGCTGCTGCTCGACGAGCCTGCCGCAGGCATGAATCCTACGGAGACCGAGGATCTGCTCAACTGCATCAACACGATCCGCGATCGCTTTGGCATCGCCATCCTGCTGATCGAGCATGATATGAGCCTGGTCATGAACGTCTGCCAGCGTATCCAGGTGCTTGATTACGGGCGTACCATCGCTTCGGGTCTGCCGGAGGAGGTCGCCAACAATCCGCAGGTGGTTTCCGCATACCTCGGCGCCGATGACGATACCGAATCCGAGGAGGGGAACTGATGCTCGACATCAAGAATCTCAGTGTGTCCTATGGCGCGATCGATGCCGTCAAGAACATCAGCATGCATGTGGACGACGGCGAGATCGTTTCGCTGATCGGTGCGAACGGCGCCGGCAAAACCACTACGTTGCATACCATCACCGGTCTGGTGCCGGCGAAATCCGGTTCGGTGATGTTCAACGGCCATGATCTGCTCAAGGAGCGCAACCACAATATCGTGACGTACGGCATGGCGCATATTCCTGAAGGTCGTCATGTGTTCACGCGCATGAGCGTCCAGGAGAATCTGGAGATGGGCGCGTTCAGCATCAAGAACGATTCGACGATGGCCGCCGACCTTGACATGGTGTTCGATCTGTTTCCGCGTCTGAAGGAGCGTCGACGCCAGCTTGCCGGCACGCTGTCCGGCGGTGAACAGCAGATGGTCGCCATGGGCAGGGCTCTGATGAGCCATCCGAACACCATTCTGATGGATGAGCCTTCGATGGGCTTGTCGCCGAAGCTGGTGAAGGAGATCTTCGCCATCATCAGGAAGCTGCATGCCGAGGGCATCACCGTGCTGCTGGTCGAGCAGAACGCGAAGATGGCGCTGTCCATCGCCGATCGCGCCTATGTGCTGGAGACCGGTTCCATCACCATGGAAGGCGATGCCAAGGATCTGCTGCACGACGAGAAGGTGCGCAAGGCGTACTTGGGCGCGTAGCGTTTCCTGTCGATATGTCGCAACGCCTCCGATTCGACCTGCCTGGTCGTGTCGGAGGCGTTGTGTTATGTCTGCGGGCCGTTCCGCTATTGCGCGTAGTCCTGCAATGCCGCTGCGTCGGCGTCGGTGATCTGGCGGATCACGTGCGCCGGATTGCCCACCGCCACGGAGTTCGCCGGAATGTCCTTGGTCACCACGGCTCCGGCGCCGATCACGCAACCGTCTCCGATGGTCACGCCGCCCAGTACGGTCACATTGCCGCCGAACCAGCAGTTCGAGCCGATGGTGATTGGACGGCCGTATTCGTAGTCGTAGTAGGAGCCGTCTTCCGCCTGCCGAACGTTGCGATCCTGCCAGCGGATCGGGTGCATGGGCGGCAGGAGCGCAACGTTCGGCCCGAACAGCACGTCATCGCCGATGCTCACCGGCGCGCAGTCCAGACAAGTGAAGTTGAAGTTCATGAATACGCGATCGCCGATGGTGGTATGGCAGCCGTAGTCGAAGAAGACCGGTCCCATGATGTCGAGATGCTCGCCGTGATGGGGGATGAGCTCGTCGAGGATCGCCTGTCGTTCGGCGCTGGCTCCACGCGGCAGAGTGTTGTATCGGGTGCATAGGTCGGCGGAATGCTCCAGTAGCGCGTTAAGTTCCGGGTCTCCGGAACGGTAGAGTTTGCCGTCCAGCATTTCGTCGTGTTCGCTACGGCGTGGTGTGCGTAGTTCGACCGGTGGCAGTGATGTCATGGTGGACTCCTTCGTCGGGATTGGGGTCTGCGGTGGTTCGTAGAGCACGCTGCAGGGCTGTTTGCGTTCACAGTATCGCGTTCACAGTATAAGGAGCGTTTTGCCCATACGGTGTCGATCGGGGTTGCGTTATGGGGCCGGCACCTGGTTTTCGCTGCGCACGCCTATGGCATGGTTTGCATCTATCGTTGCCTAGTGGTGCAATGGAAAGGTTGTACCAATGATTAAGGGAGGTGTCATGAGCGAGGTCCGCGCCATTACCGACGAGTCCCTGGCCCAGGCCGCAGCGATCGTTCGCGGCGGCGGTGTGATTGTCATTCCGACGGATACGGTGTACGGCATTGCCTGCGATCCGCGCAATGCCGAAGCCATCCAACGGATATACCAGGCCAAGCACCGTCCACAGTTCAAGGCGTTGCAGGTGCTGCTCGCCTCCATCGACGACATCGACTCCCTTGGTCTCGATCTTCCCGCACCGCTCAATCGCTTGGCCGCCGCGTTCATGCCGGGCGCGTTCTCTCCGATTGCGCTCGCCCGTCCGGATTGCACGTTGGCGACGGTGCGCAAGACTCCGACCGGAACCATGACTCAGGGGGTGCGTATCCCCAATTCAACGGCCAGCCTGCGTATCCTCCGCGCCACAGGCCCGCTGGCCGCATCCAGTGCGAACCGTTCCGGTGGCGAAAGCGCGCAGACCGTGCAGGAGGCCGTGCAGGCTCTGGGCGATAGCGTCGATCTGTATCTTGACGGTGGTGCGACCCCGGGCCATGTCTCCAGTACCGTGGTCGAGGCCGATCCACATTCGCGCGACGGCATCGCCATTCTGCGCGAGGGCATCATCGGTCAGAACGCCATTCATCAGGCATTGCACATCAACGGCGGGGGATTGGGCATATGAGGATCTACCTGTTCATTGCGGCGATTGCCGGTGGCGCCACCTATCTGCTGACGCCTTTGATTCGCCATCTGGCCATCCGGATCGGCGCCGTGGGCGAGGTGCGCTCGCGCGACGTGCATACCATTCCCACGCCGCGTATGGGTGGTTTGGCCATGATGCTGGGGTTCGTCATCGCCATGCTGTTTGCAAGCAGGATTCCCTTCATTCAAGGCCTGTTCCACGAGAATCATCAGGCGTGGGTGGTGATGATCGGCGCGGTGCTGATCTGTCTTCTGGGTATGGCCGACGATCTGTGGGATCTCGATTGGATGCTGAAAATGGCGGGGCAGCTGCTTATTTCGGTGTTTGTGGCGTGGGGTGGTCTGCAGATCATCTCATTGCCGCTGGGGTCTTTGGTAACTGCGTCTCCCAGCCTGTCCATGGCTATTACGGCGTTTCTGATTGTCGCCTCGATCAATGCGGTCAATTTCGTGGATGGCCTTGATGGCCTTGCCTCGGGTATCGTCGCAATTGGCGGCATCGCGTTTGCCATCTATTCGTACGTGCTGGCGCGTACCTCTCCCTCATACGCTTCCATGGCCACGCTGATCGATGTTGCGATGGTGGGCATCTGCACGGGGTTCATCATGCATAACTGGCATCCGGCAAAATTGTTCATGGGCGATTCCGGTTCCATGCTGCTGGGCTATCTCATCACCTGCGCCTCCATCGTGATGACCGGCCATATCGATCCGGCGTCCGTACATACCAGCGTCTATCTGCCGGTGTTCATGCCGATTCTGCTGCCGGTGCTGGTGCTGTTCCTGCCGGTGCTCGACATGTGTCTTGCCATTGTTCGGCGTTTGAGCAAGGGGCAGTCTCCGATGCACCCCGACCGTATGCATCTGCATCATCGCATGCTGCGCATCGGTCATTCCGTTCAGGGGGCGGTGCTGATTCTTTGGGCTTGGGCTGCGCTGATTTCCTTCGGATCGTTGATGATTCTGTTCGTTCCCGCATGGTTGGTGCTGGTCGGCATGGTCGTCGCCGCCGCAATTCTTACGGTTGTCACCATGTATCCGTATTTGAAGCATCGTCTTGTCGAACTGCGCGAGGAGGATTCGGTCAACGCCAATCGGCAGTAGTCGTGTCCGCATCCTGTCATGTCGTATGCCAATAAGTCAGGTGTCGTTCATATAGTGAGTACATGGCTACAAATTCTGATATCTTTGCAGAGCCTCAATCTGCATACGCACCGCTTCCGACCATCTTCGCTAGCCTTGGCCTCGCCTATGACGATGTGCTGCTGCTGCCTAACGCGACGGATGTCATCCCCTCTGAAGTAGATACCACCACCCATCTGACCCGTAAGATCACGATGAAGGTTCCGGTACTTTCCGCTGCAATGGATACCGTAACCGAGGCTGAAATGGCCATCGCCATGGCTCGTAATGGCGGCATCGGCGTGCTCCACCGTAATCTTTCCATTGATGACCAGGCTGCCCAGGTCGATGTGGTCAAGCGTTCCGAATCCGGCATGATCACCAACCCGCTGACTGTGAGCCCCGAGGTCACTCTGGCCGATCTCGACAAGCTGTGCGGCAAGTTCCGCATCTCCGGCCTTCCTGTAGTCGATAAGGACAATAAGCTCGTCGGCATCATCACCAACCGTGATATGCGTTTCATTCCTTCCGAGGATTACGACACGCTCAAGGTCAAGGATGTGATGACCCGTGAGAACCTCATCACCGGTCCGACCAATATCTCCAAGGATGACGCGCATCGTCTGCTGGCCAAGCATAAGGTCGAGAAGCTGCCGCTGGTCGATTCCGAAGGCCATCTGACCGGCCTGATCACCGTTAAGGATTTCGTCAAGACCGAGCAGTACCCAGACGCCACCAAGGATGAGCAGGGTCGTCTGCGCGTCGCTGCTGGCGTCGGCTTCCTGGGCGATGCGTACAACCGTGCCTCCGCGCTGATGGAGGCCGGTGTCGATGTGCTGGTCGTCGACACCGCCAACGGCGAGGCCCGTCTTGCGCTCGACATGATCTCCCGCCTCAAGCATGATTCCGCGTTCGACAACGTGCAGATCATCGGCGGTAACGTTGCCACCCGTTCCGGTGCCCAGGCCATGATTGATGCCGGCGCCGATGCCGTCAAGGTCGGTATCGGACCTGGCTCCATCTGCACCACCCGCGTTGTCGCCGGTGTTGGTGTTCCGCAGCTCACCGCCGTGTACGAGGCCGCTCAGGCCTGTCGTGCCGCTGGTGTTCCCTGCATCGCCGATGGTGGCATCCATTACTCCGGCGATATCGCCAAGGCTCTGGTCGCCGGCGCCTCCACCGTCATGCTGGGCGGCGCCCTTGCCGGCTGTGAGGAAGCTCCGGGTGAGAAGGTTCTGCTGCATGGCAAGCAGTACAAGCTGTACCGTGGCATGGGCTCTTTGGGCGCCATGGCTCCGCGCGGCAAGAAGTCCTATTCCAAGGATCGTTACTTCCAGGCCGATGTCACCTCCAACGACAAGGTCATTCCGGAAGGCGTCGAGGGCGAGGTGCCGTACCGTGGCTCGCTCAACGCCGTGCTGTATCAGATGATCGGCGGCCTGCATCAGTCGATGTTCTACATCGGTGCCCACAACATCGCCGAGATGCCGGAACGCGGCAAGTTCATCCGCATCACCGATGCCGGCTTGCGCGAATCCCATCCGCACGACATCATGATGACCGCCGAGGCTCCGAACTACACCGGTTTCCATAACTGATCGCAGTTCGCGTCGTAAGGCGTAGGTTGTACATAGGCGAGGGCCGTTCCATTGTGGAGCGGCCCTCGTTGCATATCCATCCCTAGGCTGTCGTTTTGGTGGGTGTGTTTGTGCGACGCGCCGTTGTCTGGTTGTTCTGTGGTGTGGCGTGGCTGGTGTGGGTGTGGTT
>ERZ1032445.127-NODE-127-length-19920-cov-5.734760_pt1 | contig 19920 bp, 15 predicted proteins | sample MGYA00518161_ERZ1032445 | MGnify/ENA primary metagenome ERZ1032445 (study PRJEB33719, sample SAMN04261326) | wastewater metagenome | biome: periurban shantytown; feature: human; material: feces | host: Homo sapiens | place: Peru: Lima | collected 2013-01-24 ...
AGTGGAGTGCCTTAGGGGGCGGATATGGCTGACTAAGTCAGTTGCTAATCTCCATCTTCTTCAACCACCCTCAGTCGCCTGCGGCGCCAGCTCCCGCCAGCGGGAGCGTAAGCCGAGAATCGGATAGGATTTCTCGGGCGTGGTCCAGGGAAGCTTCGGATTCGCTGCCGGAGAGCATGCGGGCGATTTCGTGGACACGGGTTTCGCCGTTGACTTCGGCAATGGTGGTGACCACGCCCAAATCGTCGTCATCGGCATCCGGCGGCTCCTTGGTGACCACGAACTGCGCGTCCGCCCACGAGGCGACCTGCGCCAAGTGGGTGACGACGATGACCTGCGCGCTGCGGGCCAGCCGTGCCAGACGTTTGCCCAGTTCGACCGCGGCCTTGCCACCCACGCCGGCGTCAACCTCGTCGAAGATGAAGGTCTGGTCGGCACCGCCGCGCGTGTCGGCGGCCACCAGCTCCAAGGCCAGCATCAGTCGGCTCAGTTCACCGCCCGAAGCGCTTTTGCCCATCGGCAACTGCGGCGACCCCTCGAACGGCGTAAACAGGAACGCGATATCGTCGCGACCATACGGGCCGAGCGGATCATCGGCCTTGTCTCGCGGCGTGACGCGCACTTCCAAGGAGGCGCCCAGCATGGCGAGCGAGCCGAGTTCTTCAGTGACGCGCGCACCCAAGTCGGCAGCGGCAGCCACGCGCGCGGCGCTCAGCACGTCGGCGGCGGCGAGGGCCGCATCGTACAGCGTCTGCCGTTCGGATTCGAGTTCGGCGACCTTTTCCGGCGAGGCATCCAGATCCTCCAGATCGAACGCCGCCTTGTCCCGCCAAGCGAGCACGTCGGCCAAGGTGGGGCCCCACCGACGGGTGAGGTCGCCAAGCTCGTGGATACGGCCGTTGATCTGGTCCAGATCCTCCACGCTGCCTTCGTCGCCCAGCTCCTGGCTCAGGGCGAACACCACGTCGCCCAAATCGGCATTGATGGATTCAAGCCGATCGGCCTGCTCGGCGAACGTGCCGCCGACGCGAATCGCGCGCAACGAGGTCACCGCATGATTGATGAGTTCCACGGCCGAAGCGCCGTCGGCGGCGTCCACATCCACCTGCGAGGCATCCAGCGCGCCCAGCGCCGAACCCACGCCTTGGGCGATGTCGGCCGCGTTTTCGATGCGTTCGCGGCGCGCCTTCAGCTCCTCATCCTCCCCCGGCTGCGGGTCGGTTCGGTTGATGCGGTCGATGGATTCGCGCAGGTAGTCGGCCTGTTGGCGGGCAGAGGATTCCTGCGAGCGCAGGCGTTCCAGCCGCTCATCCATGGCGGCCAGCGCATCCCACGCCTTGCGGTAGGCGGCCAGTTCGGCTTCGTCTCCGGCCACCCGGTCCAGAAACTCGCGTTGCCGTGCGGCGGCCGCGATTTTCAGCTGATCGGTCTGGCCATGAATGGTAACCAGTTCGCCGGCGATGGCCCCCAGCACCGAACGCGGTACGGACTTGCCGCCGAGCACGGCCCGCGAACGTCCGGAAGCGCGTACGGTGCGGGAAAGGAACAGTTCGCCGTCTTCGGGGTCGACGCCCGCGTCATGGGCCTTGGCCACGGCCGCGGCAGCACCGGTGAACCCACTGTCGGCATCGCCAGAACCGGCATCGTTGGTGTCGCCGGAATGTTCAGATGCGACGGCATCATCCGAGAGCGCGAAAATCGCCTGGGCCCAAGCCTCGTCCGCCCCGGCCGAGACGCGCGAGGATTCGGCGGCCCCACCGGAGACCAGTCGGATCGCGGAGAGCAGCATGGATTTGCCGGCGCCGGTCTCACCGGTGATGGCGGTCATGCCTGCGGCCGGCGCAATGGTGGCTTCTCGAATCGGCCCCAGATTGCGGATATCGAGTTCTTCGAGCATCAGGCCCCTGCCTTGCCGTCACGTTCGCCCGGCTTGTCGGGCTCGATACCAGCGACGCCAGCGTCACCGGCAACGGCAACGCCAGCCGCATACGCGGCCGCCGGGAACGTGTGCCCGTGATGCAGCGACTGGCTCGAGGCCTCGTTGCGTGCGTGCTCGCGCCAACCGACCACGGGCAGATCGAACTTGGAGACCAGACGGTTGGTGAACGGCACGCCGGAGAGTCGGGCGAGGCGCAAGGTATCGCGCGATTCGCGCACCATGACGCGCGTACCCTGCGGCAGGGCGCGCTGACGGCGTCCATCGCAGCAAATCCAGCCTTCGGACATGGAATCGTCCAGAATATCGATGGTGAAGGTCGAGCCGGAGCCGATGATCAGCGGCCTGGCGAACAGGGCGTGCGCGGCCAACGGAATCAACTGCAGGGCCTTGACGTTCGGCCACATGACCGGACCGCCCGCGGAGAAGGCGTAGGCGGTGGAACCGGTGGGCGTGGAGACGATGACGCCGTCCGCGCCGAACGAGTTCATCTCCACATCGTCCACGCGGATGGACAGTTCGACCATCTTGCCCCGGTCGGCGCGTTCCAGTGTGATGTCGTTCAGCGCCCAATCCTCAATGGGCTTGGTGGCGCCGGGCAGCCAGACGTCCACATGGGCGATCATGCGTTCGTCGATCGAATAGTCGTGGGTGGCGACCCGGCGGATCGCCTCGTCGATCTGGAAGCTTTCGAATTCGGCCAGGAAGCCGACATGCCCCATGTTCACGCCGAGAATCGGCACCTGGGTGCAGTGGACGAGTTCGGCGGCGCGCAGTATCGTGCCGTCGCCGCCCAGGACCACGACGATTTCGGTGTCGTCCGATACGCACGGCGGCTGCACGCCGAAATCGGGGGCCTCGGTGTTGTCGATGATGGTGACTTCGAAACCGGCCACTCGCAGCTGGCTCACCGCCTCGGCCACTACGGTTCCGGTCTGCCTGAGCCTGGTATGCGTCACCACCACCGCGTTGCGCTTGGCCATGGCATCCTCCTGTCGATTCGGTCGCACTGCTCATTATTCTAACCGCAGACACCGTCATCAGTCGTACAGGTGTTCGAAAAATGCTGCTTCGTGGCGCGTCGCCAGCAACGTTCCACAGAGTCGATTATCGTAAGGCTTCGGCATACAATGGCGTACAGCCGCGCAATCACCGTACGCGTGCCGTGCGCAGCGCGATGGCATGCCGTATGACCGTACAGCAGTATCAGTTGAGGAGCTTGAGGACCCATGGCCAATGACTTCGACGAATCCTCCGCCAATGAGGAGGCCTCGAAGGGACTGTCATGGTGGTATTCAGCCGATGTACAGAGCCGAGACAAAAGCGATAAAACCGCCAAGCGCATTCGACGTATCAGCATCACCGACCGTCTGCTCAGGCACCCGGGCCGTCTGTCCATGATGTATTTCGGCGCACTGATCATCATCGTCACCGGTTTGCTGCTGCTGCCGATCTCCACATCGGACATCATCTTCACCAATTTCCCGATCGCGTTCTTCACCGCCGTCTCGGCCCTGTCCACCTGCGGCATTCCGGTGGTGAACACCGGCGAATACTGGTCGATGTTCGGCCAGGTCGTCGTCCTGTTCTCCATCCAGTTCGGCGGTCTGGGAGTCATGACCTTCGCCTCGATGGTGGCTCTTGGCGCTTCCCGCAGACTCAAGGTCTCCCAGCGTATGCTCACCGCGAACGAGCTGGGCACCACGAAGCTTTCCGAGGTCAAAGGCGTGCTCACCGTGGTGCTGGGCACCTCCATCATCGCCGAGGTGCTGACCTTTGTGCTGCTGCTGCCCGACCTGTTCCGCGTGAACCATGGCAATATGGGGCGTACCTTGTGGCAGGCGCTGTTCTACGCGGTGTCGGCCTATAACAACACCGGTTTCACGCCGGATGCCACTGGTCTGCATGTGAACCGTTGGGGCGTGGGGCTGCCGATTCTCATCAGTGCATTCATCGGAACGCTCGGCTTCCCCGTGGTGCTGAATCTGGTGCAGTGCGCACGCCGGCGGCTCAGCCCGAAACGTTGGACATTGCACACCAAACTCACTTTGGTGACCACCGCTGTGCTGGTGGCCACCTCACTGGCTTGGTTCCTGCTGGTCGAGTGGAGCAATACCGGCCTGTTCCCCGCAGATGACCCCGGCATGAAGATGCGCCGTGCGATGAGCGCCGCCGTCATGCCCCGCTCCGCCGGTTTCGATATTTCCTGGGTGCCCGAAGTCACGAATGAGACCAAGGTGTTCATGAGCATACTCATGTTCATCGGCGCAGGTTCCTCATCCACCGCTGGCGGCATCCGTGTCACCACGTTCGCGGTGATTCTCTTGATTTGCCGCGCCGCATTCACCGGCCATCGCGATGTCACCGTGTTCCGCCGCCGTATCCCCCGCCGTATTCAGATGACCGCCGTGTCCGTGACCACAGCCTGCTTTGCGCTGGTTATGGTCGGTGCGCTGATGCTGATGTTCACCACCGACTGCGCGTTCGTGGACGCCGTGTTCGAAGCCTGCTCGGCCTTCTCGTTGGGTGGTTATTCGGTGGGCGTGGCAAGCGCCGGCAATCCGGCCAGTCTGTTTATTCTGTCCGCCGAGATGATTGTCGGACGACTTGGCCCGTTGACCATCGCCTACTCCATCAGCCGACCGATGGCTCCCGAACCTATTCGTTATCCGCAGGAAAACATTATCGTTGGCTGATCGGCCATTCAATCGGCACCCAGCAATCTGACATAGAGAGGACCATCATCATGGCAGCAAAACCGAGCGGCAACAAAAGCGTGCTGGTCATCGGACTGGGCCGTTTCGGCGGGTCCGTGGCCGCCACCCTCGACCAGATGGGTCAGGATGTGCTCGCAGTGGACAAGAATCCGGAGCTTGTGGCCCGTTGGTCCGCGCATCTGCCCACCATTCAGGCCGACATGACCGATGTGCTGGCCATCGAGCAGATCGACGCCTCCCAGTTCGACACGGCCGTCGTGGCCATCGGCGACAGCATCGAGGCTTCGGTGATCATCACCGGCAACCTGCTGGACGCCGGCGTTTCCGACCTGTGGGCCAAGTCCGTGTCCCAAGAGCATGCGCGCATTCTGCAGCGCATCGGCGCCCGTCACATCATCAATGCGGAGACCGATGCCGGCAAGCGCGTGGGTCATCTGGTGGCCGGCAATTATCTGGATTACATCGAAATCGACGGGCCGTACACCGTCGTCAAGATCCACACGCCCCTGTACGCGGTAGGCCGCAGCATCGAGGACGTGCAGGTGCACGGCAAATACGGCGTGACCGTGGTGGGCCTCAAGGCCCCAGGCAAGGAGTTCCAGTACGGTTCCAAGGAACTGGTCATGCATCGCAACGACGAACTCATCCTCATGGGCAAGCAGGATCAGATCGACCACTTCATCCAAGGCTAGCCCCCCTAACTGCGCTCGTTATACCCCCTATCTGCTCACATCGTGACCGATATAACCCCCTCAACATGGATGCGCTCATTATTGTGGCAATAAGCCATAAAGCTGTACGTCCATATTAATAAGGGGAGTTTTATCATCATGGGCAAGCATACGCAGAATTGCACGCTGATAGGCAAAGGAGTCTACGGCACCATAGGAGTGGACCAACGTTCCCGTCTTGCCGATGGCGCGCATTTTCACACCATGATTGTGACCAGCACCCTCGAGGCCTCAGTTATAGAAGGGGACAAACTGGTCATCAAAAGTGGCATTGTGCGGTGTGATGGTGATATTCGCGTATCCAGCATCAGCGGCAGCGGCGACATCGAAGTCGGCGGCGACATTATTTGCGATGAAATAACCTTTACCGGCAAACTACGATGCAACGGCGATATCGTTTGTTCCGGAAATCTGTCCGTCAATGGCTCCCTAGGCACCCGTCATATTAGCGGTCAGACAGTCCGCTTGAACGGCGTGTTGAAGGGTCATGACGTCAACAGCAGGGCTCTGGAAGTTCATCCACTCCGCAGTACGATGTTTTCTCGTTTTGATATGGATGGGTATGAGGATGGCAGCACGGTTCGCCATATCACAGCCGTCACGGTTGAAGCCAACCATCTGCAATGCCAGACTTTGACGGCGGACTCCGCCATGCTACGCAACGGCAGTGCGGTGGAAAGCGCCACGTGTGCCACCGCAATAGGCATCGACCGTACCTCCAGCGTGCTGCTGGTGAACGGAGACTGCCAACGCATTCATCTCAAAACAGCGTAAAGCAGGTATTCCTCATTACCGTGGGTGCCGATGATGGGACTATCGGCAGTGGCCACCACGTCAAGTCCGTGCTGTTCAGCACAGGCGACCACGTCGTGTAATGCCCGCTCCCGCAATGCCGGATCTTCAACGATGCCGTTTTTGCCGAGTCCTGCCCGGCCGACCTCGAACTGCGGTTTGACCAGTAACACAATCTGCGCACCGGGAGCCGCGATGCGTGCGATTACCGGAATCACATAGGTCAGGGAAATAAAGGAGACATCGGAGACAATCATCGCCGGCCGGTAAGGCAGGTCGTCGGCCTCTACTTCGCGAATGTTGACGCCGCTCATTTCGATGACGTGCTCGTCATTGGCGATGCGCGGGTCGAGCTGGCCGTGCCCAACGTCGAGCGCTACGACTTTGGCCGCTCCCCCGCGCAACAGTACGTCGGTGAAGCCACCGGTGGAGGCACCGATATCCAGACATTCCAAGCCTTCCGGCCCGGTAAGGCCATTGCCGGCAAAGGTTTCGAACGCGCCCAAGAGTTTGTAAGCGCCTCGGGAGACGTAGTCGTCGCCTTTATCCACGGCGAGTTCGCTGTGCCCGGCTTTGACCATGAACGATGGCTTGGTGATGGTCTCGCCGTCCACGCGCACATGCCCGGCCTTGATGAGTCGCTGCGCTTTGGCCCGCGATTCGACCAGTCCCGAAGCCACGAGCATCATGTCAAGTCGGTCAAGTGGAGTCGCGGGATCGATATGCTGCTCGGTCATATATCTTCCTTTCGGCCCACCATCCACCAACGGGGTGGCTCGGCATGGAGCCACCATCCAGCACTTCACGTCATCTTCCGCTGGCGGGAGAATGAATCACCTCTGCTAGCTGCGGCTGTTATCAAGCTCGTGTTGTAAGGATTCCAGCACGTTGCGATAGGTCTCAAGCTTGCGGTCGTTGTCTTGTTCATCGATATCCGCAAGTTCGGGGTATCGCTCGGTGACCGGCGCATGTTCGCTATCCGTAGGCATAGGACTATGCCTCGATGGCGAACACCGGTACCGTGGCCTCGCTAAGCTGTGCGCCTTGGTCGGCGGCTTCCCATGCGGCGCATACGGCGGCGCGCAGGCCGTCCATACTGGTGGGGTCGCTGACGTGTACCTGGCCGTTTTCAAACCAAGCGCTAGCCTTGCGGCATTCCCAAGTACCGCTCTCATCGCGGACCGGCTCCGGTTGGGCTTCGCCGAGTTCACGCAGATCAGGGGCGATGAATGTGGGCCTCAGGTGTGACGGAGCCAGCATCAGTTCGGTCGGGTTGGTGACACCGGTCAGCACCGCCAGCGAATCGTAGTCGCCGCGGTTACCGGCCTCGATATCGGTGTCGAGGCGGTCGCCAATGGCGATGGACGCCTCCTTGGGCACCAAATCGTGGCCTTCGGCGGCGTTCAGTTCGCGGGCCTCATCGTACATGTACGCTTCCGGCTTGCCAGCGGAGGCGACCGGTTCGACGCCGGTGGCCGTGATCACGGCGCGAATCATCGATCCGCAACCGGGGGCGATGCCCAGTTCACGAGGAATCGTTAGGTCGCGGTTGGTCACGAAATACGTGGCTCCGGCCTCGACCGCGAACGCGGCATCGGCCATCATCTGCCAAGTCATATCCGGATACCAGCCCTGAATGACGGCCTGCGGGCGGTCCTGAGGACCGTCCACGATGGTCAGGCCGTTGCGGGTGACCTCATCGCGCAAATGCTCGGCGCCCAATACCTGTACGCGCGCGCCGGCGGGCAACGCCTTGGCCACCATACGGGCGGCCACCACCGAAGAGGTGATGACCTGCCACGGCTCCACGTCCAAGCCGAAGCCCTTGAGCTGGTCGGCCACCACGTGCTGGAAGCGCGAGGAGTTGTTCGTGGTGTATTCGATGGTCATGCCGGCGGCTTCGGCCGCACGAATGGAATCGGCCGCGTATTCGACCGGATTCTTGCCGCGATACACCACGCCGTCGAGGTCCAGCAGCGCAAGCTGATAGGCCTCGGCGAGCGGGCGATCGGTGCCTTTGAGGAAACGGGTCATTACGCCGTTCACTCCTCGGTTTCGGTTTCGGGTTCGGTGGAGTCGGAGTCGGCGGATTCGGCGGAATCGTCAGCCTCGGCGTCATTGGCGGAATCGGTCTCGGTCTCGTCGGCCTCATCAGACTCGGCATCACCGTCTTCAGCCTCGTCATCCTCATCGCCGTATTCCTGCTCCGGATCCGGGGCGTACTGCGCCTCATCCGGATCGATGCCGAGCTTTTCGAGCACGTCGGAGTCGTCGGTGATGTCTTCGAGATCGTGATCGATCACCACGTCGTCGCTGTTTTCGTCAATCTCCTCGTCGGCATACTGGTCCTCAAGACGGTCCAGCAGGTCGTTGAGCTGCTCGGCTTCCTTGCTGCGGCCGGCCTCTTCAAGGAAGTACTGCTCGGCCTGCACGGCACGCATGCGGTACTCACCCGGCAGCCCCTGGGAACGGCCGACGGTGTGAACCACTTCAATGGCCTTGTCCCACATCTCCAAATCGCCAAGGGCACCGGCGTACACCAGGAACATCTCGACCTTGGGAGCGCCATGCAGCTGCTTGCCCTCATCGGACAGCGCCAGTTCCACGGCCTTCTTCGGCTCTCCGACGCCACGCTCGCAGTCAGCGATGAACGGCAGGTAGTCGAGGAAGCCGTTCATACGGTAGGCGGTGCGGAACTCACGCAGGGCCAGCTTGTAGTCGCCCTGACGGTAGGCCACGAACGCAAGCGTCTCGCGGGCGAAGTCGATGCGGGAGGCCTGACGGGCCACCCACTTGGCGTGCTCCAAGGCAAGTTCGGGGTCGCTCTCCTCCAGCGCGAAAGCGGCGAGGATGTGCAGACCAATGTTCTCCGCGTGCTCCTTGGACAGGCCGCGCAGACGTTCGCGCTCATCCTTGGACAGCATCGACCATTCCATGCCCTTGGGCATCTTGGGCTCGTCGGGACGACGGTCGGTGTACGGGTTCTGCGAGGGGAAGCTCATCGTGCCGTCGGAGTTACGGCGCGGGCGCCTCATGTATTCAGAGCGCTTCTCCTCACGGTACTGGCGCTTCTCTTCCTGCGAAAACTCGCGGAATTCGCCGTCACGACGGTTGTTGTCGCGGCGATCGTCACGGCGGAAGTCACGACGATCATCGCGGCGGTCGTCCCTGCGGAAGTTGCGGCGGTCGCCATCACGGCGATCGTCGTCGCGACGGAAGTTGCGACGCTCACCATCGCGGCGGAAATCACGACGATCGTTATCCCTGCGGTCATCGCGACGGAAGTCACGACGGTCATTGTCACGACGGAAGTCACGACGGTCCCCATCGCGACGGTCGTCCCTACGGAAATCTCGGCGGTCGTCGTTGCGGCGGAAGCTGCGACGCTCACCATCGCGGCGGAAATCACGACGATCGTTATCACGGTGCTGGTAGCGCGGATTCTCGCCGTTCTCGCCTTCGTGGGAACGGTAGCCGCCTTCGCGGCGCGGCTTGAAGCCTTCGCCGTCACGGCGCGGACCATTGCCGCGGTAACCGCCCTTGCCGCCGAAGCCGGAGCGGCCGCCCTTGTGGAAGCCGCCGGACTTGCCGTACGACTTGCGGTAGCCGCCGTGGCCCTCGCCATCACCGTCACGGCGCGGCGCGTAGCCCTCGCCATCCTCACGGCGACGCGGCTTGAAACCCTCACCATCATGACGCGGCTTGAAACCGCCCTTGCCGCGCGGCTTGAAACCCTTGCCGCCGCGGTTGCCCGGTCGGCGATCGCCATCCCCCTTATGGCCGCCGCCGTAAGACTTGCCGGAACGCTCGTTACCTTCTGCCATTACTTGTTTTCCTTAATTCGTTGTTGATTAACGGTTTTCCACGGCGCCGAGCGCCTTCTTGCCACGACGGATAAGCGCGAAGCGGCCTGCCAGGAAGTCGGCTTCGGCCAGCACCTGCTCCTCATCCTCGATACGGTTGTTGTTGAGATACACGCCACCGGACTTGATGGCGCGGCGTGCCTCGGAAGCGGACTTGAACAGTCCGGCAGCCTGGGCGGCGTCGATTACGCGATCGCCGGGCTTGGAGACGGGGAAGACGTGCTCGCCGTTCTCGTCGACCACCTTGAAACCGTCGAGCACGGATTCCAGCGTTTCCTCGTCGATGTCTTCGAGGTTGCCACCGCGGCCGAACAGCGCACCGGAAGCATCGATGGCAGCCTGGGTAGCGGCCTCGCCATGCACGAAGCTGGTGACCTCCCAGGCAAGGGTCTTCTGGGCCTCGCGCTTGCCGGGGTTGGTCTTGGATTCCTCGACCAGTCGTTCGATTTCGGCCTTGGGCAGGAAGGTGAAGGCCTTCAGCAGGCTTTCCATCTCCACGTCCGGGCGGTTGATCCAGAACTGGTAGAACTTGTACGGGCTGAGCATCGTGGCGTCGAGCCAGACGGCGTTGCCCTCGGACTTGCCGAACTTCTTGCCGGAAGCATCGGTGATAATCGGGCTGGTGAACACGTTGACGTCCACACCGCGCACCTTGTGGATCAGGTCCAGGCCGGAGGTGAGGTTGCCCCACTGGTCGGAGCCGCCGAGTTCCAGCGTGCAGTGGTATTCGTCAAACAGGTGGAGGAAGTCGTTGCCCTGCAGCACCTGGTAGCTGAACTCGGTGAAGGAGATGCCTTCCTCAGAGTTCAGGCGGCGGGCGACCGTGTCCTTGGCGAGCATGGTGCCCAGACGGAAGTTCTTGCCGACGTCACGCAGGAAGTCGATGACGGTCATCGAGGCGGTCCAATCGTAATTGGACACGAAACGTACGGCGTTCGCGCCTTCGGTGTCCAGAATGCCGCCGATCTGATTCTTCAGGCGATCGGCCCAGCCGGCCACCACGTCCTTCGGGTTAAGCGTACGTTCGCCGGACTGGCGCGGGTCGCCGATGAGTCCGGTGGCGCCACCGACCAAAGCGATCGGATGATGGCCCGCAAGCTGCAGGTGACGCATGTTGATGAGCTGCACGAGGTTGCCGATATGCAACGATGCAGCGGTGGGATCGAAGCCACAATAATAGGTGATGGGCTCGCCGTTCAGTGCTTCTGCGAGTCGATCCCGGTCCGTGGACTGGGAAATCAACCCGCGCCATTCCAGTTCCTCAAGCAGGGTGTTGAAACCCGCTTCCTTGAAGTCGGTGACGTGAGCCATAGCTTGTCGCTTCTCCCTATCGAATTGTGAATAAGACTGCCCAATTGGGCACAGTCAAGTTTCGCAGAACATGGCGACAGTGCCGAACACCAGCCGAGCCGCGCGATTCAGTAAAACGCCTTATTCTAGCGGCGCGGGCCCATAAGTTCGCGCAAAGAGTCGATGATGTCCTGACGATCCGGCACCTGGAACTTCGGGAAGGACTTGAGCATACGCTTCTGCTGTGCGTTGATGACGCCATTGACGGCCCAGCGCAGACGCTCAACCGTATCCTGCGAAAGCTCACGCATCCTGTCGGATACCGCACTGGAGCCCCACTGCCACGTGCCACCGGCGCGTGCCGCCACATCCTGCACCACCTGAGAGACGGAATCGAGCACCCGCTCGAATTCGAGCATGCCCGCAACCGTGACCGCCAAGTCGATGATGGTGATCAGGGCCAGTACCGTGACCAGCGTATGCAGCATCGGCAGCGGAATCATATCCGTGACCCGCTCGACATATGGCTGCGAACCAAGTACCACGCCCACGCCGCCGAGGCCGAAAATCAACGCGCCCAGCAGGCAGACGCGGCCTTGGAGGTTGAAGCGGAAGTTCGAGTAATCCCACCAGCGGGCGTGGAACAGCTGCTCCATGACCCACGAGGTTGTGTATTCGAGTATCGTGGCGCCCACCATCGAAATCAGGAAGATGATGATCGGGTTATGTACGTTGCCGAGAATGGCGACGCCGAGTATCGCGCCGGTGCCGTAGATCGGGCACAGCGGGCCGTTGAGGAACCCTCGGTTGACCAAGCGGTGCTGTTGGCAGGAGACGAGAATGGACTCGTACATCCAGCCGACGAAACTGTAGAACAGAAACCAGAGGAAATAATGTTCGAGTGTGATGATCATCGACGGGCTTCGATCTCGGCGTAAGGCTTCGCGGCGGGCAACGCGCGCTTGTTGAACCGGTCGAACGAGAAGGTCTCGGCGGTGGCGGAGCATTTGTCCGCCAAGGTGACCAGATAGCCTTCGATATAGCGCGGCGGCACCGGGGTCATCGGGAACATGTGGTTCTCGATGCTGTTGCGTTCGATATCGTTGAGCTTGAAGTCCTTCAGGGCATTGACCAGGGCGGCGTGGCCATGGGTGAAGCCATGCCACTGGTGTTCGCCGTTATCCCAGTCGTGCCAGTCGTACAGGAAGTAATCGTGCAGGAGGGCCGCGCGAATCAGGGATTTGAGGTCGACGCGGTACCACAGGTGTGCGCGGTCGGCCATCCACACAGCCAGGCAGGCGACACGCACGGAATGTTCGAACGTGGTGACATTGCCGTGCTGGTAGCAGCAGCGTTCGATCTGCATGTGGCGATGCTCGATGACCTCACGGCCGTGCTTGGCGACCAGGCGTTGAATCTGCGTTCGGGTGAGCAGATGTCCCACGATTTTCGGTCCTTCCCGTTTTGGGTTGGTTCAGTGCAATCCCCTGTTGTGAATTACGATTACCCGGCGATATTCAAGAATCCATCGAGTAATACCGTGACCGATTGTAGGGCACAAATATGTCCGTGCACACTCATCCAAAAGAACGACAACGGGAACCGTTAATCGTGGTGGGTTTCAAGATAGTCGAGATAACCTTGAAAACCGCCATCGAGGCTTGCTACATCGTAGCCGCGATCGGCAAGGATTTCAGCTACTTCCTCGCTCCACCATCCTTGAGCACAATAGACTACGACAGTTCGATCTGTGGGCACGGTTTTGAGCACATGGGCCAGAGGGTCGAGTGGTGCATTGATGGCACCTTCGACCGGGTGGGCGGCGAAGTCGGCTGGTTCCCTCAAGTCGAGCAGCGTGACCGTATTCGGGTCGAGCTTGGCAAATTCCGCCGGCGTGATGCGGCGGTACGATGCTTCACTGCTCTCATCGTCATCGACCGCATTATGCAAAGCAATAGGCATGTTCTTCCCCTCTCGTTCTGATCTTGGCACCCCTCAAGGAGGGGCACCACATAGCTCTAAATCGCGCAGGCCGGCTGAATATAGTTGGCCGGATCAATAGCAGTAATGGTCGGCTGCTCACCGCACACCGGGCAATCCGGCACATGCTTTGGCAGTGGGACCCGTCGAATATTCATGGTCAGGGCATCCACAGTGAGCATGCGAGCCACGAGCGGCTCCCCCACGCCGGCAATCAGCTTGACGGCCTCAGTCGCCTCCAGACTGCCGATCACGCCGACCACCGCGCCCAGTACGCCGGCTTCCTTGCAGGTCGGAATCTCACCGGCGGCGGGCAGGTCGCGGAAGATGCAGCGGTAGCAGGGGCCTTCGCCGGGAATGACGGTCATCACCTGACCGGCGAATCCGACCACGCCGGCATGGATATACGGCTTGCCGGCCAGCACGCAGGCGTCATTGATGAGGAATTTTGCGGCGAAGTTGTCGGTGGCATCGATCACCAGATCGTACGGTTCGATGAGGCCGGCGATGTTGCTCGCGTCGACGAGCTCGTAGTAGGTATCAACCGTCACATCCGGGTTGAGCGCGCGGATGGCTGTGGCCGCGGATTCCACTTTGGGCGCTCCGACACGTGCAGTGGTATGGATGATTTGGCGTTGCAGATTGCTCATATCCACCACATCGCCGTCCACCAGTCCGATATGGCCGACGCCGGCCGCCGCCAGATACAGGGCGGCCGGAGAACCAAGACCGCCCGCTCCGATGATGAGCACGCTGGAGGCCAGCAACCGCTTTTGCCCTTTGACCCCCACACCCTTCAAAATCAGATGGCGCGCGTACCGCTCCACCTGTTCATCAGTCAATGCCATGTTTTCTCCATGTTTCCATCTCCCCTCAGTCCGCTACGCGGCCAGCTCCCCTCAGAGAGGGGAGCTAATAAAAGTGTCAGTGCAAATACCCCGTAGTCGGGCTGGACGGCACAGCCTGTCCCTCGGTCACTTTGCCAAGGCCAGACAAATACGCCGCACGACCAGCATCGATGGCGTGCTTGAACGCCTCAGCCATCAGCGGGATATTGCCAGCAGAGGCAACGGCCGTGTACGCCATCACCGCATCCGCACCCATCTCCATCGCATCGCAGGCCTGGCTCGGACGGCCGATACCAGCGTCGATGATGACCGGCACATGCGCGTTGGCGATGATGATTTCGATGAAGTCACGCATGCGCAGGCCCATATTGGAGCCGATCAACGAACCGAGCGGCATAACGGCAGCGGCACCGGCCTCCTCCAGCTGACGGGCCGCAATCGGGTCCGGGAACATGTAGGGCATGACCACGAAGCCTTCCTTGGCCAGCATTTCGGTGGCTCGGATGGTTTCGGCGTTGTCCGGCAAGAGGTACTTGGTCTCGTGTTCGATTTCGACCTTGACGAAGTCGGTGTGGCACACTTCGCGTGCCAGTCGGGCGATACGCACGGCTTCCTCGGCGTTGCGCGCACCGGAGGTGTTGGGCAGCAGCGTAATGCCTTCGGGAATGTAGTCGAGCACGCTGTTCTCGGTGGTCTGCGCGCGGCGCAGTGCCATGGTGACGATTTGCGTGCCTGCATGTTCGACCGTAGCCTTGATGAGGTTCAGGTCGTAGCGGCCGGAGCCCAGAATGAATCGCGACTGGAACTCGTGACCGCCCAGGTTCAGCGGCTTGTCTTCCACCGGGAGAATCGGCGCGGCGGTGCCGACCGGATTGGTGACGGCGGGCTGCGGCGGCAGCGGAGTCGCCTCAACAGATGCTTCAGTAACCGGATTAATATTGCTCATAGCTTTTCCTTTCATCCACCCTGTACAAACTGCACAATTTCCATGACGCACTGGTCGTCGAGCATGGCGTCGGCACGCTTATCGCGCGGGATAATCTCACCATTGAGTTCGATGGCCACACGCTCGGCGCGGAATCCGTGCGCTTCGAGATAATCGGCGACGCTGACCGGCGTCTCGAGCGTGACCTGCTCTCCGTTGACCTGCATAATATCCTTTCAGATAGTAAAAAAGGGTGCACGAAACGAACCGTACCTTAAGTGGTGCGCCCATTCATGAACCCAATCATGCGACCGTTCGACCGCTGTGATGTATTGGCTCCATCACGACCGTCTCACGGCTGAATTATGCAAACGGAATGAAAGCTGTATCGGAGAACCCGGCAAATCTGCGACAACGATTCCTTACGGCGGCATGACCCGCGTCAAGTTCCCCGGTCGAAGTCTGGCGACTTCCTCTCAGCCTCACGGCTCCCGTTCGTTACGGTTTCTCAGTGTATGCCGTTGCAGTGACAACAACAAAATAGAGCTCCCTCATCAGAGGGAGCTTCATTGGGACTAGAACGTGCCGGGGGCTTTGTAGGCGGAGCCATCCGACGTGGATGCGGGGAAGAGCTTGAGTTCTTCGACCTCGGCCTTGGCGTCGGCGATCTGCTCGCGCACGCGACCGTAAGCGGTGCCGCCCTTGCCGTTGCGGGAGTCGACCGAACCGTGGCTGGAGAGCACTTCGCGTACTCCCGGAGCCTTGTCGGCCGGCAGGAACGCGGCGAAGGTCTCGATGAAGTCATTGTCGGTCAGATCCCACAGTTCCTGGCCGCGGCCTTCGGCGAGCTTGACGCAGGCACCAGAGAGCTCGTGCGCGTGGCGGAACGGCACACCGTTCTTGACGAGCCATTCGGCGATGTCGGTGGCCAGCGCGAAGCCGGTCGGAGCTTCCTCTTCCAGGCGGTCGCCGTCGAAGTGCATGGTCCTGACCATGCCGGTGAAGGCGGGCAGCAGCACTTCGAGCGTATCGACCTGGTCGAACACGGCCTCCTTGTCTTCCTGCAGATCGCGAGCGTAGGCGGTGGGCAGGCCCTTCAGGGTGGCCAGCAGGCCGGTCAGATCGCCGATGAGTCGGCCGGACTTGCCGCGGGCGAGCTCGGCGATATCCGGGTTCTTCTTCTGCGGCATGATGGAGGAGCCGGTGGAATAGCCGTCGTCGAGCTTGACGAAGGCGAACTCCTGGGTGTTCCAGATGATGATCTCCTCGGACAGGCGGGAGATGTCCACGCCGGTCATGGCGGCCACGAACGCGAATTCGGCCACGAGATCACGTGCGGCGGTGCCAACGATGGAGTTGTCGGTCACGCGGGAGAAGCCGAGCTCACGCGCCACGGCCTCCGGGTCGAGGCCGAGCGTGTTGCCGGCCAGTGCGCCGGAGCCGTACGGGGAGGCGTTGATGCGCTTGTCCCAGTCGATCAGTCGCTGCACGTCGCGAATCAGCGGCCAAGCGTGGGCCATGAGCTGGTGCGCGAGCAGCACGGGCTGGGCGTGCTGCATGTGGGTGCGGCCCGGCATCACGGTGCGGCCGGCCTTTTCGCTCTGCTCGATCAGGGCGTTGACGAGGTCAAGCAGGAGTCCGGCGATTACGCGGGAGTGACGGCGCAACCACATGCGAATCAGGCAGGCGATCTGGTCGTTGCGGGAACGGCCGGCCCTGAGCTTGCCGCCGAGTTCATCGCCGGCAATGTCAATCAGACCGCGTTCGAGGGCGGTGGCCTCGTCCTCATCGTCTTCGATGGGGGCGAAGGAGCCATCGTCAACGTGGCGCTGGAGCGTGTCGAGCGCATCCTCCATGCGCTGCAGCTCGTCGGCGGTCAGAAGTCCCGCACGGCCGAGAGCACGGGCGTGGGCGCGGGAACCGGCGATGTCGTCGTCGGCCAAGCGCCAGTCGAACTGCGTGGACTTGGACAGTCGGGCCAATTCCGGCGACGGACCAGACGTAAAGCGACCACCCCACAGGGCCAGATGTTCGTTGTTCTCAGTCATGAAGGCTCCTTGAAACCATGGATTGCAAACAAATCAGACTGCTTGTCAGACTATCAGCGTTGGGCTACATACCGGTGGATTCAAGTTGTTCGTATTCCATGGCGGCAATGTCAGGGATACTGGTCACGTCGTATTGATGAAAAGAACCGCATCGTATACCGCATTACGGGTAACGATGTTCAAAACCTGGAAATAGCCGTCTGCCGAACTCATTACGGAGAGCACTGAGCTTCTTCCGTCATCGGCAAAAAAAACGAGGGGAGCACGAGCATAATCTTTGCTCGTACTCCCCTCAGTCATCTGCGGCGACAGCGTCCTGTAATTACGGACAGCCTGACGGCTGCTGATTGTTGGCTCACTGTCGTTCGCACCTCACCTGCAAACAGCCCACTGGGCTGTTTGCTTTACGGCGCGGCCCCTCAACGAGGGGAGCCAAAGTAAATGATTACTCGACGGTGTTCTCCGGGACCTCGATGCCGTTGCCGAACTTGACGTCGCGCGCTGCGGCCACGCGGGACGGCAGGCCGTAGATGTCGATGAAGCCGTTGGAGGACTTCTGGTCGAAGGTATCGCCGGAATCATAGGTGGCGAGCTTGTAGTCGTACAGCGAGGAGTCGGAACGACGGCCGGTCACGACGGCGCGACCGCCGTGCAGGACCATGCGAATCTCACCGGACACGTACTTCTGGGTGTCCTCGATGAACGCGTTGAGCGACTGAGTCGCCGGGGAGAACCACTGCGCATCGTAGACCAACTCGCCCCAGCGCTTGTCGATGTCGCGCTTGATGCGGTGCTGTTCGCGTTCGAGGCAGCAGTTCTCAAGCTCCTGATGAGCGGTAATCAGGGCCACGGCACCCGGGGCCTCGTACAGCTCGCGGGACTTGATGCCGACCAGGCGGTCCTCGATGAGGTCGATGCGGCCGACGCCCTGGGCTCCGGCGCGGCGGTTCATCTCTTCGATGGCCTGCAGCGGAGTGACGTCACGTCCGTCGATCTTGACCGGCACGCCTTCCTTGAACTCGATGACGACTTCATCTTCGACCGGCGGGAAGGCCGGGTCGTCGGTGTAGGAGTAGCAGTCCTTGGTCGGGCCGTTCCACGGATCCTCAAGGAAGCCGGTCTCAATGGCGCGGCCCCACACGTTCTGGTCGATGGAGTACGGGGACTTCTCGGTCTGGGTGATCGGCAGCTTGTGCTCCTTGGCGAACGCAATCTCGACGTCGCGGGTCAGGGACAGGTCGCGAATCGGGCTGATGGCCTTCAGCGTCGGGTCGATGGAGGCGATGGAGACCTCGAAACGAACCTGGTCGTTGCCCTTGCCGGTGCAACCGTGGGAGATGGTGTCGGCGCCGAACTGGTGGGCGGCGCGCACGAGGTGCTTGGAGATCAGCGGACGGGAGATGGCGGAGACCAGCGGGTAGACGCCTTCGTACATGGCGTTGGCCTTGAGGGCCTTCATGCAGTATTCGTTGGCGAACTCGTCACGGGCGTCGACCACGTAGGATTCGACGGCTCCGCAGGCGAGGGCGCGCTGCTTGATGGTCTCAAGGCTTTCGCCGCCCTGGCCGACGTCGAGGGACACGGCCACGACGTCCTTGCCGGTGCGCTCCTTCAGGTACGAGATGGCGACGGATGTGTCAAGACCGCCGGAGTAGGCCAGAACAATGCGCTTGTTATCTGCCATTGGTTCCCTTTCGTTCAAGGTCTGAAAAACGAACTGATGCAAGTATATACAGAAGACTGTATATTTATGCACGGCGTGTTGGTTATTTGGAGGCGAGGCTTAGTAGCCAGTCGGAGCGGAAGACGGCGGTGTCGTCATTGGTGCAAATCACCATGACGGTGTCGTCTCCGGCGATGGTGCCTAGCACGCCTTCGATCGACTGCTTGTCAATCACCGAGGCCACGTATTGTGCGGCACCGGAAGGCGTGTGCACCACGACCAGATTTCTGGCGGCGACCACCGAGGTGACCAGTCCGTTCAGCACGCGAGACATCTGTGCCTCACCGCGCTCCCCTACATCCTCACCTTCCGAAGCAACAACGCTGCGACCCACCGTGTAGGCCACCGTGCCGTCCTTCAGCCGGGTCTTCACCGCATGCATCTCATCAAGATCGCGGCTCAGGGTCGCCTGAGTCACCGCAATACCCTCGTCGATAAGGATTTTGGACAGCTGTGATTGCGAGGTGATGATATGCGTGGCGAGCGCCTGTTCTATGGCACTCAGCCGCGCCGCCCTGCTGGCAGGGCGCTGCAGGAACGGACCGGTTTCACTCATGCGAGCAGGCTTTCGTCTCCACGGGCCTTGCCGGTCAACCAAGTCAGCAACGCTTTCTGTGCGTGCAGACGGTTCTCGGCCTCATCCCACACCACGGACTGCGGGCCGTCGATCACTTCAGCGGTGACTTCCTTGCCGCGGTAGGCGGGCAGACAGTGCTGGAAGAGCGCATCCGGCTTGGCCAATGCCATAAGTTCGGTGTTGACCTGGTAATCCCAGAACGGCTTGGAACGGATGGCGTATTCGGCTTCCTCGCCCATGGAGACCCAAGTGTCGGTGAACACGCAATCGGCGTCCTTCACCGCTTCCTTGGCATCGGTGGTGACCAGGATGGAGCCGCCGGTCTCGGCCGCGATGCGCTTGGCGTCGGCCACGATGTCCGGGCGGGGCAGGTAGCCGTAGGGGCCGGCCACGCGCACGTCCATGCCGGCCACGGCACCGCCGAGCAGGTAGGAGTTGGACATGTTGTTGGCCGCGTCACCGAGGTAGGCGATGGTCTGGTTCTTCAGGT
>ERZ1032445.131-NODE-131-length-19666-cov-9.744174_pt1 | contig 19666 bp, 17 predicted proteins | sample MGYA00518161_ERZ1032445 | MGnify/ENA primary metagenome ERZ1032445 (study PRJEB33719, sample SAMN04261326) | wastewater metagenome | biome: periurban shantytown; feature: human; material: feces | host: Homo sapiens | place: Peru: Lima | collected 2013-01-24 ...
GTAACCCTTTACAAGGGGGGCTTAGATTTTGAAACCGATGTGCCTCCCTTGTAAAGGGAGGTGGCTGCGAGCGTGCGAGCAGACGGAGGGACTTGAAAATCATCCCGTAGGTGGTGGAGGGATTACAAGCAACCGCAAATCAATAAAAAAAGAGAACGGTTGCCCGTTCTCTTTCGTTTTGCCATTATTTTTTGTAATCGAGAATTTCTTTTGCCAGGTACACCGGGCGGCGCTTGGTCTCAATGTAATTCTTGGCCAGGTATTCACCGATGATGCCGATGGTAAACAGCTGCATACCGCCAAAGAAAACGATCAGAATCACCGTCTGGGTAAAGCCGTCTACCGCAATGTGTTCCGTAGCCTTGCGAAGGAGGGTCACGATAAAGTAGATAATAGAAAAAGCAGTGGAAAGCAGCCCCAACACCGTTGCCAGCTTTAGCGGCGCGGTGGAGAAGGCCAAAATGCCGTTCCAGCCGTATTTCAGCAGCTTTTTGAACCCCCATTTGGTGGTGCCGCTGGCCCGCTCTTTGGCTTCATAGGGAATGTACTTGGTGTTAAAGCCCACCCAGCTGAACAGCCCCTTGGAAAAGCGGAAATACTCCGGCATTTGCAGCAGCGCATCCCGTACGGTGCGGCGGAAGGTGCGAAAGTCGGAAGCACCGTCCACAAAATCCACTTCGCTCATATTGGTGGCCATTTTGTAAAAAGCGGATTTCACGGAGGTCATCAGCTTGTTCTCGTGCCGGGTCTCCTGAAAGGCGCACACGCAGTCCGTGTCCGGCTCTGCGTCCAAAATTTCTGTCATTTGCTTTACGATGGCCGGATCCTGTTGCAGGTCCGCGTCAATCAAGCTGATATACTCGCCGTCGCAGTGTTGCAGCCCGGCGTAAATGGCGCTCTCCTTGCCAAAGTTGCGGGAGAAGCTGACCACCCGAATGTTCTGCTGGCTTTGCCGGTGCAGTTCCTTTAGATTTTGCAGGGTCTTGTCCTTGCTGCCGTCGTTGACAAAGACGATCTCGTAATCGGACGGGTCGGGAAATACCTCGGCCACCGCCCGGGCAAAGGGAAAAATATTGTCCTGCTCGTTAAAGCAGGGTACGATCAGCGACAGGCGCATGAAAATTCCTCTCTTTCACAACAGATATAGTATCGTATCCGGTAATGAAGTCATTATAACACGCCCGGGGGAAATGTCAAGAGAACAGAAATGGGAAAAATCCCTCCGTCTGCTTGCAAGCTCGCAGCCACCTCCCTTTACAAGGGAGGCGAATCGGTTACAAAATCTCCGCCCCCCTTGCAAAGGGTGACTCCCCACAGTGCGGGGAGATGTCGCGCAGCGACAGAGGGGACGGGCACCGGTTAGGTGGTGGGTTCGCCATCGGCGAGCGCGGAGGGATTGTTAGAAATCCTCTTATTTTCTACCATGCAGCAGCGGCGACAGGGGTTTATAGATCCCGGCGCAAAGCGCAGCGCACAGCAGCCCCTTGGCAACGGTAAAGGGCAGGTTAAAGATAAAGAGCGCCTGCAAAATGCTCTTGGTGGCGGGCAAAATGGCCCGGTACATATCCAGCACCGCCGCCTGGGGAAAGCCCAGCACATTGTAGTAAAGCGGATAGATAATCCAGTAGTTGACCGGCACGCTGATGAGGCCCATAATCACCGCAGACAGCACGGCGGCGGCCAGGGCGCCCCGCTTGGTCTTGTGCTTTTTATAGATTGCGCCGGCGGCAACGGACAGAACCGCCCCCAGCAGGAAGTTGGACAGCTCGCCCACATACATACTGGAGGACAGGGGCAGGTGGATCAGATTTTTGATTCCTGCCACCGCCACGCCTGCCAGCGGACCGTAGGCAAAGGCCGCCAGCAGCTCCGGCAGGTCGGAAAAGTCCAGCTTAATAAAAGCGGGCATAATGGGAATGGGGAATTCCAAAAATTGCAGTGCAAAGGCAACGGCAGACAGCATGGCAATGCCGGTAAGCCGCCGGGCGGCGCCGGTTTTTGAGGTGGATTTGGTGGTTTTTGAATTTGCGGTCATCTTTCTTACTCCTTTTGACCGTGGGCAAAAGAGAAACCCCGGCACATGGCGTACCGGGGCAATTTGGTTTGACAAGACCAACGGCGGCGCAGCACTGCGCCGTACCTTTCCTCTCATCCGGACTTACAAGGGAATACCTTGCTCACCGTCGGTGCCTGAATTCCACAGGCTCGGCCCGTTGCCGGGTTCGCAGACTTTCACTGCCGGTAGGGATTTGCACCCTGCCCCGAAAAGTATTTGTCACCTATTATTATATGCAAGCCTGGCCGTTTGTCAAGGGGCGGGGTTGACAATGGGTGTAAAATAAAATAAAATCGAGGGAGAAACACCGAATCTGCCGGAGAAGGAGCCTGTTATGGATGCATATTTGACGAATAATTTGGAGCAGTCGGACGAATTGGCCTATGATGTGGCCGATTTGTTTAAGCTGTTTGCAGACAGCACCCGCATTCGCATTTTGGTGCTGCTGTTTGACCGGGAGTTGTGCGTAGGGGATATTGCCGCCAATTTGGAGATGAGCCAGACTGCCATCTCCCACCAGCTGCGTATTCTAAAGCAAAACCACCTGATCAAGTACCGCCGGGAGGGCAAGAATATGATCTACGCCCTGGCGGACGACCATGTAAAGACCATTATCAACTGCGCCATTGAGCATATTGAGGAGTAATATGAGCGAAAAAGAATTGCACACCCACGGGACGGATTGCGCCTGCGGCCACAACCACCATCACCACGACGACGGCTGCGGCTGCGGTCACGACCACGCCCATGAAGACATTGACAAAAAGGCCTTTTTGCGCAAGTTTGTGCCGGGGCTTTTCTTCTTTTTGCTGGGCGCGGCGGTGGAGCATCTGATCCCCGGCAGCGAGAGCAGCACCCTGTGGCATTATGTTGAGCTGGCAGCCTTTGCCTTGTCGTATATTTTTGTGGGCTTCTCCATTTTGCGCGAGGCGGTGGAGGGTGTGCTGGCCAAGAACATTTTTAACGAAAATCTGCTGATGGCGGTGGCGTCTCTGGGCGCCTTTGCCATTGGGGAGTATTCTGAGGGCTGCGCCGTGGTATTGCTTTATACCGTGGGCGAATTTTTGCAAAGCCTGGCGGTGCAAAAGAGCCGCAGATCCATTAAAGGTATGCTGGAGCAAAAGCCGGACACCGTGCGGGTACAAGCGAAAGACGGTCTGACGGAGGCGGCGCCGGAGACGGTGCAGCCGGGCCAAACCATTGTGGTGGAGCCGGGGGAGAAGATCCACCTGGACGGTACGGTGCTGGAGGGCAATGCAGAGGTGGACACCGCCGCCCTTACCGGCGAGAGCATCCCAGTATCCGTTGCCCCGGGTATGGAGGTGCTGGCCGGCAGCGTAGCCATTGACGGTGCGCTGACCATTCGGGTAGACAAGCCCTATGGCGACTCGGCGGTGGCCCGGGTGCTGGCGGCACTGGAGCACGCCCAGGACAGCAAAAGCCATACGGAAAAATTTATCACCCGCTTTGCCCGCATTTACACCCCCATTGTGTGCGGCATTGCGCTGGCACTGGTGCTGATCCCGCCCCTGTTCTTCGGCGGCGACTGGCACGAGTGGATCTACCGTGGGTTGTCGGCTCTGGTGGTGTCCTGTCCCTGCGCCATTGTCATTTCCGTTCCCCTGTCCTTCTTCGGCGGGCTGGGCACCTGCTCCCGGGAGGGTATTTTGGTGAAGGGCGCTGATCATTTGGAGACTCTGGCCCGCTGCGATGTGGGTGTGTTTGACAAGACCGGCACCATCACCAGCGGCAAGTTTGAATTTGTGCGGTGCGAGTGCGTGCACTGCCATTGTATTGATAAGCACAACCACCGGGAGCTGCTGCGGATTATTGCCGCCTGCGAGCGGTTGTCTACCCACCCCATTGCCAAGTCCATTTGCCTGGCCTTTGGTCAGTTTGCCGATGACTGCGTGGTGACGGACGCCAAGAACTACGCCGGTATGGGCGTGTCTGCGGTGGTGGACGGCGTGCGCTACTATGCCGGGAATGAAAAGCTGATGCAAAAGATCGGTGTGCCCTTTACAGAAACGCAGCTGGTGGGCACCGCCGTGTACTGCTGCACGGACACGGAGTTCCTGGGCGACATTGTGTTTGCGGATATTATTAAAACGGACAGCCGGGAGGCCATTGACCGGCTGCACCGTATGGGTATGAAGCAGGCCATTATGCTCACCGGCGACCGAGCGTCCATTGCGGCGGATATTGCCGCCAAGGCCGGGTTGGACGGCTACTATGCCAAGCTGCTGCCGGAGGAGAAGGTGCAGCGGGTGCAGGCCTTGCAGCAGCAGGGCCACACGGTGCTGTATGCCGGCGACGGGATTAACGACGCGCCGGTGCTGGCAGCGGCGGACCTGGGCGTAGCCATGGGCGGCGCCGGAGCGGATGTGGCCATTGAGGCGTCGGATATGGTGATCCAGGGCGACTCCCTGAGCCAGCTGCCGGTGGGCGTGACCGTTGCCCGCAAGACCGTGGGCATTGCCCGGGAGAATATTATCTTTGCCATTGCGGTTAAACTGCTGATCATTCTTGGCTGCGCCGTGGGTATTTTTGATGAGAACGCCATGTGGCTGGCGGTGTTCGGCGATGTGGGTGTGTGCCTGTTGGCGGTGGCTAACGCCCTGCGGGTGCTGCATATCCGCAAGAAGAAAAAGTAAGATGTAAAAGCAATCGGATAAAACAAAAAAAGGGACTGCTGGGCAGTCTCTTTTTCTTTTGCCTTTTATCCATCATGACCAAAAAATTCAGGGCGATTTTGTGCATATTTTTTCTTGACAAACGGCGGTGCGGGCGTTCTATTCTCTGTCAAGAGGAAAAGATGAAATTTTCTAAAAAATAGCAATTTTCACAAAAATTCGCGGTGTGGGATTTCTTATAAAAAATGTTGAAAACTATGTGTAAAGGGTTAAAAACTCCTATGATTTTGAGTTTTCAACCGGAAAAATGCCCGATATTATGCGAAAAATGCCCAAATTTTCAACATTTTCCACCGTCTTTTCCACAATCTGTGGGCGCAAGGTCAATATACTGATTGTAGTGGCCGGGTGGGCTGTCAAGGCTTTTTTTATGCTCACAATTCACAAAATTCCGGTATATTTTTGGCATCTTTGCCACACACTAAAATCAGCAAACAGAAAGGACGAACAGCATGATCAAAGGCGTCAGCAAACAGGTGCTTGAGGTGACCAATCCGGAAAACCCGTATTTTGAAAAAATCGTGTTTTTTGTAAAACCCCAGTACGCCCGAGAGGACCGGGCTGTGCTGGAGCGAGAGGCCCATTCCCTGGCCGCCCGCGCCGGTCGGCCGCCCAGAGTGCGCCGTTCCAGGCGAGAGAAGTGGCACTTTGCCCTGCGTTGTCTGCTCAGTGCCCTGGCTGGGGTGGCGCTGTCCTTTTTGATCTACACGCTGTGTTGAAAGGGTGATCTCTCATGACGATTTATAAGGCCGTGCGGAATTTCTTAACGGTGTTTGTGGTGCTGGCTGTGGCTGCCGGTGCCCTATGCATTGGCGGCGGGGTGTACTATGCGGTGCAGTCCGCTGCCAGCAGCCAGGTGCTCTCCAAGCTGGGCTCCACCGGTGCGGAGGTGACCCGTGTACAAAAGAAGCTCAAGGAGCTGGGCTATTACAGCGGCGCTGCCGACGGTATTTACGGCAATGCCACCAAGGCGGCGGTCAAGGCGTTTCAAAAGAACTGCGGCATTACCGCAGACGGCGTGGCCGGGCCAAAGACCCTGTTGTACCTGGGGCTGAGCGGCAGCAGCAGCGGCAACAGTACCGGGTATTCGGATGCGGATGTGGAGCTGCTGGCCAAGGTGATCAGCGCCGAGGCTCGAGGCGAATCCTATGAGGGTCAGGTGGCGGTGGGTGCCGTGATCCTGAATCGGGTGGCCCACCCCTCCTTCCCCAATTCCATCAGCGGCGTGGTGTACCAAAACGGGGCGTTCTCCTGCGTCAACGACTCCAACTGGTACGCCCCGGTGGCAGACAGCGCCAAGCGCGCTGCCACGGATGCCCTGAACGGATGGGACCCCTCCGGCGGTGCGGTGTATTATTTCAATGCGTCCAAAACCTCGGACAAGTTTATGCATTCCCGACCGGTGATCAAGGTAATCGGCAATCATAAGTTTTGCTCGTAGGGAGGTATGCGCCTGCGGGCGGCAGATTGCCGCCCCTACGATAAACCTTTTTGCCCCCTTGTAAAGGGAGGCAAAAAGGTATAGATTTATATACAAAAAAACCGACACGCCAGGTGTCGGTTTTCTTTTTCGTTTCTTATTTGGTAAAGAAGGTGGTGAAGGCTTTGTACGCCATATATACATCAATTTTGGCAACGATCTCATAGGGTGCGTGCATGGAGAGCACCGGCACGCCTACATCAATAACATCTACATCCAAATTGGCAATATACATAGCCACGGTGCCGCCGCCGCCACCGTCAACCTTGCCCAGCTCGCCGCTTTGCCACAGCACGCCGTTTTCCTCCAGCAAGTTTTTGACAAAGCTCACATACTCGGCGCTGGCGTCGGAAGTGCCGCTTTTGCCGTGGGAGCCGGTAAACTTGGTGACCACCACGCCCTCGTTGATAAAGGAGGCGTTGTTCTTCTCAAAGGCAGAGGACCAGGTGGGGTCAAAGGCAGCGTTTACATCGGCGCTCAGGCACTTGGAGTTGCGCAGCACATCGCGGCCCTCGTAGCCCTCCAGCCGTGCCAAATCCTCAATAAAGTATTTCAGATAGCTGGAGTTCAGCCCGGTGTTGCCGTCGGAGCCGGTCTCCTCTTTATCTGTCAGCACGGTAATGCAGGTGTACTCCGGCGGCTCGCTGACGCTGAGAATGGCCTGCAAGGCCGGATAGGCGCACACACGGTCGTCGTGGCCGTAGCCGCCGATCAGGGAGCGGTCAAAGCCCAGGTCGTCAACGGTAAAGGCCGGCACCAGCTCCAGCTCGGCAGACAGCAGATCTCGCTCCACAATGCCGTATTTCTCGTACAGCAAATTGAGGATATTGAGCTTCACCTTTTCGCTGGCTTTGTCGTCCTTAAAGGGGCGGGAGCCGATGACAATGTTCAGCTCTTCCCCTTTGATCAGCTCGTTGATCTTGCGGGTGTACTGCTCCAGCGCCAGGTGGGGCAGAATGTCCGTAATACAGAACTTGGGGTCGCCCGGTTCCTCGCCCAGGCGCACATCCACATAGGTGCCGTCGTTTTTGCAAATGCGGCCGTGGAGGGACAGGGGAATGGCGGTCCACTGGTACTTTTTAATACCGCCGTAGTAGTGGGTCTTAAACAGCGCCAGCCCGTTGTCCTCGTACACCGGGCGCTGCTTTAAGTCAATGCGAGGAGAGTCAATGTGGGCAGCAGCAATGCGCACGCCGTCCTTAATGCTGCGCTTGCCCTTCACGCACAGGATAATGGCCTTGCCCCGGTTCATCTTGTACACCTTGGCGCCCGGCTCCAGCTGGTCGCCGAATTCGTCAAAGGGCAGGAACCCGGCAGCCCGCGCCTGGTCCAGTGCCTGGGCAGCGGCCTCTCGCTCGGTTTTGCAGTGATAGAGGAAGTCCTTGTACCCCTCGCAAAAATCATCACATACGCCCAGCTCGGCGTCGTCCATAAAGTCTACGCCGTTCTCGCGCTTGTTGAACAGCAGCTCTTGCAGCTGCTGCCCCTTGGTTTTTTCTTCACTCATAAGATAGCCTCCAGTATTCTGTCCACTTGGGATTTTATATCTCTGCCGTCATTGGTGACGGTGAATGTGCATTTCTCGGTGTAAAAGTCCGCCGCCGGTTGCGCCTGCATACGCAGCTGTACTGCCGCCCGGTCTATGCCGTCACGCTCCATAATTCGAGCCAGGCGGGTGTCCTCCGGCGCAATCACCGCCAGGGTGTAGGCGCACAGGGTGTCCGCGCCGCTTTCAAACAGCTGGGGCGCGTCCAGCACCGCCGGTATCTTTGCTTGCTGCACACAGGCATCCAGCACCGCCGGATGGGTTACCTGATCCAGCTTTTCCGTAGCGGCAGGGGTGGCAAAGGCTTTGGCTGCCAAGGTTTTGCGGTCCAGGGCGCCGTCCTGGATGATCTCCTGCCCAAAGGCAGCCGCCAAGTCTTGCAGCAGGGGCGCGCCGGGGACGGTCAGCTGGCCATAGACCCGGTCGCAGTCCACCGGGTGCAGCCCGGCCTGTGCCAGCAGGCGGCACACATAGCCTTTCCCTGCGCCGGTAGGCCCGGTTACGCCGATAAGAAAAGGCTTGGTTAGGTCTAAAATGCGAAAGGCCGCTGCCCGGATCAGCCGGTTGTATACTGCCATACCCACCCCGGTTTTGCGGGGCATACGGGCGTAGACTTTTTTGGCGCCCAGTTCGTCCAGCCGCCGCAGGGCGTCAAACAGCTCTCGTGCCTGGCTTAGGTCGTCGGTGGCCTTGCCGTAGGGCACCTTGGGCACCGTCACCCGGTCTTCTTCATAGCACAGGGCGTAGCAGCCCGGTTGGCTGTTTACAAAGGCGGCGTAGGCGGCGCTGTCGCCGTTTACTAAAATCACCTGCGCCTTGGGGGCGTAGTGCTTGTATTTCATGCCGGGAGAGGCGGCGGTCTCGCCGTCTGCCATCTTTTCCAGCACCGCGGGAGCCACGGCAATGGGGCCGATCTCTGCCTCCAGCATTTCCTTGGTTACTGCGCCGGGGCGCAGCAGCGTTGGGGTCGGGGTAGCCAGGGTAATCACCGTGGACTCCACCCCGTAGGCGCAGTCGCCGCCGTCTACGATGGCAGCGATTTTGCCGTTCATATCCTCTTGCACATATTTGGCTCTTGTGGGGCTGGGCAGCCCGCTGGTGTTGGCGCTGGGGGCCGCTACCGGCACCCCTGCCAGTTGCAGCAGTCGGTGGGCCACCGGGTTCTCCGGCATACGCACCGCCACCGTGTCCAGTCCGCCGCTGACCACTTTGCCGATTTTATCGCTCTTGGGCAGGATCACCGTCAGCGGTCCGGGGAAAAAGCGGTCAAAAAGTTTTTTGGCTTTCTCCGGAATTTCCCGCACCAGCGGGGCAATGTCTGCTTTCTCTGCCACATGCACAATCAGCGGGTTGTCGCTGGGGCGGCCCTTGGCGGCGTAAATTTGTGCCACGGCGGTTTCGTTCAGGGCGTCGGCGCCCAGTCCGTACACCGTCTCGGTGGGAAAGGCCACCAGCTGCCCCTGCCGCAGCAGTTCCCCGGCCAGCGCCAGGTCTTGTTCTGTTGTTCCCAGTTGTTTGGTTTCCATATCTTGTGTCCTTGATTTGATTTGCGGTTGAGGTAGAACGCCTCCGGCGCAATCCCCCTTGCGGCTATGCCGCTTTCCCCCCTTTGCAAGGGGGGCGAAGATTTTGTAACCGATTTGCCTCCCTTGTAAAGGGAGGTGGCTGCGAGTTTACGAGCAGACGGAGGGATTACACGGTTATCAATCCCTACATTATTCCTCCGCGGCGCTGAGTTTGGCTGCCGTATCGGCGGTGATCAGGGCGTCGATCAATTCGTCCAGATCGCCGTTTAAGATTTGTTCCAGTCGATACAGAGTCAGGTTAATCCGGTGATCGGTGACCCGCCCCTGGGGGTAGTTATAAGTGCGGATCCGCTCGCTGCGGTCGCCGGTGCCTACCTGGCTTTTCCGTTCGCCGGCAATGGCGGCGTCGTGCTTGGCCTTTTCTGCGTCATACAGTCGTGCGCGCAGCACTTTCATGGCCTTGTCTTTGTTTTTATGCTGGCTGCGCTCGTCCTGGCACTCCACCACCGTTCCGGTGGGCAGGTGGGTAATGCGAATGGCGGAGGAGGTTTTGTTGATGTGCTGCCCCCCTGCGCCGGAGGAGCGGAAAGTGTCGATCTGCAAGTCCTTGGGGTCCAGCTCAAAGTCCACTTCCTCCGCTTCCGGCAGCACTGCGACCGTTACGGTGGAGGTGTGAATGCGACCCTGACTCTCCGTTTCCGGCACCCGCTGCACCCGGTGCACCCCGCTTTCAAACTTAAAGCGGGAGTAGGCGCCGTCGCCGTCAATGGAAAAGCTGATTTCCTTGTATCCGCCCAGCTCCGTGGCGTTCTCAGACAGAATTTCGCTCTTAAAGCCCTTTTGCTCCGCGTACATACTATACATACGGTACAGCACCCCGGCAAACAGGGCACTTTCGTCGCCGCCGGCGCCGCCGCGGATCTCAATAATTACATTTTTGTCGTCGTTGGGATCCCGGGGCAGCAGCAAAATTTTCAACTGCTCTTGCAGCTGTTCCAGCGCTGCCTCGCTGTCTTTCAGTTCTTCTCTTGCCAGATCGCACAGCTCCGGGTCGCTTTCGCTTTGCAGCAGCTCTCGGGCTTCTTCCGCCGCCGTCTTGGCGATTTTGTAGCGGGCAAAGGTCTCTACCACCGGGGTTAAGTGCTTTTGTTCTTTCATCAGGGCGGTGTAGCGGCTGATGTCTGCCACCACCGCCGGGTTGCACAGGTCTGCGGCGATCTTGTTGTACCGTTCTTCTACACGGCTGAGTTTTTCAAACATAAGCGTCTCCTTTTATATGTATTATATAATGAAAAGGAGACGGGGCTACCCGTCCTGTACCACTCCGCGGATCAGCTTTTCCGCCTTGATCCGGGGCAGCAGCACCTCGCGCCCGCAGCCGGTGCATTTTAATTTGTAGTCTACGCCCAGGCGGGTCACTTCAAAGATCGCGCACCCGCAGGGGTGTGGCTTTTTCATTTTGACCCGATCGTGCAGTTGTAATTCCATGGGGCTCTCCCCTCGTTTATTCTTGTTTACAGTATAGCACCTTTTGGCCGATTTTACAACATATCCGCCTATCGACAGGCATATATTTATAGCACAGGCAATTCGGAAAGGCGTGAGAACATGGAATTCTACCCGGAGGGAATGAATGCAGAACTGGACCGGCAATTTACTACACCGGAGGCGCTGCGCCGGGCGATGATGCAGGGATCCATACTGGAGAGTCGGGTACTGCTTTGTGACCGGGAACATAATCTTCATGTAGACCTGGGTGCCATGCGAGGGATCATTCCCCGGGAGGAGGGCGCCGTAGGAATCGACGACGGCACGGTGCGGGATATTGCCCTGATTTCTAAGGTTGGCAAGCGGGTGTGCTTTTCGATTTTAGGCTTTCAGCGGGAGGACGACGGTCCCTTTACCGCTATTCTTTCCCGCCGGGCGGTGCAGCTGCGGTGCAAGGCAGAGTTTTTGGACACTTTAGAGCCGGGCGACGTGATTCCTGCCCGGGTGACCCATTTGGAGAAGTTTGGCGCGTTTATTGATGTGGGGGCGGGGCTGAACGCCTTGATCCCCATTGATATGCTTTCGGTCAGCCGCATTGACCACCCTCGTGCCCGCCTGCGAGAAGGACAGGAACTGCGGGTGGTGCTGCGCAGCCGAGAGCCGGATAAGCTGACTTTTAGTCTAAAGGAGCTGCTGGGCACCTGGCAGCAGAATGCAGCGGGCTTCTCCTCCGGTGAGACGGTGCCCGGCGTGGTGCGTAGCGTAGAGCCTTACGGCGTGTTTGTAGAGTTGACTCCAAATTTGGCGGGTCTGGCAGAGCCCAGCGCCGCTTTGGAGCCGGGTCAGCCGGTGGCTGTGTATGTGAAGTCTATTTTGCCGGAGAAAATGAAGATCAAGCTGGTGGTCGTAGAGGCCTTTGACCCGCCGGCACCGGTGACGCCCCTGACCTACTATATGGACGGCACCCGCATGGACCGTTGGGTGTATTCCACCCCCACCGCCCCTCGCCAAACCGTCACAGATTTTGCCGCCCTGCGAGCACAAGAAAAAAGCACCCTTTAAGGGTGCTTTTTTTGTAGGATGTTCTGTATATAATGCGTTTTGATTTATTCTCTTTCGGCGCGCGGAGATTTGCGCTTATTTGATATACCGAATATCGTTGCCCACCAGTACCAGACGGGAATAGGCACCGGCGATGCGGGAGGTGATGCGCTGGTCGTATTTTTGCGCCAGCTCGTCAAAGCCCAGGTTGGTGCTGATGACCGTGGGGCGGCTGCAAAGAATGCGGGTGTTGATGATATTGTACAGGCAGGCCACGGTATAGGCAGAGGTGTACTCGGTGCCCAAGTCGTCCAGGATCAGCAGGTCCGTATGGAGCACCCGCTCCTCCGTATATTGCAGGTTGCCGGTGCGGCCGAAATTCTCATTTTGCAGGTCGGACAGAATATTGTAGGCGGTGCCGTACTCTACGGACAGGCCCCGACCGATGGCAACATTGGCAATGGCCAGGCTCAAGTGGGTTTTGCCCAGGCCGGTCTGACCCATCAGCATCAGGTTTGCCGGCTCCCGCAAAGATACCCGCTGGGCGTAGCGATGGCAGGCCTCGGCGATTTTATCCGCCTTCGCCCGAGGCGAAATGCCGTTGTCCTCCGCCGTCTCCGGGTAATAGTTGGTGTCAAAGCTGTCAAAGGTGCAGCTGTCCAGGGGCGCCAGGCGGCGAATGGCCTCTCGCTGCAAGTCCTTGAGCAGTTCGCGCTGGCAGGTGCACATTCGGTCACCTACATAGCCGGTGTCCTTGCAGATGGGGCACTGGTAGTGGTGGGCCAGGGCGTCCGGCGCATAACCGGCAGCCACCAGCAGCCGCTCCTTTTCCCCTTGCAGGCGCAGGCTTTCCGCTTGCAGCTTGTCGATCTCCGCCTTCGCGTCTTTGGCAAAGAACGCCTTGGAGATGGAAAAGCCCACTTGCCGCAGCTGATTTTGAATTTCCTCCAGCCGGGGGACCTTGGCGCTGACCTCTGCCAAAGTGGCGGCGGTGCGCAGCTCGTCTTCTTCCCGGCGGCGATCCAGCCGGTTCAGCGCTTTTTGGTAAAGATCGGAACTATACATAGCTTCTCCTTAGAACTTAATATCCGTATTATTCATGGTGTCTCTCTTGATCTGCTCCAGGTCGTAAGAGGGCTTGCCTTGCAGGCGGCCGTCGGCTTTTTTGGCCTTGGCGGCGGTAAAACTCTGTTGCTGCTCCTGCACCTGGGCGGGGGTGGTCAGCCCCTCTTTTTTCCACCGGCGCAGCACGCTGTCCATATACTTCAGCGATGGCTTGTCGGCGTTCTCTTTCATAATATCGCAGGCCAGTTGTAGCATATCTTCGCTAAAATCCCGACCCCAGTCTGCCACCATTTGGCGCTGGCGTGCGGTGGGTGACCGATGGCGAATGCCGGTCATGGCGATCACCTTGTCCCACAGCTTGTCCGTACCGCTTAGGTACAGCAGCTTTTCGTCTGCGTCCGCCACGGTGCGCACCCCGTCCTCGGACCAGGAGTTGGCCATTTTGTTAATGTAGGCAAGGTTGATGGAGCGGCCCTTTTCTTTTTCGCCACGGTAATAGCCCAGGAGCATCAGGATCACTTCCGGCGGCAGCTCGTAGTAGATGTGCATATTCACCAGCATTTCCTGTTCGGCAGTGCTGATGGTGCGCCCCAGCACGGTTTGCGCCTCGGTCAGCAGATCGGACAGGGCACTGTTTTCCCGGCACAGGGTCACAATATCCCGCGGGGTCAGCCGGGGCGGAGACAGAGTCTCTTTTTTCGGTTTTGGCGGTTCCGCTACCGGCGTGTGCACGGTCTGGCCGGCCGGCGCGCCCATAGTGGGGGGTACTTTTGTCATAACCGGGATCTGTACTGTGCTGGGCTCGGCGGGCGCAGGGGCTACCGGACTGTTGCCGCTTTGCAGCAGACCCTCGGCCACCCAAAAGTCCATAATACTGTCTGCGTCTCGCTCCGGGATACCCAGCGCGCCGGCCAGCTCCCGGGTGCTGAGACTGCCGCCGTGGCGCAAAAGAAGCAGCAGCGCCTGGAGTTGGTAGGCGCTGGCCAGTTTTAAGTAACGATCGGCCACGCAGGTGGGCACGGTAAACACGCCGTCCGTCCACAGGGGGCCAAAGGGGGGAATGGTGTATTGCATAGGTGGAATTTTCCTCTTTTCTGCGCCGGTGGCGCTCTGCTTTTTATTGTAGCAAATCCGCGCTCCCTTGTAAAGCCGCAAGATATGGCGGTGCCGGTAAATTCGGCCACAAGCGGGGTGGGGCGTGATTTTGTGGTGGACAAGTCGGATCTTGCGTGCTATAATTTTGCTGATTTTGAACGGTAGGAGGCGAAATATATGGACAGTTGTGATCACCGAAGTGGCTTGGACGATGGGCAGGTGCCGCCGGAGGGCGCAAGTGTCTATATCGGTTCGCTTTAATTTTTTCGGCCCGGTCCATCGTAGGCAAAGAGTATCACAACGCTTAACGGAATTGTGTATCTTTACACGATGGATTTTTTATGCCCTTTTTGGGCGGAATAGGAGGCTGAAATGGAAAACAAAGCACCAAAGATTGTAGAAGAAATTGTTGCCGTGATTCGGAGCGGGGCAGAAAAAAAGCAGCTGCTCCAGCGGTTGGATGATTACCACGCCAATGATATTGCGCAGAGCTTGTCCTATCTGTCTCAGACGGAGCGGCTGTCCCTGTATGCGGTTTTAGGGGTCGAATGGGTCTCTGAGATCCTGGCGTATGTAGAGGATCCGGAGCCGTACGCCCGCGAGCTGGGCACGGAAAAGCTGGCGGCCATTATCAACGAAATGGACGCCGATGACGCGGTGGACTTGCTTCAAAAATTAGACGAGGCCGACAAGGAGAAGCTGCGCCCTTATTTGGACGAGCATGTGCGGGCGGATTTGCAGTTGATTGCCTCCTACGATGAGGACCGAATCGGCAGCTTGATCACCACCAATTATATCTGTATTCCGAAAACGCTGGATATTCGTACGGCCATGCATGAGCTGATCCGTCAGGCGGGGGAGCACGACAATATTTCCACCCTGTATGTGATGGACGAAAGCGGCAAATTCAGCGGCGCCATCGATCTGAAGGACCTGATCATCGCCAGGCAAAACGATTCGTTGGACGCTCTGATCATTTATTCTTATCCGTATCTTTTCGCGGATGAAAAAATATCCGATTGCATTGAGAAGATTAAGGACTATGCCGAGGATTCTTTGCCGGTTTTGAATCAAAGCCGGCAGATCATAGGGATTATTACCGCCCAGGATGTGGTGGAAGCGGTGGACGATGAAATGGGCGAGGATTATGCAAAGCTGGCCGGCTTGACTGCCGAAGAGGATCTGAATGAGACCACCGGGCAAAGCATAAAAAAGCGCTTGCCTTGGTTAATGATCTTGCTGGTTTTGGGCATGCTGGTTTCCAGCGTGGTGGGTGCCTTTGAGGGCGTGGTTGCCATTTTGCCCATTGTGATTTGTTTTCAGTCCCTGGTGCTGGATATGGCAGGCAATGTGGGCACCCAGTCCCTGGCCGTGACCATTCGTGTGCTGATGGACGAGGAGCTGGGCGCCAAGGAAAAAAGAAAGTTGGTGGCAAAGGAAAGCAAAGCGGGGATGTTCAACGGATTGCTTTTGGGCGCCTTGGCCGTGGCTTTTCTGGGGGTGTATGTGCGCTTGTTTAAGGGTTATGCGCCGGCACAGGCTTTTCTTATCTCTTTTTGCGTGGGCGTGGCTTTGCTGTTGTCCATGATCGTATCCAGCCTGGTGGGTACGCTGGTGCCCATGTTCTTTAAGAAGATCAAGGTGGATCCGGCCGTGGCCTCCGGTCCGCTGATCACAACGATCAACGATTTGGTGGCTGTAGTGATCTATTACGGCTTGGCGTGGGTGCTGCTTATCCATCTTGCGCATATTGTAGGGTAAACGGCGTGGCGATTTTGCAACCGATTTGCCTTCCCTGTTCGAGTCTTGCGCAAAGATACTACGAACAAAAAAGCACAAGGCGAAATGCCTTGTGCTTTTTGTTGGAGCGGATTACGAGACTCGCCCGGTGCGCTTCTGCGCGCACCGGCACGCACGCGGGCACCACAACAGTCCCCCGGACTGTTGCTACCCTGGCGGGTTGCCCTGTTCGAGTCTCTCAATATTGTCGAACAAAAAAAGCAAGGCAAAGAGCCTTGCTTTTTTTATTGGAGCGGATTACGAGACTCGAACTCGCTACCTCCACCTTGGCAAGGTGGCGCTCTACCAGATGAGCTAAATCCGCAAACGATAGTGTTATTATACCCAGCAGGGGCGGGTTTGTCAAGCCTTTTTTTGCCGATGGGAATAAAAAGTGCCGCCCTCTTGTGGGCATAACGATCGGCACCACAACATATAGGTAAGAAGTGGGGTTTCTCTAAAGAATTTGCCGATATAGTTGCGCACCGGGGCGATCCGTGTTAAAATGAGGGAAGAACCGGGCAGCATTACCGAAGGGAGGTGGCGCCGTGAAGCCGTATAATTACTTTGACGACGAGGAAGAACAGCCGCAGCCGTCTGCGCAGGTGCGCTTGGCTCAAATGGTTGCTGCCTTGCAAGTGAACGGCGCCAAGCTGCGCCGCACGGTGCGCCGGGACGAAGAAATTGTAGAAGAACTGCGGGATTATCCCAACCTGCGCCGGGCTGCGCTGAAGTGGCTGGCGGTGGCGCTGTTTGTGCTGGCAGTGGTGATTGCCATTATCTCCTTTGCCGTGTCCCTGCACAACCAGAGCAAGTGGAACGAGCGTTTTTGCGATCAGGCGGGGCAGGTGTGCACCGATTATATCGCCAAGTACGGCGCTTGCCGCTGGGAGTCCATGGACGAGCGCTACGGCAAGAAAATGGCACGAATGACCGGCGTGTCTTATCTGCGGCGGATGGATTTTAACGGTGACGGTCGGGACGAACTGCTGATCTGCTATTTGGAAAAGGGCCTGTATTTTTTTGATATTTGGGGCTTTGACGGCAAGAACTTCAGCAAGTTCTACTCCGCCAACGCCTGCTATGCCACCGGCGATAGCAAGCTGGGCAGCTGGGTGGTACTGTACCACACCGGGCGCCGCTACCAGGTGGGGGTGTGCGACCCGCAAAAACCCACGGAAGTGACCCTGTATGCCATGCGGGGCAAGAAGTTCAAAAAGGCCGGCAGCTGCCAATATAATGTAGATACCGGCGTATTTTCCCAAAATGACAAGCCCAATACCGAGGATTTTGAGCGGCTGCAGCTGTCCTGTATTCGGGAGACCCGGGCGGAGGTGCTGGTGGATACGGTGACCGCCGCCATGGAGGAATTCAACACCAAGACCACGGCGGAGATCGAGGCCAGCCTGCCGGACGCCACGCTGAAAAAGCAAGCCTACTATGATGTGGTAGACGATCTGAACCGTCAGTACGGCTCTGCCACCTATAAGACCGAGGGCGGTATCGGCTATGTGGACGGCCTGGCCGTGGTGGAAGAGATTGATTTTGACGGCGACGGCAACAAGGAGCTGCTCACCGTCTATCGCCGCCAGGTGAAAAAGACGGAGAAGAACGACTGGACCGGGGAGCAGACCCTGATCAATGTGCCGGTATACAGCCTGCGGGTGTACAACTGGAACGGCAGCATTGCCAAGTGCATTTTTACCCGGGATCAGATTTGCCAGCCCTTTACAGATGATGAGGAAACGGCCCAAAACACCCAGTTCTATATCCTGCGCAAAAGCGGCAAAAAGACGGACTTGTGCTTTAATGCCTATCGGCGGGAGAGCCAGTCGGTGTATACGGCGGCCTCTCGGATCTTTCGGCTCAAGGGAGAGCAGTTCTCTGTGGTGTATGACGCGAAGATGGAGTACGAGTACGGCTACAAGACCTATTATCTGGACGGTGAAAGTGTGTATGAGTCCACCTTTAACACCAAGGGCTATACCGTGCCGTACTTTATGAACGACGCCGGGTACGATGCGGGCGTGTTTACCGTGGTGTACCTGTCCGGCGACAAGACGCACCAGGACGCCATCCGCAGCCGGGTGAGCACCGTGGAGCAGCATATCCAGTCGCTGAACGACGAGTATGTGCCGGAGCGGCTGCAAAATGTGAATTAACATAGGTTTTGTTATCGCACCGGCGGGCGGCAGATTGCCGCCCCTACGATCGGCGGATACAGACCCTGCCGCAGGATTTGCCAGCGGTGACGACAAAAAAGAGACTTGAACATTGTGTCCAAGCCTCTTTTTGCGCGCTCTAATCCATCACACGTTCAGGTGCAATTCTTCAATTTTATCCCGCACTTTCAGCCAGTCGCCAAAGGCGGCTTCTTTGTTATTGGGGTTGCGGAGAATGGCCGCCGGGTGGTAGGTGCCCATAAACAGGGTGCCGTTTTTGTCGATAAATTCGCCGTGCTGGCGGGTGACTCGGAAGTTCTTGTCAATCAGCCGCTGGGCGGCAATGCGCCCTACGCAGATCACCAGCCGTGGGCGAATGATCTTAAATTGCTCCCGCAGCCAATGCAGGCAGGCCTCTTGCTCCTCCGGCTTGGGGTCCCGGTTTTTAGGCGGGCGGCACTTGACCATATTGGCAATGTACACATTCTTCTCCCGGCTCAGGTCAATGCTCTCCAGAAATTGATCCAGCAGCTTGCCGGAGCGCCCCACAAAGGGCTGGCCTTGCAGGTCCTCGTTCTCTCCCGGTCCTTCGCCGATTAGGAGAATGTCTGCCGCCGGGTTGCCTACGCCAAAGACCACCTGGGTGCGGGCCTTGCACAGTTCGCATTCGGTGCAGCCGAGGCAGTGGGTTTTCAGTTCGTCTAATGTCATTTTTATCACCTTGCTCATTGTACCAAAATAATGGTTGAAAAACAATAAAAAAAGGTATAAAATATGTGCGTAAGCGAGAATTACAACTTTTTGGAGGTATTATCATGGACAATCAAGTGACTGTTGAGATTTCTGCCCGCCATGTACATCTGAGCCAGGCAGATCTGGAGACCCTGTTCGGTAAGGGCTATGAACTGACGGTGAAGAAAATGCTGTCCCAGCCCGGCCAGTATGCCAGCAACGAGCGCGTGCGCGTGGTGGGTACCAAGAGCGAGTTCCCGGCTGTGTCTATCCTGGGCCCGGTGCGTAAGGCCACCCAGGTGGAGTTGAGCCTGACGGACGCCCGCTCCATCGGCGTGACTGCCCCGGTGCGGGAGAGCGGCGATATTGCCGGTTCCGGCGCCTGCAAGCTGGTGGGCCCTGCCGGTGAGGTGGAGCTGACCGAGGGCGTGATCGCTGCCAAGCGCCATATCCACGCCACTACGGCAGACGCAGAGCGTATGGGCCTGGAGAATGGCCAGATCGTTAGCGTAGAGATTCCCTCTGCCAACGGCCGTAACCTGACCTTTGGCGATGTGGTGGTGCGTGTGTCTGACAGCTATGCCCTGGCTATGCACATTGACACGGACGAGGCCAACGCCGCCGGTATGGCGCCCAATACTCCCGGCACGATTATTAAATAAGTATAGGTATTAGGTAGTAAAAAAGAGCACCTGTGTGGGTGCTCTTTTTTATATGGAAAATGCGGGCGACGGATCGGCTGCCTTTGTGCCGTTGCCATCGTAGGGGCGGATATTATCCGCCCGCTTTTTTTGTGCGTTTATCCCCGCAGTCACATCGTGACAGCACCTAACCGGTGCCCGTCCCCTCTGTCGCTGCGCGACATCTCCCCACACTGTGGGGAGTCACCCCTTGATAAAAACAAGGGGAGCCAAATTTCGTCGGCGATGGCGGGATTGAAGGCCAATACAGCGTTCCGCCCCGGCAAGAATAAACAAAATATAAATCTTTTGCAATTTATGAT
>ERZ1032445.145-NODE-145-length-18289-cov-10.428814_pt1 | contig 18289 bp, 19 predicted proteins | sample MGYA00518161_ERZ1032445 | MGnify/ENA primary metagenome ERZ1032445 (study PRJEB33719, sample SAMN04261326) | wastewater metagenome | biome: periurban shantytown; feature: human; material: feces | host: Homo sapiens | place: Peru: Lima | collected 2013-01-24 ...
GTATATACGAAAGCCGCGGCTTGACGATATTGGGCAAAAATGCTAAAATATCCGCAAGAAAAAGACAAAGAAAAATTCCCCCTATGGCAAGCGAGCAAACAGTGGTCCTGCACAGCAGAGACGAAATGTGCAGAAAATACAAAAGGCGGCGCATCATTTGCGCCGCCTAAATTTTTTATTCCTGCCAAACCATAATGGTTTTGCCAAAGGCCTTTTGCGTGTCCTTCTCAAACGCCTGCTTAATGTCCGTGGTGGTGCGCACCACATTGACGGAGCTGATCAGGTTGCCCAAGTAATCAATGATCTCCGGGTACTGCTGGTACATCTGCACCGTCTTTTCAAAATCCGCCACGCCGCTGCGGGAAGAGCCGAACACACGCAGCCCCTTTTCCAAAATCATGCGGGTATTGATGGGCACCGGGTACTCGCTGACGCCCAAAATGGAAAGGGTGGCTTCCGGCTTGATCAGCCCGATGATCTGCTCAATGGCAATGGGAGAGCCGTTGCCGCCTACACACTCAAAGGCGTGGTCCATGGTAAAGCCCTCCGGCACCTCCGTGGTCTTATACGCCCCGTCGGCAAAGGTAAAGTCCGCCAGCTTATCGTCATTCAGGCCAAACACATACACCTTACTGTCCGGGAAAGTCTTTTTCAAAAACAGGGAGACAATATACGCCAAATTGCCGTCGCCCCAAACGCCGATGGCATCCCGCCGGGCATGGGCGATCTTGTCAAACCGAGAAATAGCGTGCACCGCTACGGACACGATCTCCGTAAACGCCGCCACATTCATATTGATGTCCTGGGGCAGCTTCACCAGCCGCCGAGGCGAAATCTCCACATACTCCTGCAAAAAGCCGTCCATAGACGAGCCGCAGAACTTGGAGGAGCGCAAATAATTCTCGCCGATATAGTCATCGGTCTCCGTGGGGCAATTGGGCACCATCACCACCCGATCGCCGGGAGCGAATTTGCCGCTGGGGTCTCGCATAACGACGCCCACGCCCTCATGGATCAGAGCCATGGGCAGCTTCTCGGCCAGCACCTTGGCGTCCCGGGTGCCCAGATAATAACGCATATCTGCGTTGCAGATGGAAAGATTGGTGGGGCGCACAATGGCATTGTCGCCAAACAGGTCAATGTCCTCAAAGGCGATCTCAAACCGGCGGGGCGCCACCAAACGGTAGACGGTGTTAATCATGGGTCTCATCCTCCAACAGGGATTTTGCCACCCGCAGATCGTAAGGATAAGTGATCTTCATATTGTAGGTCTCGCCCTGCACCAGTGCCACCGGCTCACCCTTGATAACGAAAATTTTGGCAGCATCCGTGAGAATTTCCTTCTCCTCCTCGGTGAGGGTCTCGTACAGCTTCTTCAGCTTGGTGGCGCGGAAGGACTGGGGGGTCTGGCCCTGATACATGACGGATCGATCCGGAATCGCAGAGATCACCTGGTGGTCCCGGCTCTCCACAATGGTGTCCGTGGCAGGAATCACCGTGTCGCAGGCGCCGAACTGCTCCGCCGCCGCAATGTTCTCCTCAATGATCCGATAGGTCACAAAGGGGCGCACGCTGTCGTGGGTAACGATAATGGTATCGTCATTCAAATTGCCCTCGTTCTCAATGTAACGAATAGCATTCATAATCGTCTCGTTACGGGTAGAACCGCCCTCGATCACCGCCACACGGTCCGCTGCGGGAGCAATGTGCTTGGCAATCAAATTCTTGGTGTGCTCCACCCACTTGGAGGGGCACAGCACCAAAATCTTCTCCAGTTGGGGTACGGAGATAAACTTCTCGATAGTATAAATGATAATGGGCTTGTCCTTTACCGTTAAATACTGCTTGGGCTTGTCCCCGCCCATTCGGGAGCCGACGCCGCCGGCCAATACAACGCCATAAACCATAACGCTAAAATTCCTTTCTGTGTCTGTTCTTTTATTATAGAGTTTCGTCGCCGTTTGTCAATGCCTGTTACTTTAAGGCACAGAACATTTGGTAAATATCCTCTTCTGTCAAAGGCACCGGGTTTAAGGTCATCAGCATGGACATACTCTGGTGGGCCAGGGCGCGGATCTCCGCATCGCTCTCTACCCCCAGCTCGCACAGATTGGTGCGCATGCCCATTCTGTTTTTCATACCGTGCACCGCGTCCGCCATGGCTGCCGGGCTGTCAAACCCGCAGTCCCGGGCAAGGGCGGTAATCCGGCCGTCCCCGTCTGCGTGCTCCGCGTTAAAGCGGATAAAGTAGTCCAGGGTAAAGGCGCAGGCTTCGCCGTGGGGCATACCGTACAAATTGGTCAGCGGGAAGGAGCAGGCGTGGGAGCCGGTGGTGCGGGGGTGACTAAAGGCCACGCCGGCCACAATAGACGCCTCCGCCATCTTCTCCCGAGCCTCCAGGTCGGTACCGTCCCGGTAGGCCTTTTCCAGCCAGTCAAACACCAGTCGCGCCGCATGCACGGAGCAGGCAGCACATACCGGCTGGTGGTTCACGCTCCAGTAACTCTCCACCGCGTGGCACAGCACATCCAGTCCGGTGGAGGCGGTCACCTGGGGCGGCACCGTTAAGGTCAACTCCGGATCCACCACAGCAATCTTGGGGTACATGGCTGGGTGGTTCATGGGTTTTTTCACCCCGGCTTCCACATTGGTCAGCACGCTGATATTGGTCACCTCAGAGGCTGTACCGGCGGTGGTAGCAAAGGCGATCATGGGAATGGCCTCCTCTGCCGTCACCGGCTTGTCGGCGTTATGGTACGGTTCAATATTGTCCGTCCCCCGGGCAATGGCGCAGGCCGCCTTGCAACAGTCCATCGGCGAGCCGCCGCCCAGCGCCACCGCAAAATCCGCCTCGACCCGCCGCATTTCTGCCGCGCAGGCATTTACATTCCCCGTAGTGGGATTGGGGCGAATATCGCTGAATACGGACACTAAAGCGCCATCCGCCGCCTGCAAAAAGGCGTCTGCGGTGCCATTTCGCAAAAAGCTCTTGCCGCACACCAGCACGCCACGCGTGCCGCCGATCTTCTCTATATACGACTTGATTTCATGCCGGGTGCCGCTGCCGAAAACCAGCTCCACCGGCAGGTGAAAATTCCAGTTCATACGAACATCTCCTTTGCGGTCTATTTTACCACCCCAACGGGACTTTGGCAACAAAAACGGCAGAAATTTCACACTCTGTTCGGATTTCCTATTTACATTTGTCATAAATCGTGGTATAATGCGCACATCGGCAAAGGAATTTAGCGTGGTAAATCGCTACCTTGCTACTACGCAAAATTGCGTCCTTTGCAAAATCATTATGAGGTTATAAGGAGAAAATCGTATGCGCAAGATGAAAAAAGTGCTTTCTCTGGTGCTGAGCCTGGTACTGGTGTGCGGCATTGTGGCCGGCTTCGCCGCCTGCTCCGGCAACAAAGAGAACAACAAAAAGGAAGACACCACCGCCCAGTCCGATCTGGCCAAGATCCAGGCTGCCGGTGTGCTGAAAGTGGGCATCACCGAGTACGAGCCCATGAACTACAAGGACAAGAACGGCGAGTGGACCGGCTTTGACACCGAGTTTGCCCAGGCGCTGGGCGAGAAGCTGGGCGTGAAGGTTGAATTCGTAGAAATTAACTGGAACAACAAGTATAACGAGCTGTCCTCCGGTGCAGTGGACTGCCTGTGGAACGGTATGACCATTACCGACGAGGGCAAAAAGGCCGCCAGCATTACCAACGCCTATGCAGAGAACGCGCAGGTGGTCGTAATGAAGCAGTCAGAAGTGGGCAAATACAAGACCACCGATGATTTGAAGAACTTGAAGTCCATTGCCATAGAGGGCGGTTCCGCCGGTGAAAAGGCTGCCCAGGCTGCCGGTCTCACCAACACCGTGGTATCTGACAGCCAGGCACTGGCTCTGACCGAGGTAACCTCCGGCTCTGCAGACGCCTGCATCATTGATCTGACCATGGCCAACGCCATGACCGGCGAGGGCACCGGCAACAAGAACCTGACTTACAGCATCAAGCTGGAGGCTGAGGAGTACGGCATTGCTTTCCGCAAAGGCTCCGACATGGCCGCCAAGACCAATGAGCTGATGGCCGGTTTGATGAAGGACGGCACCCTGGACAAGCTGGCCAAGAAGTACCAGATCGTACTCATCAAGGACGCAGACAACAAATAAATTACAACATACACGAAAGGGAATATCATGTTCTGGCAAGTTACACAGCAACTGCTGGAGGGCTTTGAGTCCACCTTAAAGCTCTTTTGCATCACGCTGGTTGCCGCTCTGCCCCTGGGGCTGATCATCAGCTTTGGCTCCATGAGCAAGTTCCGTCCCTTAAAGTGGCTGTGCAAAACACTCATCTGGATCATCAGAGGTACGCCCCTGGTGCTCCAGATGATTATTGTTTATTACGGCCCGGGACTGGTAGGCAACTGGGCGCAAAATTTAGAAAATCCAAACGCTTTCATCACCTGGCTGGCCGGGTGGACGGTGTTTGACCGCTTTGTGGCGGTATCCGTGGCGTTTATCATCAACTACGCCTGCTATTTTTCTGAGATCTTTCGCGGCGGCATCGAGGCCATTCCCAAGGGTCAGTACGAGGCCGGTCAGGTGCTGGGCATGACCCGCAACCAGATCTTCCGTAAAGTTGTCTTTATGCAGGTGGTCAAGCGGATTATTCCGCCTATGAGCAACGAGATTATCACTCTGGTGAAGGACACTTCCCTGGCCCGCGTCATCTCCGTTTACGAGATTATTTGGGCAGGCGAAAAGTTTATGAAGCTGGACGGCCTGCTGTGGCCGCTGTTCTACACCGGCGTGTTCTACCTGATCTTCTGCGGCATTCTCACGGTGCTCTTTAACCGGCTGGAGAAGAAGCTGGACTACTACAAGGGGTGATGGTATGGCATTTTTAGAAGTTAAGAATTTGCAAAAGCGCTTTGGCAATACCGAGGTGCTCAAAGGCATTGACTTTTCGCTGGAAAAGGGCGATGTGCTGGTGATCATCGGCTCCTCCGGCAGCGGCAAGACCACCTTGCTGCGGTGCCTGAACTTTTTGGAGACCCCCAGCGGCGGTTCCATCGCCGTGGACGGACAAACGCTGCTGGACGCAAACGACGCCGCCACCCTGTCCGATAAAGAGATTCGCAAAAACCGCCTGCACTTTGGCCTGGTATTCCAGCAGTTCAACCTGTTTCCCCAGTACAAGGTGATGGACAACCTGACCCTGGCACCAAAGTTGGCGCTGCACGAGCAGGTGAAAGCCGCCAAAAAGGCCGGTCAAAATGCCAAAGCCTTTAAGCAGGCGCAAGAACAGGCACTGGAGCAGAACGCCAAGAGCCTACTGGAGCGGGTGGGTCTGGCAGACAAAGCCGACGCCTATCCCTGCCAGCTTAGCGGCGGGCAGCAGCAGCGGGTTGCCATTGCCCGGGCGCTGGCCATGTCGCCGGATATTCTGTGCTTTGACGAGCCCACTTCCGCCCTGGATCCGGAGCTGACCGGCGAGGTGCTGAATGTAATCCGCAGCCTAAAAACCGGCAACAGCACCATGATCGTGGTGACCCATGAGATGGAATTTGCCCGCCATGTGGCGGACCAGGTGCTCTTTATGGCAGACGGCGTGATTGCCGAAAGCGGCACCCCGGACGATCTGTTCAATCATCCCAAAAGCCCGGCGTTGCAAGCCTTTCTCAGCAAGGCACAGAACAAATGAGCCTGCGTTATCCAAAGCTGCTGCGCCAGCTGCGTACAGAGGCGCATAAAAGTCAGGCGGAGCTGGCAGAGGTGCTGGGCACCTCCCAGACCATGTACGCCCGCTATGAGCGGGGCGCCAATGCCCTGCCTCTGCGCCACTTGCTGACCCTGTGCGAGTATTACGATGTGTCCGCCGATTACCTGCTGGGACGCACCCCCCACCGGCAAAATCCCAATTTGTTATAATATTACAAACAGAAAGCACCGCATTTTACAATGCGGTGCCTTTTTGTTTGTAATATGTTTATGCTCTGGGCAGGATTGCCTCACGCTCCGGGCCATTAGATACCATGGTAATCTTATGGCCGATCTCCTGCTCGATGAAGGCCACATAGTCCTTGGCCTCCTGGGGCAGGTCCTCAAAATTCTGAATCCCGCGAATGTTGCAGTGCCAACCCTTTAAGGTCTTCAGCACCGGCTTGCAGTCCTTGAGGATATGGGTGACCGGGAAGTCCTTAATAACCTTGCCGTCGACCTCATAGCCCACGCAAACAGGAATCTCTTCCAAATAAGACAGGCAGTCCAGCGCAGTCATCACCACCTGGGTGGCGCCCTGGCACTCTACGCCGTAGCGGGTAGCCACACAGTCAAACCAGCCCACACGGCGAGGTCTGCCGGTGGTAGCGCCGAACTCGCCCTTGTCGCCGCCGTGGACCCGCAGTTCCTGGGCCTTGTCCTCATCCAAGATCTCAGACACAAATTCCCCGGCGCCAACGGCGGAGGAATAGGCCTTGGTGACCACCACAATATCCTCGATCTTGTGGGGCGGCAGCCCGGCGCCGACGGCACCGTAACCGGCCAAAGTGGAGGAGGAGGTAACCATGGGATAAATGCCGAAATCCGGGTCCTTCAAAGTGCCCAGCTGGCCCTCCAGCAAAATATTTTTACCTTCTTGCACCGCCTTTTGCAGGTAGGCGTGGGTGTCGCACACATAGGGAGCGATCTTGTCTCTATACTCCATGCAGGTGGCAAACAGATCGTCCACATGCAACAGCGGTTTGTGATACACATGCTCCAGCACTAAGTTCTTTAAGGTGCAGATATTTTCCAGCTTGGCACGCAGCTCTTCCTCGTCAAACAGCTCGTTAACCTGAATACCGATCTTGGAGAACTTGTCGCTAAAGAACGGGGCAATGCCGCTCTTGGTGGAGCCAAAGGCGTTCTTGCCCAAGCGTTCCTCCTCATAAGTATCCAGCAAAATGTGATAGGGCATGAGAATCTGGCAGCGCTCGCTGACCAACAGGTGCGGGTTCAGCCCGGCAGCCTTTACATCCTCCAGCTCCGTGATAAACTTGTTAATATCCAGCGCCACGCCGTTGCCGATGATGCAGGTGGTGTGGTCGTAGCACACGCCGGAGGGCATCAGGTGGAATGCAAAGCGCCCATGCTCGTTAATGATGGTGTGTCCCGCATTTGCGCCGCCCTGAAAGCGAATAACAATATCGCTCTTGGCAGCAAACATATCCGTGATCTTGCCCTTGCCCTCGTCGCCCCAGTTGGCGCCAACGATCGCTCTAATCATAGTGGTGTACCTCTTTCACTCCAAAGTGCCCCTACAGGGGCCATACAAATGTATTATACTAAATTCCATAAAGAAAAGCAACGAAACCCTGCAAAAAGGTTTGTTTTTTGCAGGGAATTCTTTTCGTTTACAGCAGTTTGCGACCCATAATGACGCCCATCACAGAGGCCATCATCAACCCGCGGGTCCAGCCGCTGGAGTCGCCCAGGCAGTGCAGGCCCTCTACGCTGGTGTTAAAGTCCGTGTCCATCTTAATCCGGTTGGAATAGAACTTCAACTCCGGGGAATACAGCAGCGTTTCATAAGAGGCAAAGCCCGGCACCACATGGTCCATAGCCTGGATAAAGTTGATAATATTGGTCATGGCCCGGTAAGGCATGGCGGCGGTAATGTCGCCGGCCACAGCGTCCGGCAAAGTGGGGCGCACATTGGACTGGGCCAGCTCCTTTTCCCAGGTACGCTTGCCGTCCAGAATATCACCAAAGCGCTGCACCAAAATGTGACCCGCTGCCAGCATATTGGTCAGCTCGCCCACCTTTTGCGCATAGGCAATGGGCTGGTTAAAGGGATAGCTGAAATTGTGGGAGCACAGAATCGCCAAGTTGGTATTGTCCGACTTCAATTCCTTATAGGAATGGCCGTTGACCACCGCCAGGTCGTTGTCGTAATTCTCCTGGGCCACAAAGCCGCCCGGGTTCTGGCAGAAGGTGCGCACCTTGTTCTTAAAGGGCTTTGGATAGCCAATGAGCTTGCTTTCGTACAGGGCCTCGTTGACCTTTTCCATCACCTCATTGCGGCATTCCACGCGCACACCGATGTCTACGGTGCCCGGCTGGTGGGCAATGTTGTGCTCGGCACAGATCTTCTCCAGCCACTCGGCGCCGCGACGGCCGGTGGCCACAATGGTATGATCCGCCCGGATCTCCCGCTGGGTGCCGTTTTCCGTCAGGATCACGCCCTCGCACTTGGTGCCGGAGAGGATAATATTGTTGCACTCCACACCAAAGATGATCTCTACCCCATTCTCCAGCAAATACTGCTCCATGGCGTAGTAGATCTCTCTTGCCTTTTCCGTGCCCAGGTGGCGAATGGGGCAATCCACCAGCTTCAGCCCGGCCTGAATGGCCCGCTTGCGAATGGCCTTCACCTCGTCCGTATTCTCCAGACCCTCGATGTGGGTATCTGCACCGAACTCCAGGTAGATCTTGTCCGTATAATCAATGGTATCCTGCGCCAGGTCCGCACCGATCAGGGAGGGCAAATCGCCGCCTACCTCATAGCTCAGGGACAGCTTGCCGTCCGAGAAGGCGCCTGCACCGGAAAAGCCGGTGGTAATGTGGCAATAGGGCTGGCAGTTCATGCACTTCTTGGTTTTGGTCTTAGGGCAGGCACGGTTCTCAATGGCCTTGCCTTTCTCAATAATCAAGATCTTCTTTTTGCTGCCATAGCGCAGCATCTCAATGGCGGTAAAGATCCCGGCAGGGCCGGCGCCGACGATGACTACATCATACTTCATCTGTTTTTGCACCTCATTTATCTCACTTGCCGACAGGCATAAAAAGAACCGTCCTCCATTCCGTTGGACTGAGGAATGTGACGGCAGTTTGCGTTGTAACTATACCATACTTACCGTCTTTTGTCAATGAGTTGAAATGGCGTATAAAATATGCTATATTAGATAAAATAGATATTCTGTTATAAGGAGCAAAAAAGTTGAAGGAATACAATGTTCTCCAGTACGGTGCCGTCGGCGACGGCGCCACCAACGACGCCTTTGCCATTCAGCACGCCATTGACGACTGCGCCAAAAACGGCGGCGGCCGGGTGGTGCTGCAAAGCGGCTATGTGTTTTACAGCGACTCCATTCGCCTGCGATCCAATGTGGACCTGCATATTCAAAAAGGCGCTCGACTGAAAGCCACCGGCAATATTGACGGCTATATCCGCCCCAACAAGCTCATCAACGACCCCAAAACGGCGTTGATCGGCAACCCGGTCACCGGCAAGCCCAGCTTCGTCTTTCTCTACGGTTATGAGGCAGACGGCTGCACCATCAGCGGGGAGGGCACCATTGACGCCAACGGCCACGCCTTTGTGCAGCGCAAGGACCAATACTATGTGACCGGCGACTTCTACCCCCGCCCTACGGTGATCTATGTGGAGAAATCCAACCATATCACCTTTAAGGACATCACCATTGTGGACGCACCGTTCTGGACCCTGCACCCGGCCGGGTGCGACGATGTGCTTATTGACCGTATTCGTATTCTCAATGATCTGGATGTGGCCAACAGCGACGGCATTGACCCGGACCACTGCTCCAATGTGCGCATTTTGGGCTGCCATGTGGAGTGCGCCGACGACTGCATTTGCCTTAAGGCCAGCAAGGGCAACGCCGAATACGGCCCCTGCGAAAATATCATCATTGACGGCTGCACCCTGGTATCTACCTCCGCTGCCATTAAGATTGGCACCGAGGGAGTAGGCGATTTTCGCAATGTGCTGGTACAAAACTGCGTGATCTCCCGCAGCAACCGGGGGCTGTCCATTCAAATTCGGGACGGCGGCTCGGTAGAGAATGTAAGCTATTCCAATATTATCATAGAGACCCGGCGCTTTTGCCCGGACTGGTGGGGCACGGCTGAGCCCATCACCATCACCGCCTTTGACCGGGACCAGAATACCCGCTGCGGTAAGGTAAAGAACATTCGCTTCTTTAACATTACCGCCAAGGGCGAGAACGGCGTGCTCCTTCACGGCACAGCGGAAAACCCCATTGAAGATGTGCGCTTTGAGAACTGCCGCATTACCCTGACCAAAACCAGCAAGTGGCCCTGCGGGCTGTATGACCTGCGCCCCTGCTTGGACTACGGGGTGGAAAAGTACCAAAACGCCGCCTTCTTCCTACGCCACGCCAAGGACATTACCATTGAAAAAACCAAGACCGACTGGGGCAACCTGTGCCCGGATTACAGCTGCGCGGTAGACGCCGCCTATGTGGACAATCTGGAGCTGATACGCCTAACCGGCCATGCCGCCGACCCGGCAGAAGACGACCTAAAGCTGCGCCATGTGCGGCTGGTAAAATAAAGGAGTAAGAGTATGGTACAAATACAAGGCTACAAGGTGAACAAGCTGCACATGGAAAATACCGTGGCAAACGGCACCGAATTGCAGCTGCAAAACCAGGTAAAATACAATGTAAACTACATGGACGATGTGCACAAGTGCGTGGGGATCCTGTCCTTTCGCATTACCGACGGGAATATGAACCCCTTTGAGGTGCAGATTGACATGGTGGCGGAGTTCACCTACGACGAGGGGGATGACAAGGCGGACATTCACACCCAGTCTTTTGACCAGATCTATCCCTTCCTGCGCCAGATCGTCAGCCAAATGGCCGGCCACTGCGGCGTGCCCGGGCTGATGATCCCCATTATGCGGCTGAACAAAGACACCGTGACCGTTGGCGGCCCGGACCAGTCGCCCCTGAACTGATATGGACAGACTGTGTGAGAACTGCTGGTACTTTGTGTGCGACGGCGAGGGCGAGGACGCCGAAGAGGGCTTCTGCGACCTGATGCTGGACGAGGACGAGTACGCCCGCATGCTGGAGAGTGACACCTCCGCCGGGTGCAAATACTTCCGTCCCGATGTAGGCGAGTACGGCATTGTAAGGAAACAAAACTGATATGGCCGAATATTTTGACCTGCTGTCCCCCACCGGAGAACCCCTGGGGATCACCAAAGAGCGAAACGCCGTCCACCGGGACGGAGACTGGCACCCCAGCGTGCATATCTTTGTGATACAGGGTGACCGGGTACTGCTTCAACGACGAAAGTGGGACAAAGAGTCGTTTCCCGGCAAGCTGGATCTGGCCTGCACCGGCCATGTGGACGCCGGCGAGGACTACCTGACCGCCGCCCGGCGAGAACTGCAAGAGGAGCTGAACCTATCCGCCGGTGCCGATGACCTGCGCTACCTGTTTACCCAAAAGTTAGAGGTGGACGCAGACTTTGGTCACGGCCGCTTTGTCAGTAACGAGCACTGCCGGGTGTATCTGCTGAATCCCGCTGTTTCCCTGACCACTCTGCGCTACCAGGCGGAGGAGATCGACGAACTGGTATGGGTAAACCGGCATACGGACATTACCGGTGCGGATTATTGCCTGCTCCCCGCGGAGTGGCACAAGGTCATGGGTCTGATTTTCAGGGAATGATGAAAGTATAACGCACCCTACAATTGTACCAAAAGGAACCCGTAGGGGCGGCAATTTGCCGCCCGCGGGCGGATAATATCCGCCCCTACGAATAAATAAGCACCCCAAAAACACAATAACCCCCGGGCACACAAGCGGCGACTTGTGTGCCCGGGGGTTATTTTATCCTCATTTACGCTGTTAAATATGCAGCACGGCGGTGGCAAAGCCAAAGTAGATCAACAGGGAAATAGCGTCCACAATGGTGGTTACAAAGGGGGATGACATCACCGCCGGATCCAGTTTCAACCGTTTGGCGATAATGGGCAGAGAACAGCCGATCATCTTGGCCAAAGTGACCTCAACAATCAGGGTCAGGCTGATCACCAGATCCACCTTCAAGGTCACGCCGGTCATACCCAGCATCAGTCGATCCACCAACAGTACCTTGACAAAGTTAATGGCCGCCAGGCTGCTGCCGCAAAGCAGACCCACTCGCAGCTCTTTCCATATCACCTTGAAAATATCCCGCATATCGATCTCGTTAAGAGACAGGGCGCGAATCACGGTAACGCTGGCCTGACCACCGGAATTGCCGCCGGTGTCCATCAGCATAGGGATAAAGGAGGTCAAAATAATCATACTGGCCAGCTTGTCCTCAAAGCTGGTGATAATGGAGCCGGTAAAGGTGGCACTGACCATCAAAAGCAGCAACCAAGGGATCCGGGACTTCCAAGTCGCCAGCACGCCGGTCTTCAGATAAGTCCGCTCCGTGGGCACGATGGCGTTCATCTTTTGAATATCTTCGGTGTTCTCCTCTTGGATAACATCCATAGCGTCGTCTACGGTGATGATACCCACCAGTCGCTCTTCCAGGTCCACCACCGGCAACGCCAGAAAGTCGTATTTGCTCAGTTGGGCAGCTGCCTCCTCCTGGTCGCTCAGGGTATTCACATAGATCACATTGGTCTCCATAAACGCCTCGATCCGGTCGTCCTGATCGTGGAGCAGCAGTTCCTTCACGGTGGTCACGCCCAGCAAATGGCGGGAGGCGTCCGTTACATAGCAGGTATAAATGGTCTCTTTGTCCACACCGGTGCGGCGAATGCGCTTAAAAGCGTCCTCCACGGTCATATCCCGCTTTAAGTCCACAAACTCCGGAGTCATGATAGAACCGGCGCTGTCCTCCGGGTAGCGCAGCAGGGTGTTGATGGAAGCGCGGGTTTCCACATCCGTGTTGCGCAAAATGCGCTTCACGACGGTAGCGGGCATTTCCTCAATCATATCCACCGTATCGTCCAGGTACAGCTCGTCCAGCACCTCTCGCAACTCGTTATCGGAGAAAGCGTGAATCAGTGCCTTCTGGTTGTCCGGCTCCAGCTCTACAAAGGTGTCTGCCGCCTCTTCCTTGCCCAGCAGGCGAAAGAACAGCAGCCGTTCTTCGTTGCTGAACTCCTCTAAAAGCTGGGCAATATCTGCCGGGTTCAACTGGTTCAAAATGGTTTTAATGGCAGAGAACTGCCGTTTGGTATGAAGATCCTCAATTTCTGCTTTCAGCTCTTCTAACTCCATAGGCGCGCTCCTTTCTGCACTTATTTTTATTCTTTACATCGCGGATATAAACGGATTATTGCTCCGATCTATAAAAGGACGGCTCGTCCTCGTCTGTGACCCGGGCAGTCTTGCGGGCGTGGAATGCCAAAAGAACGATCAACACTGCCAGACCGCCCACGCCGGCGGTCACCGCCATCCGGAAGGAGGGCTGCTGGTAAAAGCGGGTGCCCTCCACAAAGGAGGTGTAGTCCTCCTGTGCCATCTCGGCACGCACCTGTTCCACGGTCTTGTCCACCCGGCGCACCTTAATGGTATAGGTGCGCACCTGGCCGTCCGAGGCGGTCACCGGCAGGGTCAGGTCGATCTCCTGCTCCGGCGCCAGCGTCATCTCCACCGGTGCGCAGTAGGCGTTAATATCCTTGGTCACCGGGGTAATCATCAGCGAGGTCAGGTCACCGGGAATATACAGCTTGTAAGTGGTATCGTCTTCATTCATCTCCGGCACCAGCTCACCCAGGGTACAGGTGATCGAGTCCAGATGGTTCTCGCTGTTCTTAACATAAGCTGCGGCGTTCTTGTAAGTAAAGGTATATTTGGCGGAGCCGGTGTCATAGCTGAGGGTGACCACCACCGCCGTTTGATGGTTGGTGCTGTCCGTATCATAGGTCACGAACAGGTTGCCCTCTCCCTGCACCTTGTAGCTTTTCAGCTTTGGCGACACCGCCGCGTTGTCCAGCACCAACTGGTACTGGTACACATCGCTCTTAAACTGCCCCACAATGGTGGCGCCGGAAAAGGCAATGCGCTCCAGCACCGGGGCCTGCGCCGCAAAGGCAGGCAGGCACTGACCCAGCAGACACAGGGTCAGCAGCAGGTATAAGAACTTTCGCTTCATAAGGTCACTCCGTGATCAGGTAACAGGTGCAGCCGCGGTCGTCCAGCAGCTGCTTCACTGCCCGACGGCTTTTCTCCGGGCAGGTAATGGCATAAATTTGGTTTTCATTCGGGTTTTGGGTGCACTTGTCGGCCACTTCTTTTTTCAGGTCCGCCGTCGTGGTAGAGGTGATGTTTACCGCCACCGGTTGCAGAAATTTTACATCCTGCCCCAGGTCGGCAGTCAGTCGCTTGGACAAATCGGCAAACCCATTGTGATTAAAGGTGCCCGCCGCCTGCGGCAGCTCCGTGCCCTCCAGCACAAACACCGTTACCCCGGCGCGGACGCTCTCCTCCACCAGCGAGCGAATGTAGTTGTAAACCTCCGTGCTGTCCGGGTTCAGGTAGCGGTTGCCCGCCGGATCTGTGTAAGCGGTTTTGCCGCTCTTCACCGCCCAGGCCGGATTGGCAGCGGTCTGCACATTGTCCGGATAGCACACAATGTGCCCCAGCACCAGCAGGTCATTCTTGCCCAGCTTTTGACAAGAGGAGCGCAAATCCCCGGCAGGGGAAGATACCGCCCCGGCTGCCGCCACCGTACCCAGGGTAGAGGCGTAGCCCACGGTGCCGTCCGCCCGCTTAATATCAAAGCAGGCAGCGGTATAGCCGCCGGAGGACAAATCGTCCATCATGGCATCCAACATCACCGCACCGTCCAGGGACAGACTGTCCACCTTGGCTGCCTTGGCCTCCAGCGCCACAGTGCTGATGGTGTTGCCGTCCACCGTGTCCGTTTGGGCGGCAGGCATGGCGTGCAGATCCATCCAGGCGTCCATCAAAATATAGCCCGCATACAGCAGCACCAGCCCCAGCAGCACCAAAAGTATCCGGCGCACCACCTGACCGGGCGTGGTCTTTTGAAACGCCGGGCCTTTTTTACGCCGCTCCCGATCCAGCTCTGCCTGACCCGCCTGGGTGCGCGGTTCGATGTATTTGTCTGCAAAGTCAATGGGGCGGCCCACTTCCGGCTCCGTCCATTTTTGACCCCGCTTATCATTACTGTAAAATCGCTTTTGCTTTTTCTTCATCTTGCCTTATTCCGCAGCCTGCTGCGCCGCACGGCACAGACCGGCAATGGTGGCTGCCGGATCCGCACTCTTAAACACCGCAGACCCTGCCACAAACACATTGGCTCCGGCCTTGGCCGCTGCCTTTACCGTCTCCAGGTTAATGCCCCCGTCCACTTGCAGATCCAGGTGGGGATAGCGGCTGCGCAGCAAAGTGAGCTTTGGCATCATATCTGCCATAAAGCTTTGGCCGCCGAAGCCCGGCTCCACGGTCATCACCAGCACCATGGCCAGCCGATCCGCATAGGGCAGCACCGCCTCTGCCGGCGTGCCCGGCTTAATGGCAATCGCCGGCTTGCAGCCCCGGGCAAGGATCTTGTCGATCACTGCGCTCGGGTCATCGTCGCTCTCCAGGTGGAAAGTGATCAGATCCGCACCGGCGTCGGCGTAATCGTCAATATACCGCAGCGGCTGGCTGATCATCAGGTGCACATCAAAGGGCAGGTCGCACACCTTGGACAGCCCGGCGATCACCGGCGCGCCAAAGGAGATATTGGGCACAAAATGCCCGTCCATTACATCCAGGTGCAGCAGATGAGCGCCCCCGGCGGCGCATTTGTTGGCCTCTGCGCCCATGTTGGCAAAATCGCAGGCCAGCATAGACGGTGAAATCTTCATATCCATACAGAATTCCCCTCTCGGTAACGGCAAAACTGCCGGTTTGCGTTCGTGCTCTTATTATACGCCCAAAAGGGCACAAAATCAACAGCAACGCCTACGAAATATGCCTTGACGGCGCACCCGGTTTTCGTTAGAATAGTACAAAACAGGAGGTGCTGAAATGGAACTCTCCCCTATCTGCAAAAAAGAATACCCGGCGCTGCGGGCACTGTATCGCAGCGCATTCCCGGCAGCGGAGCGTATGCCACTCTCCCGCTTCTTCGCCCTGCAAAAAAAGGGACAAGCGGAGATTTTGGTGCTGCGCACCGGCGGCGCCTTTGCCGGGCTGATGATCGTCACCTTTGCCCCCGGCTACGCCCTGCTCAACTACTTTGCCGTGGAGCCGGACTGCCGCTCTATGGGACTTGGCTCCCAGGCGCTGCCTGCCTTGCAGCAGCGTTATCCCAATCGGCAGGTGGTGCTGGAGGTGGAGCCGCCGGATCATACGGCACCCAACGCCCGGCAGCGGCAACGGCGGCTGGATTTCTATGCCAAAAACGGCTTTCTCCCCTGCAACTTGCCGGTACGGCTGTGCGGCGTGGCACTGGATGTGCTCACGCCCGGCGGGCAGGCACTGGATTTTGCCGCCTATCAAGGGTTTTATCGCCCGATCTTTGGCCGTCTGGCGCCCCTTTTTGTGCAAAAGCGCCAATAAAACGCCGCCGGGCCAAATTCTCCTTGTATTTTGGCCGGGGGTGGTGTAGAATAGTTGCGGATTTTCAGATACAATAGATAACAAAGCCAGTAACGGAGGATTTCTCTATGATTCAAGCCAATAATGTAACCGTGCAGTTTGGCGGTCGCGCCCTGTTTGAGCGGGTCAATGTGACCTTCTCCAAGGGCAACTGCTACGGCATCATCGGTGCCAACGGCGCAGGCAAGTCCACTTTCTTAAAAGTGCTGGACGGCGAGCTGGAGCCCCAAAAGGGAGAGGTGGTCATCACCCCCGGCGAGCGGCTCAGCGTGCTCAAGCAGGACCACTTTGCCTACGACCAGTACCAGGTGGTGCGCACCGTGCTGATGGGCAACCCCCGTCTCATTGAAATTATGGAAGAAAAGGACGCCCTGTACGCCAAGCCGGACTTTAGCGAAGCGGATGGCGTGCGCGCCGGGGAGCTGGAAGCGGAATTTGCCGATATGGACGGCTGGAACGCAGAGAGCGATGCGGAGTTTATGCTCAACAAGCTGGGTGTCACCGACGAGTACCACTATATGACCATGGCGGAACTGCCTGCCAACTTAAAGGTCAAGGTGCTGCTGGCGCAGGCCCTCTTTGGCAATCCGGACATTTTGCTGCTGGACGAGCCTACCAACCACCTGGATCTGTCCGCCATTCGCTGGCTGGAAAACTTCCTGCTGGATTTTGAAAACACGGTAATCGTGGTGTCCCATGACCGTCACTTCTTAAATAAGGTCTGCACCCATATCTGCGATGTGGACTTTGGCAAGATTCAAATGTATGTAGGCAACTACGACTTTTGGTACGAGTACACCCAAATGCGCCAGCGCCAGGCTCGGGATCAGAACAAAAAGAACGAGCAGAAGATCAAGGAACTCCAGGCCTTTATTGCCCGCTTCTCTGCCAACGCGGCCAAGAGTAAGCAGGCCACCAGCCGTAAAAAGCAGCTGGACGCTTTGGAGATGATCGACATGCCCGTGTCCTCCCGCCGGTTCCCCTTTGTGGACTTTAAGCCGGATCGGGAGTGCGGCAACGATCTGCTGCGGGTGGACCACCTGACCAAGACCATCGGCGACCGCAAGGTGCTGGACGACATCAGCTTTGTGATCCATCCCAGAGAGAAGGTGGCCTTTGTAGGCGCAGATGCCATGGCTAAGACCACCCTGTTTAAGATCATTATGGGCGAGATGGAGCCGGACGAGGGCGAGTTCAAGTGGGGCGTGACCACCACCCAAAGCTACTTCCCCAGCGACAACAGCGCCTACTTTGACGGCGTGGACCTGACCCTGATCGACTGGCTGCGCCAGTACACCACCCAAACGCTGGAAACGGACATTCGCTCCTGGCTGGGTCGTATGCTCTTTAGCGGCGACGAGGCGTTAAAGAAAGCCAATGTGCTTTCCGGCGGCGAGCGGGTGCGGTGTATGCTGTGCAAGATGATGCTCTCCGGCGCCAATGTGCTGGTGCTGGACGAACCCACCAACCACCTGGACCTGGAGTCCATCACCGCCCTGAACGACGGCCTGATCCGCTACCCGGAGACCATTCTCTTTACCTCCCATGACCACCAGTTCGTGCAGACCGTTGCCGACCGGATCATCGAGGTCAGCGGCAATACCCTGCTGGATCGCAAGGGCACCTACGACGAATTCTTGGCAGACTTTGACGAGGACCAGCTGAAGAAATATTAACGGCGAACATAGTCATCGCTCGTTGAACCGGTGACTTATATAAGTACGCAAACACATTTTTCATTTTTTGAAATAGCAAAACCTCCTATGGCAGAAAATGCCATAGGAGGTTCCCTTTTTATTATCTATTTTTTGTAATCTCGCACAAACATAAACTTTAGATCATTTATTGTGTTAACGTGTGACTCAGGGTCGGATAATTATCTGTCCCCATTGTCCAGACATCTTCAAAATC
>ERZ1032445.153-NODE-153-length-17735-cov-9.938801_pt1 | contig 17735 bp, 18 predicted proteins | sample MGYA00518161_ERZ1032445 | MGnify/ENA primary metagenome ERZ1032445 (study PRJEB33719, sample SAMN04261326) | wastewater metagenome | biome: periurban shantytown; feature: human; material: feces | host: Homo sapiens | place: Peru: Lima | collected 2013-01-24 ...
ATTCCCGTTGTCACACATTTTCCTTAACAGACCTTGACAGATGAAAAAATCTTTTGCCTATCTTTTACCCGGCAGCGGGCGCGGTTTTAACATCATCCGGCTATACTAAAACCAGAGCAGCGAGCCAACGCTGCAAAAATCACACCAAGTGCGAAAAAGGAGAATGTATCATGACGAAACAAAAAAGAACCCATAAAACCGCAAAAGTTCTGCTAAGCCTGGCCGTAGCCGGGGCGCTGGTGGGCAGCGTATTCGCCGGCTGTTCCGCCGGAAAAAGTGACAAGGGAAACAAGAACGCCACCGCCGGCGTTACCGGCAGCATTACCGTTGTATCCCGAGAGGAAGGCTCCGGCACCCGGGGCGCCTTTGTAGAGCTGCTGGGGATCGAGGAAAAAGACGCAAACGGCAATAAGATAGACAAGACCACCACCGCAGCAGAGATCACCAACAGCACCGCCGTTATGCTCACCACCGTGGCCGGCAACAAGAACGCCATCGGCTATGTGTCCCTGGGCAGCCTGAACGACACGGTGCAGGCCCTGACCATTGACGGCACAGAGCCTACTGCCGAGAATGTAAAGAACGGCAGCTACAAGATCTCCCGCCCCTTTAACATCGTCACCAAAGACGATCTAAGCCCGGCAGCCAAGGATTTTATCAACTACATTCAAAGCGCCGACGGCCAAAAGATCATTGAGGATAACCACTATGTGAGCCGATCCAATACCGGTGCATTCAAAAGCAGCGGTGCCAAGGGCAAGGTGCTGGTGGCCGGTTCCTCCTCTGTTACCCCGGTAATGGAAAAATTGGCGGAGGCGTACCAAAAGATCAACGCCGGCACTACGATAGAGGTACAGCAAAGCGACTCCACCACCGGGATCACCGCCGCTGCCGACGGCACCTGTGACATCGGCATGGCCTCTCGGGAGCTGAAAGACACGGAAACCGCCAAGGGCGTAAACGCCACCGTGATCGCTATGGACGGCGTAGCGGTGATCGTCAACAAGGCCAATCCTCTTAAAGCCGCCACTGCGGACACCGTGCGCCAAATTTACACCGGTGCCGTTACGGACTGGACAGATGTAAAATAAAAGCAAAATCAAATCAAACGGGGCGCTGTGGCGCCCCAATTGCCATATATGCAAAGGATTTTTATGACTGCAAAAATCAAAGAAACGGCCATGCGCCTGGTGTTTGCCCTGGCTGCGGTACTGTCCGTACTGGCCGTGATCTTTATCTGTATTTTTCTGTTTGCCGGGGGCGCGCCCGCCTTTCGCCAAATTGGAGTTTTGCCCTTTCTCACCGGGCAGAACTGGCGCCCGCTGCAAAACGAATTCGGTATCTTCCCTATGATCATAGGCAGCATTTATGTAACCGCCGGAGCCATTGTGGTGGGCGTGCCTTTGGGTATCGGCACCGCCGTGTTTTTGGCTCGATTTTGCCCTGCGCCCCTGTACCGGGTGCTGAAGCCTGCGGTCAATCTGCTGGCGGGTATCCCCTCCATTGTGTACGGCTTTTTTGGCCTGACGGTACTGGTGCCGGCAGTGCAGGCACTGTTCGGCACTTCCGGTAAAGGGGTGCTGACCGCCTCCCTGGTGCTGGGCATTATGATCCTGCCCACCATCATCAATGTGTCCGAGTCTGCCCTGCGAGCGGTGCCTAACAGCTACTACGAAGGGGCGCTGGCTCTGGGCGCCACCAAGGAGCGGGCTGTGCTGGGCACCCTGCTGCCGGCAGCCAAAAGCGGCGTCAGCGCCGGGGTGATCCTGGGGATCGGCCGGGCCATCGGCGAGGCCATGGCCGTTAGTATGGTGGCCGGTAATCAACCGATCATCCCCAAGAGCCTTACCGACGGCGTGCGCACCCTCACCGCCAACATTGTGCTGGAAATGGCCTATGCCGCCGATCTGCACCGCCAAGCGCTGATCGCCACCGGGGTGGTGCTGTTTGTCTTTATTCTCATTATCAACCTGCTGTTTTCCATTCTAAAGCAAGGAGGGCGCCTATGGAAGCGAAATTAAAGCGCCGCAAAAACGCCCGCGCCGCACTGGTGCGGGCCGCCCTGTGGACCTGTGTGCTGTTCACTGCCGGGGTATTCCTGCTGCTGGTGGCGTATGTGCTGGTACGGGGCGTGCCCCATCTGCGGCTGTCTATGTTCAGCCCCACTTATACCACGGAGAACCTGTCCATGCTGCCGGCCATTCTAAACACCCTGACCATGACCGGTGTGACCCTGCTGATTGCCGTGCCCCTGGGGGTGGGCGCCGCCATTTACCTGACGGAATATGCCAAGCCCGGCAACCGGCTGGTGCCGCCCATTCGCCTAACCACAGAGACCTTGGCAGGTATTCCCTCCATTGTGTACGGTCTGTTCGGCTACCTGGTGTTTGTAAAGGCATTGCACCTGCGTCTGTCGCTGCTGTCCGGAGCGCTGACCCTGGCCATTATGATCCTGCCCACCATTCATTATGCGTACCACGGAGGAGGCTCTGCGCAGCATACCCCAAAGCTACCGGGAGGCCAGCTTTGGCCTGGGTGCCGGACGGCTGCGCACGGTGTTTGTAATTCTGCTGCCTACGGCGCTGCCGGGTATTCTCGGCGGCGTCCTGCTGTCCGTAGGCCGCATTGTGGGTGAGACCGCCGCCCTGATCTACACCGCCGGCACGGTAGCCAAAATCGCCGGGCTCACCGACGGCGGGCGCACCTTGGCGGTACACATGTACGCCCTCATCGGGGAGGGACTTTATACGGACGCCGCCTATGCCACTGCCGTGGTGTTGTTGGCGGTGGTCATATTGCTTAACGCCCTGTCCGATCTGCTACTGGGCAAACACAAGAAAGGAGACAGCCAATGACTGCATTCTCTGTGCAAAACTTAAACTTATATTACGGTGACTTCCAGGCGCTGAAAAGCATCACTCTGGAGATCCCGGCGCGGCAAATCACCGCCCTGATCGGCCCTTCCGGCTGCGGCAAATCCACCCTGCTGCGGTGTCTGAACCGCATGAACGATACCATCAACACCTGCCACATAGACGGCAAAGTGCTGCTCCACGGCGCAGATATTTATGCCAAAAAGACAGATGTGAACCTGCTGCGCCGCCGGGTGGGTATGGTATTTCAAAAGCCAAACCCCTTTCCTCTGTCCGTCTATGACAACATCGCCTACGGCCCCCGCACCCACGGCAGGCGAAAAAAGCGGGAGCTGGACCAAATTGTGGAACAGGCGCTGCGCAGCGCCGCCATTTGGGACGAAGTGAAGGACAAACTGAAAAAAAGCGCCCTGGCCCTGTCCGGCGGGCAGCAGCAACGGCTGTGCATTGCCCGGGCACTGGCAGTGGAGCCGGATGTGCTGCTGATGGACGAACCCACCTCTGCCCTGGACCCTATTTCCACCGCCAAAATTGAGGAGCTGGCGCTGGAGCTGAAAAAGAAGTACACCATCGCCATTGTAACCCACAATATGCAGCAGGCTGCCCGGATCAGCGACCAAACCGCTTTTTTTCTGCTGGGAGAGATGGTGGAGTGCGCCCCGACCAAGACGCTGTTTGACACCCCCACCGACCCCCGCACCCGGGACTACATTACCGGTCGCTTCGGATAAAATCAAAAATCACAAAAGGCCGTATGTACCTTTTCGTACACACGGTCTTGTTTTTTATCCAATGATTATGCTTTTTGTTATGCCTTTTTCTTTTGGAACAGGCGGGCAAAAACCTTAATGACCTCAGAAAGGACGATGACGGAGAATGCCAGAGCAAACAGCTTGCCCCACATAGCGATCCCCAGGGGTACGGTGCCAAAAAACGCACCGGCAAACTGGATGATCAGCACTTGCAGCACAAAGGTGCAGCCCACGATCAACAGCATCAGCTTGTTCTTAAACAGGTGGCAAAAGATACTCTCACTGTGTAGTTCCCGGCAGTTAAAGGCGTTAAACAGCTGAAACAGCACAAACAGGGTGAACAGCACGGTGGTCATCTCGCCCTGGGCAGCACCCAGGAAATTCAGCTTGTATTGCAACAGGAACACCACGCTCATATACACGCCGGTAGCGGTGATCCGCGCCAGCATACCCTTGGAGATAATATTCTCGCCGCGGTTGGTGGGGCGGCGGCGCATCAGGTCACTGTATCCCGGCTCCAGTCCCAAGGTCAGGGCCGGCGGGCCGTCCATAATAATATTGATCCACAGCAACTGCAAGGCGGTAAAGGGCGCCGGCAGCCCCATCAGAACAGACACAAATACGCAAATAACAGAGGCAATATTCACCGTCAGCTGGAAGCTGATGAACCGCTTAAAGTTCTCATAAATATTGCGGCCCCATTCCACAGCCTTAACGATGGTGGCAAAGGAGTCATCCAACAGCACAATATCGCTGGCTTCCTTGGACACCTCCGTGCCGGAAATGCCCATGGCGATCCCCACATCAGCGTTCTTCAGCGCCGGTGCGTCGTTGATCCCGTCGCCGGTGACAGCCACCACATCGCCCCGTGCTTTCAGCAGCTTCACCACCCGCATTTTCACCGTAGGGGTGCTGCGAGCAATCACGCTGATCTTGGGCAGCATTTTTTGCAGCTGGCGGTCGCTCATTTCTTCCACTTCTTTGGCTTCCAGCGCCACACAACCGTCCGCCAGCAGATCCAGTTCCTTGGCAATGGCGGTGGCGGTAACGATATTGTCGCCGGTAAGGATCTTCACCCCCACCCCGGCGCTGCGGCAGGCGGCCACAGCGTCGTACACATCGCTGCGCAGCGGGTCCGCAATGGCCACAAAGCCGTCAAAGACCATATCGCTTTCCATTCGGCGGTGGGCTTCCTCTGCAGAGAAGTCCTCCATCTCCGCCAACTCTTTATGGGCAAAGGCGATCACCCGCATGGCTTGCTCCTCTGCCTGCACCAGCACCCGGCACAGTTCCGCCAGACGGTCAGGTTTCAAGGCACACATATCCAGCACGCACTCCGGGCTGCCCTTTACATAAGAGAGAATGCGCCCGTCCACATTGGAAATGGTGGTCATGTGCTTGAGCTCGGACGAGAAAGGAAACGCGCACAGCCGGGTGTGGTCCTCCCGCTCCCGACGGTAGGTGTTGCCGGTGTCTGCCTGCTCAAAGAACCGCAGCATGGCGCACTCCGTGGGATTGCCGATAAAGCCGCCGTCCGGTGCCAAGTCTGCCGTGGTGTTCAGGCAGATATTATGGGTCAGGTATTCGTTTTGCAGCGCTGCCGCTTCTTTATGCCACCGGGTGTCATAAAAGGCACGCACGGTCATCTTGTTTTCCGTTAAAGTACCAGTCTTGTCCGAGCAGATCACACTGATACAGCCGATGGTCTCCGAGGCGATCATCTTCTTCACAAGAGCGTTTTGCTTACTCAGCTTGATAATATTGATAGACAGAGACACCGCCACAATGGTGGGCAGTCCCTCCGGCACCGCCGCCACAATCAGCACAATACTGGTGATGAACGCCTCCATCACCGCCTCCAGATGAAGGCCGCCGCGGAGGGCAAAGAAAATCAGCTGAGCCGCAAACACAATGCCCGCTGCAATCACGCCAAGCACGGTAATGGTCTTGCCCAGGCGGGCCAGCTTCTCCTGCAAGGGGGTGCTGCTTTTTTCTGCATTGCCCAGCTCGCCGGCGATCTTGCCAAATTCCGTAGCGTCGCCCACCGCTGTCACCAGCAGCCGTCCGTTCCCCTCGGTAACGAATGTGCCGCTATAAAGCATATTGGCCCGCTCTGCCAGGGGCGTTTTTTCGTCTGTAAGCACCAGTTCGCTGTCTTTCTTCACCGGAAAGCTCTCGCCGGTAAGGGCGGATTCATCCACCTGCAGAGCGTTGCTCTCCAGCAGTCGTCCGTCCGCCGGCACCTTGTCTCCGGCAGACAGCAACACCACATCGCCCACCGCCAGAAGGGCGCTTTGCAGGGTAACGGTTTGGCCGTCCCGCACCGCGCGCACGGTCATATCGGCATTGATTTTGGACAGGGCCTCAAACGCCTTGGCGCTGCGCCCCTCCATCACCACGCTGATCACCACAGACAAAGCAATGGCCACGAACACGCCCACGCACTCCAAAAAGTCCGCCTCGCCGCCGGTAACCTGGCGCACAATGTTCACCGCCAGGGCGATCAGCCCGGCTGCAATAAGCATTAAGAGCATAGGCTCCGTGGCTGCATCCCAAAGGCGCTTCAGCAGCGAATCCGGCTTGCGTCGGGTGAGGGCGTTGGCGCCGTACTGTTCTTTGTTTTTCTGTGCCTGCGCTTCTGTCAGTCCCCGGTTCGCATCTGCACCGTAGGTTGCCAGCAGCTCCGTTTTTTCTGCGGTAAATGCCTGCATAGAAAGTCCTCCTGCTTCATTTTTACAAAGAAAAAGACCTACCGCTGTTGCCGTGCGTTAGGTCTTTTTGGGTAAAAAATAAAAGACTGCTGCACGAAAAACAGGCGTGCAAGAGTCTCGTTCATTAAGACAAGCCAGACCCGGCACAGCGCCGCAGTCAGTTTGTTGACTTGCCACACGCCCATGGCGTGCAAACTACTCCCTCAAGCGGGTACTTCTTTTTTGACAAAAGCATACCACCCTGCCGCTTGGTTAGTCAAGAGTAACTTGAATGTTAGACAAAATCACCACCCGTCACCTAAAAACGCCAACCTCTTGCCATTTCTTCTCCGATATGGTATATAGAAGGTAAGACACGGCATATCAAATCGCATTTTCACCCCCCAAGCCTCCCTCCTTTACAAGGGCGGCAAAACAGAGGATTCCATTTTCCCATGGAGGTCACGGTATGAAAATCAAAAACACAAAAACGGACATTTTGTTAAACATAGCGGCGGTGGCCTGCCTGGCAGCTGTTACCCTGTACCTGCTAGTGCGCTGGTCGCAAATTCCCATGACCATTCCCGGGCACTATGCTGCCGACGGCCAAATAGACAGCTGGACCCCCCGCACCACCCTGTGGCAGCTGCCGGTGCTGGGGTGGGTGCTGTATGTGCTGATCACGATTTTAGAGCAGTTCCCCGGGATTTGGAACACCGGCGTGACCGTAACGGAGGAGAATCGCACCGCCGTCTACCGCACATTAAAGACCCTGATCGGCTGGGTAAAGCTGGCGGTGAGCGCCCTGCTCTCTTTGGTGGCGCTGGCCTCCCTGGGCAATGGATATAAGATTTTTCTTGTACTGGCCGCCGTGGGTCTGCTGGCCACCTTTGGGCTGGTGATCTACTTTGTCCGCCGCCTGTTGCAGTTGAAGTAAGCAGCCTATTTTTACCGACAGATTACAATACCCAAAATCCCTCCGGCAATGCCTACGGCCAATCCCTCCGCGTTTGCCTGCGGCGGTGACGGAGGGATTGATGCACTCGCTACGAATACATATAACCCCCGCACACAAAAAGCACCCCCGCCGGGGTGCTTTTTCTATACCTATTATTTTATTCTTAATGTTCATCCGCCAGCACAGCGTGGGCGCACTTTATGCCGTCCACGGCGGCGGACACAATGCCACCGGCGTAACCGGCGCCCTCACCGCAGGGGTACACCCCGCGCAGATTGCACTGGCAAAATTCGTCCCGCAAAATCCGCACGCTGCTGGAGGAGCGGGTTTCCGGCGCAGTAAGCACCGCGTCCGGCAGGGCAAAGCCATGGAGCCGCTTGTCCATCTCCGTAATGGCCGCCTGCATGGTGGTGCGCACCTTGTCCGGCAGACAGTACCGCAGGTTGGTAAGCGTGACCCCGGTGGGGCAGGTCGGCTGCACATTGCCCAGCGCCCGACTTTCCCGATCCGCTAAGAAATCGCCCACCAGCTGCGCCGGTGCACGGTAATCGCCCCCTCCCAGGGCAAAGGCATTTTGCTCAATCTCTCGCTGATAATACATCCCCGCCAGCGGGTGCTCCGAGGGGAAGTCCACCGGGTCAATACCCACTAGCAGCGCCGAGTTGGCATTCTCGCCGTCCCGGGCCAGGGTGCTCATGCCGTTGACGATCACGCCGCCCTTTTCGCTGGCGGCGGCCACCACCGTGCCCCCCGGGCACATACAAAAGGTATACGCCCCTCGCTGGTGCAAACCGTGGCAGCTGAGCTTGTAATCCGCAGCCCCCAGCTTAGGGTGACCGGCAAAAGCGCCGTACTGGGCCTTATCAATGAGCTTTTGCGGGTGCTCAATGCGGGCGCCCACACTAAAGGGCTTTTGGATAATTTGCGCGCCGTTTTTATAAAGCATTTCCACCGTGTCCCGAGCGCTGTGGCCGATGGCCAGGATCACCGCATCCGTCTCCATATCCACCGTTTGACCCAAATGGCTGTAAGTGACCCCATGGATAAAGCCGTTGGCTAAGATCAAATTCTCCAGCCGACACTCCAGGCGCACCTCGCCCCCCAGGCGCTCAATTTTTTTGCGAATATTTTGCACCACCACAGCCAGTCGGTCCGTGCCGATATGGGGCTTGGCGGCGTATAAAATCTCCTCCGGCGCACCGGCCTCGTACAGTTCTTGCAGCACCTGGCGAATAAAGGGGCTTTTAATGCCGGTGGTCAACTTGCCGTCAGAAAAAGTACCGGCACCGCCCTCGCCGAACTGCACATTGCTCTCCTCGTTGAGAATATGCTGCTGCCAAAAGGCGTTCACATCCTGCTGGCGGCGCTGAATATCCTTGCCTCGCTCCAACACAATGGGGCGCAGTCCTGCCTCAGCCAAGATCAGGCCGGCAAACATACCCGCCGGACCAAAACCAACCACCACCGGGCGAAAAGCGGACTGCCGCCGGTTCACCGGCAGGGTGTACTTGTATTCTTCCGCCGCCTTGGCCTTCGGTGAGCGACAGCGGCGCAGCACCTGGGTTTCGTCCAGCCCCAGGGTCACATCTACCGTATAAGAGAAGTGCACATCGTCCTTTTTGCGGGCGTCCACACTCTTTTTAAAAATCGTCAGTTTTTCAATATATTTGGGATCGGTGCGCAGCACCTTGCCCGCCTTTTTGCGCAGCAGGCTCTCGTCCTCATCCAATTCCAGACGCAACTCACTTACTCGTATCATTCCGCTTCTCCACTATCTGCCCGGCGGCCGCCAGGCCGCTGTAAAAGGCAAAATTCAAATTATAACCGCCGCAGGGCTGCTGCTCGTCCAGCACCTCGCCGACAATATACAGCCCGGGCACCCGCCGAGAGGCAAAGCCCTCCAATTCCGTTCGGGGCACACCGCCGCCGGTGATCTGGGCAAAGGCGTAGCCCTTGGTGCCGGTAACGATCAGCTGCCAGTGCTTGGCGATCTGCACCAGCCGAGCCGGGTCGCCCGCCGCCTGTTTTTCCAAAATCTCCGTCACCTCTGCGCTGAGGATCCCTCGCAGGGAGCCGAATTGCCGCAGGTAAGACAAAAGCTGATTTTCGCTCCACTCCGGAACCAAATCCAGCACTGCGCAGCACTTTTGCGGCCGGGGGCGGGCAAAGTTCTGCCCCACCGCCCAGCTTACATCCATCACCGCAATGCCGGACAAACCGTAATCGGTAAACAGCACCTCGCCCTGACTCTTCGCCACGGTTTCACCGTCCAAAGTGACGGCTACTGCCGCTCGGGTGCGCTGCCCCTTGAGCTTGCGAGGGTATTTGCTGGAGGAGGTCAGCTGCACCAGCGCCGGATACAGGGGCGTACAGCTGTGGCCCAGATCCTGCAGCAGGGCATAGCCGCTGCCATCGCTGCCCAGTGCCGGCTGTGCCTGCCCGCCGCAGGCCACCACCACCTTGTCACCGGTAAAGGCGCCCTTATCCGTCTGCACCGTAAAGCCGGGGAGGATCTTTTCCACCCGGCAGCCGGTAACCAAGCGCACGCCCAAGGTGCGGCAGGCGTCCAGCAGCAAATTGTGCACCGTGGCTGCCCGCAGGCTGTAAGGATATACACGCCCCAAATCCTCCTGCCGGGTCATCAAACCGAGAGAGGCAAAGAAATCCAGCACCGCCCGGCTGTGGGGCGCCTGCATATTGGTCAAATTGCACCGGCCGTTGCCGGTAGCCAGCAGCTTTTTGCCCAGCTGCTCCAGCCGCTCCAGCACCGTGACCTGCACCGCCGGATCCAGTTGCCGCAGCCGTATGGCACAGCACAATCCCGCCGCGCCGCCGCCCACGATCAGCACCCGCATATCTTCGCCTCCCTTATATAGAATATACATATCATAATATATTCCGCCGCCAAATGCAAACAATTCTTGCGCCGTCTCGCAGGAAAGCGGCTTTTATTTTGATTTTCCCCTTGACGAACGGGTGCGGTTGTGGTATAGTGTTTGTACCTCGGTAAGTGGGGTTTTATTTTTTGCCCATTTTTAGGTGCGCATTGCGTGGCGCAACGAGGGAGATTCACACACAATCGAAATACAACGGAGGTGCTTATTAATGAGAGTTAAGATTACCTTAGCTTGCACAGAGTGCAAACAGCGCAACTACAACACAATGAAGAACAAGAAGAATACGCCCGACAGACTTGAGATGAACAAGTACTGCCGTTTCTGCAAAAAGCATACCTTGCACAGAGAAACGAAATAACAGGAGGACTGACAATGGCTGACGAAAAGAAAGCGTCTGCAAAGCCGGAAAAGAGCAGCAAGCCTGCCAAAAAGTCCGACGCCAAGGCAGATAAGTCAAAGGCAAAAAAAGCCAAGAAAAATCCGTTCAAATCCATTGGTTCATTCTTCAAAAGCGTAAAATCAGAGGGTAAAAAAGTCGTTTGGTCAGACGGTAAGAACGTGCTCAAGAACACCCTGACCGTACTGGTAGTCGTGATCATCGTCGGCGTGTGCATTTATTTGGTAGACACCGGCCTGACCCTGGGTATGAAGGGCATTAAGAGCCTGAAGACCAACAGCGAGACCACCACCGCTGCCAGCGAAACCACCACCCAGAAAACCACTTCGGCGGCTTTGGCTGAGGCCACCACCGAACAGACCACCAAATAAAGACCCGAACGCACGCAGGGGCAAAGCCCCCATTCGGATCACAGCAATTTACGGAGGTTCTGTTTAGTATGGAAGAAGCAAAATGGTATGTTGCCCACACCTTTTCCGGTTATGAGAACAAGGTAGCCAGCAACATTGAGACCGTGGTAGAGAACCGCAACCTGCACGATTGGATTCAGGATGTGGTCGTCCCTACCGAGACGGTGGTAGAGATCAAAGATGACGGCACCAAAAAGGAAGTGGAGCGCAAGATCTTCCCCGGCTATGTGCTCATCAAAATGGTGATGAACGACGACAGCTGGTATGTGGTGCGCAACACCCGCGGCTGTACCGGCTTTGTAGGTCCGGAGAGCAAGCCTGTTCCCTTAACAGAGGAAGAGGTACGCAAGCTGGGCGTAGAGAAGGTCACCGTAGAGGTGCACTACGCCGTAGGCGATCTGGTCAATGTGATCGACGGCCCGCTGGAGGGCTTCTCCGGCACTGTGGACGCCATCGACATTCCCAACAACAGCGCACAGGTCACCGTTTCCATGTTTGGGCGCGAAACATCAGTTGATTTTGAGCTTGACCAGCTTGAAAAGGTCAAAGACTAACATTCGGTAATACGCGGCTTGCCGCTGATTATCACCGCTTTTTGCGGTGCGTGGGAGGAGCGCACAGCGCCCCGCCAATGACCACAATTTAGGAGGAAAATTATTATGGCACAGAAGGTAGTAGGTTTAATTAAACTTCAGATCCCGGCCGGTAAGGCGACCCCTGCCCCCCCGGTTGGCCCGGCTCTCGGTCAGCACGGTGTAAACATCGTGGCTTTCACCAAGGACTTTAACGAGAGAACCAAGAACGACGCCGGCCTGATCATTCCCGTAGTGATCACCGTTTATGAGGATCGTTCTTTCACTTTCATCACCAAGACCCCGCCCGCAGCCGTTCTCATCAAGAAGGCTTGCGGCATTGACAAGGCTTCCGGCGTTCCCAACAAGAACAAGGTAGCCACCATCACCAAGGAGCAGGTCCAGAAGATCGCTGAGACCAAAATGCCCGACCTGAACGCAGCTTCTCTGGAGGCCGCTATGTCCATGATCGCCGGCACTGCTCGCAGCATGGGTATTGTAGTAGAAGACTGAGTCCCTTGTGGGAGGAAAGATCCGATTAACCACTGGAGGTAATTTGTAATGAAACACGGAAAGAAATATGTGGACGGCGCCAAGCTGGTAGACCGCTCCAATCTGTATGATAGCGCTGAGGCTCTTGACCTGGCTGTTAAGACCGCCACAGCTAAATTTGACGAAACCATTGAGGCACACATTCGCCTGGGCGTTGACTCCCGTCACGCTGATCAGCAGGTGCGTGGCGCTGTGGTGCTGCCCAACGGCACCGGCAAAACCGTGCGCGTGGCTGTATTTGCCAAGGGCGACCTGGCCAAGGCTGCTACCGAGGCCGGCGCTGACATCGTTGGCGACGCTGACCTGGTAGAGAAGATCCAGGGCGGCTGGATGGACTTTGATGTGGCCGTTGCCAGCCCGGATATGATGGGCTTCGTTGGTCGTTTGGGTAAAGTGCTGGGCCCCCGCGGTCTGATGCCCTCTCCCAAGGCCGGCACCGTAACCATGGATGTGGCTAAGGCTGTAACCGAGGCTAAAGCCGGTAAGATCGAGTACCGTCTGGACAAGACCAACATCATTCACTGCCCCATCGGCAAGGCTTCCTTTGGGCAGGAGAAGCTGCTGGAGAACTTCAACGCTCTGCTGGACGCCATCATCAAGGCAAAGCCGGCTGCACTGAAGGGTCAGTATATTAAGTCCGTTGCCGTGGCTTCCACCATGGGCCCCGGCGTGCGTATCAACCCCAACAAAGTTGGTACTGTTTCTGCTCAATAAGTTTTTGGGTATTGACAAGGCTCGTGCCTTGTGTTAAAATACTATCGCTGTTCAGCCAAAGACAGCAGGTGCCGTTTGGCGTAAGTTGATCGCCTGCCGAGGAATGAATGTGCATGGTTCGCACCCTGCGGTGCAATATCTATGTCATTTTGTGCATTCCGAGGTACATCGGAATGCACTTTTTGTTTTGCTAAACAGCCATAAAGACCGCATTTTGCGGCAAATACTTATGGAGGTTATGTTTTATGCCAAGTACAGCAGTTCTTGAAATGAAAAAGCAGCAGGTTGCCGCTCTTTCTGACCGGATCAAGAATTCCTGCGCCGGTGTAGTAGTTGACTACAAAGGCATCACCGTGTCCGATGACACGCAGTTGCGTCACGAGCTGCGTGAGGCCGGTGTGCACTACACTGTCGTAAAAAACACCCTTTTGGGCAGAGCAGCTGAGGCTGCCGGTCTGGAAGGCCTTGAGTCTGTGTTGGAAGGCACCACCGCCATCGCCACCTGTGACGATGACTATGTGGCATCTGCCCGCATTCTGCAAAAGTTTGCAGACGGCCACGACAATTTTGCCATTAAGTCCGGTTATCTGGACGGCAAAGTGATCGCTCTGGACGAGGTTATTGCGCTTTCCAAGCTGCCTTCCAGAGAGGCCATGCTGGCTCAGATCGCAAGTCTTGTTGTTGAGCCCATCGCCTGCATTGCCCGTGCCGTTGCAGCACTGGAAGAAAAGGGCGGTGCAACACCCGTCGCTGCAGAGGCCGAAGAGGCTCCCGCAGAGGCTGCTCCCGCTGAGGAAGCACCTGCTGAAGAAACAGCAGAATAATTTAATTTTTATTATAATTTACGGAGGTAATTATCATGGCAACCGAGAAAATCACTGCTATTGTAGATTCCATCGCAGAACTGAGCGTTCTGGAGCTTAAAGAGCTCAAGGAAACAATCGAAGAGACCTTTGGCGTTACTGCTGCCGCAGTCGCCGTTGCAGCTGCTCCCGCTGAGGGTGGCGCCGCTGCTGCTGACGAAAAGACCGAGTTTGATGTTGTGCTGACCGATGTTGGCGCCAACAAGATTCAGGTGATCAAGGCCGTTCGTGAGGCTACCGGCCTGGGCCTGAAGGAAGCTAAGGCTATCGTTGACGGCGCTCCCGCTACCGTTAAGGAAGCAATGCCCACCGCTGACGCTGAGGCTTTGAAGGCTAAGCTGACTGAGGTTGGCGCTACCGTTGAGCTGAAATAAGTTCACGCCAAGCAACCAACACGGACACTCCCTTGAGTGTCCGTGTTTTTTTGTCTTGGTGTAGCAAATGCGTTTTGTTTTTTGCTGTGTGCGATACACGCCGCTTTTTTGATTCCTATTGTAATTCTCGGCGGAATTTGCTATGATGGGCATAGATTTTCATAATGGAGGTACGGTTATGACCAACTGGGGATATAAGGCGGTGCGCAAAGTGCTGCAAACCTTTGGCGGGGCGGAGCTGGCGCAGCAGCAAAGCGGACGGATCACCGGTGAACCGGGCAATCCAGAGGTGGCAACGCTGGCCAGACGGGCCGGTGCGGAAAGCTGCGTGCTGCTGAAGAACAACAACCACGCCCTGCCCCTGGATCTGTCTGCGCCGGTGGCGCTGTTTGGCCGGGTGCAGAAGAACTATTTTTATGTAGGCAACGGCAGCGGCGGCGATGTTTCCGCCCCGTACAGTATCAACCTGGTGCAAGGGCTGGTAAACGCCGGTGTGCAGCTGGACAGCACCGTACTGGCCGCCTATGAAAGCTGGTGCACCGCCTCTGTCAACGACCCGGACCCGGGATTTTGGGGGCACTGGCCCCGCTATTATGCAGAAATGCCGGTGAAGCAAGACTGGGTACAAGCGGCTGCTAAGCGGTGCCAAACCGCCGTGGTGGTGATTGGCCGCAGCGCCGGTGAGGACCGGGAAAACACGCTGAAAAAAGGCAGCTTTTACCTGACGAATAAAGAAAAAGCCTTGCTGGACGCAGTGACCGCCGCCTTTCAAAAAGTGGTGCTGGTGCTGAATATCGGCAGCATTATGGACTTTGCGGAAATCGACGCCTACGGCGACAAGATCAGCGCCATTTTGCTGGCCTGGCAGCTGGGCATGGAAAGCGGTAACGCGGTGGCGGATGTGCTCACCGGGCAGGTGAACCCAAGCGGCCGCCTGACGGACACCATCGCCAAAACCTACGCCGACTACCCGGCACAGAACTTTGGCAACAAGGCAGAGAACCGCTATACAGAAGATATTTTTGTGGGCTATCGGTACTTTGAGACCTTTGCGCCGGAGCGGGTGCTGTACCCCTTTGGTTACGGTCTGTCTTACACGGACTTTGCCTGCAAAGTGACAAAAACAGAAACAAAAGACCAAACGGTCACCGTGCAGGTGCAGGTGGAGAACACTGGCGCGCTGCCCGGCAAGCAGGTGGTACAACTGTACGCCTGCTGTCCCTGCGGCGCGCTGGGAAAAGCCGCTAAGGTACTTATTGCCTTTGGCAAAACGGAGGAACTGGCCCCCGGCAAGCACCAGACCCTGACTCTCACCGCTCCTTATCGGTACTTTGCCAGCTTTGACGACAGCGGCGCTGCCGGGCGCAAAAACGCCTGGTTGCTGGAAGCGGGGGACTACACTTTTTGCCTAGGTACAGATGTGCGCAGCGCTGTCCCCTGCGGTGACCTGCACCTGGCGGACACGCTGGTGCTGGAGCAGTGCTGCCAGTTGCTGGCGCCCCCGGCGGACAGCGGCTTTGACCGACTCACCGCCACAGAACAAAACGTCAAAGTGACCCGGACCTACGCCCCGGTACCCACCGCCACCGTAGACTTAAAGCAGGCAATCCTGGATCATCTGCCCCCTGCCCTGCCGGTCACCGGCAACAAGGGCTTTGTGCTGGCAGATGTGGCCGAGGGCAGCGTCAGCCTGGACGACTTTGTGGCCCAGCTGTCTACCACGGAGATGGAGCTGCTCAGTCGCGGCGAGGGCATGATGGACAGCCCACTGGGTGCCTCCGGCAATGCGGGCGCCATGGCCGGGGTCAGCGACAGCCTGCGCCAAAAGGGCATACCCCCGGTAATCACCACCGACGGCCCCTCCGGAATTCGCCTGCGGGCCACCTGCTCCCTGCTGCCCAGCGGCACCGCCCTGGCTTGCAGCTGGAACCTGCCGCTGGTACAGGACCTGTACGCCGCCATGGGGCGGGAGATGGTGGACAAGGGCACCGATGTGCTACTGGCGCCGGGCATGAATATCCACCGCAATCCGCTGTGCGGGCGCAATTTTGAATACTTCTCCGAGGACCCGCTGGTCACCGGCAAGCTGGCCGCTGCGGTGGTACAGGGTCTGCAAAGCGCTCCGGTATCCGCCTGCCCCAAGCACTTTGCCTGCAACAATCAGGAATATAACCGCAACCACAACAACTCCGTAGTCAGCGCCCGCGCCCTGCGGGAGATCTATTTGCGGGGATTTGAGATCTGCATAAAAGAAGCACATCCTAAGAACCTGATGACCAGCTACAACAAGATCAACGGCGTGTGGAGCCACTACAACTACCAGCTGTGCACCGCCCTGCTGCGGGAGGAATGGGGCTACACCGGCAATGTGATGACCGACTGGTGGATGCGCTACGCCGCCTCGCCGGAGTTCCCGGAGCTGCGGGACAACGGCTACCGGGTGCGGGCACAGGTTGATGTACTGATGCCCGGCGCCAAAACCGCCATCAGCAAGTCCGCCCCCAACGACGGCAGTCTGCTGGCGACCCTGGGCAAGCCCGACGGCATCACCCTGGGCGAACTGCAACGCACGGCAAAGAATGTGCTGCGCATGACCCTGCGCACAAAATTCGCCGGGCAGTACAAAGACTAAAAAAATCCCCCACGGTGGGTTGCTACTGCCCCGCCGCCGTGGTAAAATGAAAACATCAAGTAAGCGCCCAACGGCGCAATATCGGGAGGATAACCAAATGGCATGTTTCTTAGTACCGGCCGCTGAGGCCGTGGTGGTCACCGCTGTGGCGCTGACCATGAAGAAAAAGGAAGAAAAGCTCACGCTGCCCGCCCATGACGCTGTGGGCACTGGGGCACCTGCCCAGGAGAAGAGATTTACCTGGAGCCGCAAGCTGTTCTTGCTGTCCGGTCTGCTGTGGGGCGGCATTTTGCTGCTGGCCTTTGAGCATCTGTGGCACGGCGAAGTGACTCTGTTTGCACCGTTTCTAACGGCCATGAGCAACCCAGAGGACAAAGCGGTCATGCTCCACGAAATGGCTACCGTGGGTGTGACTATGAGCGCCGTTGTCACCGCTGTATGGGGCATAGCAGTCGCCGTGGTCAGCGCCAAGTTCAAAAAACGCGCCAAAACGGCTGCATAGGAGGGTTAATATGTGCCTGCTGCTAACCTTGATGGCTGCCGTGGCGGCCACCGTAGCCTGGTACGCCTGTGAAAAGCGCAAAACCTATCGACTGGGCACGCTGTGCCTGATCTACTGGGGCGCCGGGCTGATGTGGCTGGTGGACTTCTTCTTTGAATACTTTAGCGAAGGGGCGGCGTATTTTCAGCAGAGCTTCAGCGAGATACTGAACGACAGTCTGCTGGGTCTCTCTGCCGTAACCTTGGGCGCCATCGCCTGGCTGGCGATCTTGCTGGTCAAGGATCCTAAGCGTGTGTTCAAACAGCAATAAATCAAAAGGGCGACTGCGCCGCAGCCGCCCTTTTTCTTTGCCTGAAAAATCTTAGACAAATCCGGTTCCTTTTGCCGCATTACGCACAATATAGATGAATCCCATCACTTTCCATTGCATTTTTTTATAGAATATGTATAATAAAAAGAGATGTGCACACCGTACAAAATAGGAATTTGGAGGGAACCGATATGGATATGAGCACCAACAAACAACTGCGCCCCTTCGGTATGCGTGAT
>ERZ1032445.182-NODE-182-length-16672-cov-8.593248_pt1 | contig 16672 bp, 15 predicted proteins | sample MGYA00518161_ERZ1032445 | MGnify/ENA primary metagenome ERZ1032445 (study PRJEB33719, sample SAMN04261326) | wastewater metagenome | biome: periurban shantytown; feature: human; material: feces | host: Homo sapiens | place: Peru: Lima | collected 2013-01-24 ...
CCGTACGCCGCCCCCATCGCGCCGACAAATGTGCGCTCCCTGGGCGATGTGTTTTATCGGGAAAGTTGGACCAAGCTGGCCCGCCGCCGGGTGCGGGTACAGGATTTGCGGGGTGCGCATATTGACCAGTGTGAATAACAGCAAAATTTCTCCGTTCAGTCTGTTTGCCATGCTGTATATCAGCCGCCTGGTGGTGAGCCTGACCCATGTGCAGTCTATTATGGCAGGTAAGCTGTCTACCCAAATGCTGATGAGCGTGGGGGTGGCGCTGGTGCTTTCCCTGCTGTTTGCGGTGCCTGCGCTTCTTTGTGTGCAGCGGGACTGCTCACCGTTGGCGCACAGAACGCTGGGCACTCTTTATGCCTGTAATTTTATCTTCTTGGCGGGGATCAATGTGAGCCGCTTTGCCTACTTCGCCTCTGCCCGGTTGAATCCGGAGGCCAAAAGTTGGGGATTTGCCTTGCTGATTCTTCTATTTGCGGTGTATGGGGCGTTGGTTGGGCTGCAAGGATTGTCTCGTTTTTCCGGCTTCGCCTTTTGCCTGATTGTGCTTGTGGTAGCGGTGGTGCTGGGCTTTAATGTGCAGCACTTCCAATGGTTCAGCCTGTTTCCGCCAGGCAGCAACACCGTGGGTGAAGTGGTACAAAACGGCGTGGTGCTGTCTGCCAATACGGCAGAGATTACGATCTTTTTGGTGCTGGCGGATCGGGTGGTTATCGGCGGACGTCGTTTTGGTGCCTTTTATGGCGCTATGGGGTGTTCGTACCTGACTACGAGCCTGCTGTTTCTCTTTGCCATCGGCGTGATGGGGGACGCGGCCGGGTTACAGGCGTTTCCGATTTATACTCTCTCTCAGCTGGCAGGCAGCGGCTCAATGGTGCGTATGGACGCGCTGTTCACCGGCTTTTGGATCTTTGCTATCTTTATTAAGGCGGCACTGTTGATTTATTGTGCGGCAGTGACCCTGCCGGGCAGTGGTGGGCACAAGGGCAAGTGCCTGGGCGCCGGTTTGGCGGCCTTTGCCGTCAGTTGTGCGCTGGGACGGTTGATGACTGTGGGTCAGCACTCGCCGTTGATCACAGTGGTGCCCTTCGTAGTGTTTTCCTCTCTCATTCCCCTGGTTTGGCTACTGGGGCACAGAAAGGCGCGTGGTACAAATGAGACGAACCATTAAGCTGCTTCTTTGCTTTTTGCTGGTGGCGGCTACGCTGTGCGGCTGCTCCGGGCGGCACACCTTGAGCAATTTGGCGGTGGTGGAGGGCATGAGCATTGACCGGGCGGCAAACGGGGTGTCCGTCTCGGTGCAGACCCTGAATATGACCAAGAGCGGCAACGGCTCGGAGGCCCTGTCCGGCAATATTACCATTAATACCGCAGAGAGCGGCACCGGTATTTCCCAGGCGCTGTTTAAGCTGTCTAAGGACTTGTCCCGCAATTTGTTTTTGGGACAAAACAAGATTACGGTGTTCAGCAGCAGCGTGGCACGGCACGGGGTGGGCGACAATATGGATTACTTTGTGCGCAGCGCCGCAAGTCGGCCGGATGTGCTGCTGTGTGTGGCAGACGGTAATGCCAAGGCGCTGCTGCAGAGTAAGGAAGACGACGCTTTGGTGCCCAGCGCAAATATGGTGCACCTGTTGCAGAATGGGCAGGATAGCGGTATGGGCGCGGTGGTGTCCGTTAATGACGCGCTGCGCCGCTTTGCCAGTCCTACCTCGGATATTTATTTGCCGCTGTTAAAGAGAGTGGGCACACATACGGCTTTTGTAGGGCTGGCGCTGTTTGATGGGGGCAAGATGACCGCCACGGCGAACATGACAGATACTTTTGGTATTCTTCTGATGAATGGCAAGATCAAAAGCGGGCTGCTAACCCTGCAAAATGACAAGTTGGGGCATATCGGGGTGGAACTGGTATCCTGCAAGGTGAGAACAAAGAGCGCCATAGAGAACGGCCGCTCGGTGTTCCGGGTAACGGTGCAGGCACAGCTGATGCTGGACGAAGTGCAAAAGGGTTATATCAGTACCATAGATAATCGCTCCATTGCCGTCATAGAGCGCCTGGCGGAGCAAAAGCTGGTGGACCTGTGCACCGGAGCTTACACCTGCTTGCAGGCCGCCGGATGCGACGGCGTGCAGGTTGGGGCGCAGCTGGCCATGTCAGACCCGGCGGGGTATGCAGCGGTTAAAGCGGACTGGAACCGTGCGTTCTCCGCCTCTGTGATCCAGGCTGTCTGCCACTGCCGGATTACGAAAATTAACGATAATTCCATCAGAGAATAGGCGCCGTCAGCACCGCCGAGTGGAGCAGGCTTACCAGATCACTGCTGCCTTGGGTGTGAAATGCGGCAAACATGGGCACCCCGAATGTGAGCAAAAACAGCAGAGCAAACAGGATCAATACTTTTTTCAAAGCAGATCTCTCCTTTCAGATAACTTGACATTTGTCTATTATAATTGTATAATGATTGTTCTAAATGTATGTTTGAAAGGAGCGATTTTGTGGCTTCCAATTATATTTCGCCCATCTCCATGGACGCACTGTCCAACTTGTGCCAGGAGCTGGGGAAGAATAACTATATCAATGCCCACGATTTTGAACGCTATCAGGTAAAGCGGGGCCTGCGCAACAGCGACGGCACCGGCGTGATGGCCGGATTGACCCGTATTTGCTCGGTTGAGGGCTATTATATTTTGGACGGCGAGCGGATCCCTACGGACGGCAAGTTGTCTTACCGTGGTTATGACATTCGTGATTTGGTGGACAACTGCATTGCCGAGGACCGCTTTGGCTATGAGGAAGTGGTGTGGCTGCTGCTGTTTGGCAATCTGCCCACTGCCAATCAGCTGTATTCTCTCCGCGAGGTGCTGTCTGAGTGCCGAGCACTGCCGGACGAGTTTGTGGAAGATGTGATTATGAAGCACGCCTCCAAGGATATTATGAACAAGATGGCGCGCTGCATTTTGTCCCTTTACTCTTTTGATGAGAACCCGGACGATACCTCCATTCCCAATGTGCTGCGTCAGTCCTTGCAGCTGATCGCTCAGACCCCCACCATTATGAACAGCGCCTATCAGATCAAGCGCCGTACATTCTACAACAAGACCATGTTCCTGCACCCGATTAACAAGGAGCAGACCATGGCGGAGTATATCTTAAATCAGCTGCGGGTGGACAAGACATTTACCCGCGAAGAGGCCAAACTGCTGGATATTTGCTTAATGCTCCATGCGGACCACGGCGGCGGTAACAACTCTACCTTCTCTACCCGTGTGCTTACCTCCAGCGGTACGGATACGTATTCGGCCATTACGGCCGGCTTCGGCTCCCTGAAAGGTCCTCGCCACGGCGGCGCCAACATTCGAGTGACGCACATGATGGAGGACATTATTGCCCATGTGGCAGACCCCACCAAGCCGGAGCAGGTAAAAGATTACCTGGTTAAAATCCTGAATAAAGAAGCCGGTGACGGCTCCGGTTTGATCTACGGTATGGGTCACGCAGTCTATACCAAATCAGATCCTCGCGCGGTGATCTTAAAATCCAATGCCCGCAAGCTGGCTTATGAGGCCGGATTTGAAAAAGAGTTTAAAACCTTGGAGAATGTGGAGAAGCTGACCCCGGAGGTGTTTGCCGAGGTAAAGGGCGACAACAAGGTGATGTGCGCCAATGTAGATCTGTACTCCGGTTTGGTTTACAAGGTGCTGAAGATCCCGGAGGATCTGTTTACCCCGCTGTTTGCCACCGCCCGTATTGCCGGTTGGTGCGCGCATCGGCTGGAGGAACTGATTTCCGGCGGCCGGATTATGCGTCCGGCATACAAGAGCGTGTCCCACGCCAGAACGTACATTGCCCCGGCGGACCGAGAGGTTCAGGGCTGATTTTGAACGAAAGAGGAGCGAAAAAGTGCGTACCAGACCCCAACTGATCCCTTGGATTCTGACTTTTGCGATCACCGGGGCGGCGGTGGTATTGCGCTTTGTTCAGCTCCTCCTTTTTACGGACAGCAGTACCGGGCGGGTCACGGCTGCCGGTGCGCCGTTGACTTATGGACTGTATGCTTTGCTGCTGTGTGCCGGTGTGTGTTGCACTGTGTGTGCCCTGCACCAAAGCCATACGGCAGTGGCGGTTGCTGCAAACGGCGGCAGCCGCAGGCTGACCGTTGTGTCCTATCTGGTGTCTGTGGCGTTCTTTTTTGATTTTATTTACCGCTGCTTTTTGTGCTACGACTTGGCGGACGGTGCGGTTTATTTACAGTGGAATGACCTGGTCAGCGAAGGGCTGACGGCACTGTTTGCTTTACTCAGCTGCTCCTACTATTTTGTTGTAGGGCGCAGCTATGGGGGCGGACGGTATGATTTTCGCGCTTTTCGCTTCTTTCACTTTGTGCCGGCGCTGTGGGGGCTTTGCCGTTTGCTAACCATTTTAGCTAAGATGGTCAGTGTGCTGGTAGATACCCAGACGGTGTGCGAGGTGCTGTTTTTGGTGGCGCTGCTGCTGTTTCTCTTTTCCTTTGCAACGGCGGTGGTTACCTCCCGCCATGCAGGGCGTGCGGTGGTGTTCTTTGGTCTGCTGGTGTTTGTGTGCGGCTGTGTGCTGGCATTGCCTGGACTGTCCGTATGGTTTACCGGGCACCGGGGTCTGTTGAACGGCAGCCTGTATTTCGGCCCGGCGGATTTATTGCTGGGTGTGTTCGCCTTGGCTTTTGTGCAGGATCTGCGCCGTCGCAGCGCAGCGGATTAGGAGCGTGCCTTTGTTTTTTGCAACCTTAAAGACCGTGGCCGGTCAGGTACTGATGCTGTACCTGATCTCTCTGATCGGCTTTGTGACGGATAAGTTGGGCGTGTTTCGTCAGGCGGACGCCAAGCGAGTGATCGACCTGCTGTTTAATATCGTGCTGCCCATTGCCATTATTTATACATTTATGACCATGGCGTACACCCCGGACCATGTGCGGGGTATTCTTTTGGCGTTTGTGTGCGCCTTTGCCACCCACCTGGTGGGCGGCGTGCTGGGACAGCTGTGCTTTCGCCATCGCAGTCCCATGGAGCGGGGCGTGTACCGCTACGGTATGCTGTTTTCCAACGCCAGCTTTTTGGCGCTGCCTTTGGCTCTGGCGGTGATTGGCTCGGAGGGCGTGTTCTACTGCTCCGTTTATGTGGCTGTTTTTAATGTGGTGGCCTTTACCTACGGCATTTATGAGATCAGCGGCCATACCGCCAAGATCGACCTGCGCCGGTTGGTGCTGAATCCCGGCTCCATGGCGGTGCTCATCGGGCTGCCGCTGTTCTTTTTGCAGCCCAGGCTGCCCCAGGTGATCCTGCGGCCCATGGAGATGGTGGGCAACTGTAATTCGCCCTTGGCCATGATGATTTTCGGCACCTTTCTTGCCAATGCGGACTGGAAGCGTATGTTTGCCAAAAAAGAGCTGTACTTTTGCTCCCTGATGCGTTTGGCAGTGATCCCCCTGTGTATGGTGGGGCTGTTTTATCTGTGCGGTGTGCGGGGTGATTTGCTGATTGCTATGGTCATCTCCGCCTCTGCCCCCACGGCGACCAATACGGCTATGTATGCGGCCAAGTACGACAATGACGCCGCCTTGGGCAGCGAGTTGGCCGCCCAGTCCTCGCTGTTTTCCATTGTTACCATGCCGGTGGTGGTGGCGCTGGCAGCGGTGATTTAACCCCTAAAAAGGTGAAATTTGTCTAAATAAGTACAAATTGTAAATTTTATTTGAAGTGATAATACAGATAGTTGTAAAGTTGTGAATCAAGGCGTATAATAGGAAGCATTAACGGAAAGGATGGATGTTTATATGAAGCTGGTTATGGCTGTAATTTCCAATAAAGATGTTTCCAAAGTTTTGGATGCGATTACGAAGGAGGGCTTTGCCTCCACCCGTATCTCCACCACCGGTCAGTTCTTGGCCGATGGGCACACCACGCTGTTTATCGGCACGGAGGATCACAAGGTGGAGCAGCTGTTCGATGTGCTGAAGAAGCATGTGACCAAGCGGGTGGTGCGCCAAGCGGGCGTGGCCAGCACGCTGGAAGGCTCGTTGCTGCGCCAGCCGGTGGACGTGGAGGAATACGGCGCTGTGGCGTTTGTGATCAATGTGGACGAGTTCCGCAAATTGTAAAGGCAAGTATGGAATTTAAGCACTTTCTCGGGAATGAAAAAATCAAGGCGCAGCTGTCTGCATTGGTAGACGGCGGCCGCCTGCCCCACGCTGTGGTACTGGAGGGGGAGAGCGGTCTGGGTAAGCGCACGCTGGCCGGTGAACTGGCTGCGGCATTGGTGTGCCGGGGCGAGCACCGCCCTTGCGACAGCTGCCCCCAGTGCCACAAGGCCCGTGCCGGGGTGCACCCGGATATTTTGGTCTATGCCCCGGAGGGGGGCGCCCGTTCGTTTCACAAAAAGACGGTGGATCAAATTGTGGGCGATGTGTATATGACCCCCAACGAGGCGGATTATAAGATCTACATATTGGTTAACGCCCATTTGATGAGCGTGCAGGCCCAGAATGCCATTTTGAAAGTGCTGGAGGAACCGCCGGCTTATGTGCGGTTCATTTTAACGGTGGAGAACAAGAGCGCTCTGCTGCCCACGGTGCTGTCCCGCAGTGTGGTGTTTCGGTTGGAGGGCGTGCCGGTAGAGATCGGTGCGGATTATATTTTGCAGCGGCAGCCGGAGGCGGATCCGGATCGGGTGCGCCAGGCGTTGCAGCTGTGGAACGGCAACATCGGAAAGGCCATGGAGAGCCTGGAGGACGGCGAGGCCGCCAAGTACAGCGCCTTGTCCGCAGAACTGTGCCGCGCGCTGGTGGCGGAGAATGAGTATGCGCTCATTTGCGCCTGTGCACCACTGCAAAAGGACAGGCAGGCGGTACTGAATATCTGCGGGGTGCTGCGGGATCTGTTTCGGGACGCATTGGTGTTGGACAGCGGCGCCGATCTGCTTTCCGGCAGCGATGAAATTCCCCGGCCCCTTGGATCCAAATGTACAAGAAAACAACTGCTGCAACTGTTATCTGTGGCAGAGGACACATATCAGCGGGCACTGCAAAATGCCAATAACGCCCTGCTGATCACAAAATTTTGCGCCGATTTGCGCCAGGCGATCGGCCGTTAGGAGGATAGATTATGACAAAAGTGGTAGGCGTTCGGTTTAAGGACACCGGCAAAACATATTATTTTGACCCCAAGGGGTTGGAGATTAAGAAAGGCGACCTGGTGGTGGTAGAGACCGCCCGAGGTATGGAATGCGGCGTCGCCCAGTATGCGCCCAAAGAGGTGGCGGAGAATGAGGTCACTGCACCCCTCAAGCCGGTACTGCGTATTGCCACCGCCAGAGACAAGCAAATTCTGGAAGAAAATAAAGAAAAAGAGAAGCGCGCCTACGAGGTGTGCCTGCAAAAGATCGAGAAACACAAGCTGGATATGAACCTGACCGAGGTGGAATACGCCTTTGACGGGTCCAAGATTCTGTTTTATTTTACCGCGGACGGCCGTGTGGACTTTAGAGAGCTGGTCAAGGACCTGGCCTCCACTTTCCATACCCGTATTGAGCTGCGCCAGATCGGCGTGCGAGACGAGGCCAAGATGCTGGGCGGTCTGGGCGTGTGCGGGCGGCCGTTTTGCTGCTCCACCTTCCTGAATGACTTCCACTCCGTGTCTATCAAAATGGCCAAGGAGCAGGGACTGAGCCTGTCCCCCTCTAAGATCAGCGGCACTTGCGGGCGGCTGATGTGCTGCCTGAAATATGAGCAGAACTCTTATGAATACCTGGCAAAGATCACTCCCCGCCGCGGCACCGTTGTGGACTGCAGAGAGGGTCGAGGCACGGTGGTAGACGCTGCGCTACTCACCGGCAAGCTGAAAGTGCAGCTGGATAATGCGCCGGAGGGTGCACCGGTGATCGTCAATCGGGAAGAAGTGCGCGTAGTGCGTGCGCCCCGTCGCGGCGGCAAAAATGAGAAAAAAGCGGACAAGCCCGCCCAGGCGGAGAAGTAAGGCAAGACTAATTTTTTCGAATTCACTTGCATTTTTAAATCAATGCTGTTATATTTAGGTTGAGAAACATACAGGAGGTGTTTATCATGGCATATCAGATTTCTGATGATTGTATTTCCTGCGGTGCTTGCGCAGCAGAGTGTCCGGTTTCCGCCATCTCCGAGGGTGACGGCAAATTTGTAATTGACGCTGACGTTTGCATTGAGTGCGGTGCGTGCGAGGCAACCTGCCCCGTGGGTGCGCCTGCCCAGGCATAAGCGGATTTTGTAGATTTTTCTGCTTTTGTACAAACAAAAAGGAACACGCCGAGAGCTTTGGCTTTGGGCGTGTCTTTTTTTGTCCGCTTGCCAAAGCGGGGCGGTAGGTATATAATAAGCGCAAAGACCCGGGCACGGCCCGGTAGTGGGAGAGCCTATGAACGAGACGGTTATGCCTTTGGCAGAGCATATACAAATCGTGGTCAGTGACCGCCACACCTTTGGTACGGACGCCGTGGTGCTGGCGGATTTTGCCCGTATTCGCCGCCGGGATCGGGCGCTGGATTTGGGTACAGGTTGTGGAATTATTCCTCTGCTTTGGCTGCGAGATGCCCGGCAAAGTCCGGTGGCGTGCCTGGATATTCAAGACCAGGCGGTACGGCAGGTGCAGCAATCCATTGCGCTGAATCATTTGGAAGAGCGGCTAATCGTGCAGCAGGCAGATCTGCGAGATCATCGGCAGCTGTACCCGGCGGGCAGCTTTACTCTGGTGAGTATGAACCCGCCGTACAAGCCGGTGGACACGGGCATTTTGTCTCCGGAGCCGTGGGATCAAATTGCCCGGCACGAGGTGTGCTGCACCTTGGAGGACGCCTGTGCGGCAGCGGGCTATCTGTTGCAGTTCGGCGGGCGGTTTTGCATTTGCCATCGACCGGAACGGCTGGCGGATATTGTAACGGCTATGCGTGCCCATGATTTGGAGCCTAAGCGGCTGCGGCTGGTGCAGCACCGGGAGGGAGAGGCACCCTTTTTGCTGCTGATGGAGGGGCGCAAGGGCGCTAAGCCGTACTTAACGGCAGAGCCTACGCTGATTTTGGAAAGTCCGGCGGGCCAGGCGGAAATGGGAAGAATATACGGCGCATATTTTGAAGGAGGCGCAAAGTGAGCGGTACTTTATATGTGGTGGGCACGCCCATCGGGAATTTAAGCGACTGGTCGCCCCGGGCGGTTGACACCCTGGGGACTGTGGATTTTATTGCAGCAGAGGACACCCGGGTGACCTTAAAGCTGCTGAATCATTTTGGTATCAAGAAAGAGATGGTCAGCTATTATGAGCACAACCGTCGAGAGCGGGGCGAGATCATCACTGCCCGCATTGCGGCGGGGGAGGACTGCGCCATTGTAACGGACGCGGGTATGCCTGCCATTTCGGACCCGGGGCAGGATCTGGTGCACCTGTGCCACTTGCAGGGGATCCCGGTGGTGTCCGTGCCCGGACCGGTGGCTTTTGCCACAGCGCTGGCGGTGTCCGGTATGGAGAGCGGGCGCTTTACCTTTGAGGGCTTTTTGTCCGTCAATAAAAAATCCCGCCGGGATCACCTGGAGGAGCTCAAGGACGAGAAGCGCACCATGATTTTTTATGAGGCGCCCCATAAGTTTATCAACACCATTGGGGATCTGCACCGGGTGCTGGGTGACCGGGAGATCGCCATTGTGCGGGAACTGACCAAGGTGCATGAGCAGGTGGTGCGTACCACCTTGGCACAGGCGGAAAAAGACTATACGGAAAATAAGATCAAAGGGGAGATCGTGCTGATCGTGGCCGGCAAAAAGGCCGAGCCAACGGACGCCATCACCTTTGACCAGGCGGTGGAACAGGCCCGTGCGCTGGTGGAGAAAGGCGCTTCCGTTAACGCTGCCGCCAAGGAGATTGCCGCGGTAACCCCGTACAAAAAAGGCGATCTCTATAAGGCACTGCTGTGAGTGGGTGTAATGCCTGCCCCCGCCGGTGCGGTGTTGACCGTACTACGGCCGTGGGCGCCTGCGGTGTGGGCGCTGCCTTTCGGGTGGCGCGCATGGCGCTGCACGCCTGGGAGGAGCCGTGTATCAGCGGCAAATCCGGCAGCGGAGCAATCTTCTTTTCCGGCTGTCCGCTGAAGTGCGTGTTTTGCCAGAATATGGAGATCAGCCGGGGCTGCAAGGGCGTGGACCTAACTGAGGACCAGCTGATCGCCGGTATGCGGCGGCTGATTGATGCCGGGGCGCAGAATATCAATTTGGTCAGCCCCACCCAGTACGCACCGGCCTTGGCGCGGCTGCTGCGCCGATGGAAGCCCCCGGTGCCGGTGGTGTACAACACCGGCGGCTATGAGCGATTAGAGACCCTGCGGCAGCTGGAGGGACTGATAGATATTTATTTGCCGGATTTCAAGTACACTCGCCCGGCTAAGGCGGCGGCTTACAGCGCTGCGCCGGATTATGTGGATCGGGTGGGACCGGCGCTGCTGGAAATGCGCCGCCAGGTGCAGGACCGGTGGGACGGGGATAAAATGCTGTCCGGTATGATCGTGCGCCATTTGATTTTGCCGGGCAATACCAATTCGGCCATTGAAGTGCTGAACTGGCTGCACAGCCATTTGCCGAGTACCTATGTGTCCCTGATGGCCCAGTACACCCCTATGCCGGGGCTGGAGCGCTACCCGGAGCTGACGCGCGCCATCACCCGCCGGGAGTACGACAAGGTGGTGGATCATGCCCTGACGCTGGGTATGGATTATGTGTTTTTGCAGGAGCGCAGCGCGGTAGGTAAAGATTTTATTCCGGCATTTGATTTTACCGGCATTGTGTGATAGAATACAGTTAGGCGCTGTGCGCCGAAAAGTGTAAAAACGAGGGAATGCACAAATGAAGAAATTTTTTCAGGAGTTTAAGGCATTCATTTCCCGCGGCAATGTGATGGACCTGGCCGTCGGCGTGATCATCGGTTCCGCTTTTACCGGCGTGGTTACCGCTTTGACGGACTCGATCATCAAGCCGCTGCTCAACTGTATCGGCGGAGCGGAGATCCAGGGCAAGATTCATCTGCTGGGAGATAATTATTTGGACTACGGCGCGTTTTTGTCCGCTGTGGTGAATTTCCTGATTATGGCGCTGATCATTTTTTGTATGGTCAAGGGGCTGAATAAGTTGTCAGATGCAGTGAAGCACGCCACCCATGAGAAAGGGACTCAGGCGGCGCCTACCACCAAGGTCTGCCCCTACTGCAAGAGCGAGATCGACATTGCTGCCACCCGCTGTCCCCACTGCACCTCGGTGCTGGAGGACGAAAAGGCAGAGTAACGACAGCTAAAACTGAATATGTAGCGATAATAATTTTACATAGAATCAGCAGGCATTGCCTGCGTTAAGGGGGATTTTTCTATGAAAACGAAAGCGTACACTTATCCCAGCGCCAGCGCGCTGGCCACCATTCATGCCTGGCAGTGGTATCCGGAGGACGGCAATGTGAAGGCCGTGCTGCTGCTCCACCACGGTATGGCCGAGCACTGCGGCCGCTACGGCGACTTTTTGCAGGCCTTTGCGGATATGGGTTATGCGGTCTTTATGCACGATATGCTGGGCCACGGTCAGTCCTGCGAAACGCCGGAGGACAGGGGGTTCTTTGGCGATAAGGACGGGTACAATGCTCTGCTGCAAGATGTGCGGCGGCTGTATGACATTGCCCGGGGCGAGTATCCGGACAAGAAGCTGGTTATTGCCGGCCATTCTATGGGCAGCTTTATTATGCGGTGCTTTACCGCCCGCTACCCGGATCTGGACTATGCGGCGGCCATTTATGTGGGCACCGGCGGGCCAAATCCGCTGGCAAATATCAGCGTGGCAGTGACCAATGTACTGGGCGCCGTTAAGGGTAAGCGCTACCGCTCCAAGTGGCTGGAGGATACCGGCTTTAAGGGCTATAACGATCATTTTGAGGGTCGCACTTCTGTGGACTGGCTCAGTCGAGATACCGCGTCGGTGGATGATTATGTTGCAGACGACGCCTGCGGTTTTACCTTTACTGTGGCCGCCTACGGCGATCTGGGACGGCTGATGTTAGAGTGCGGCAGTAAGGACTGGTACGCCCGTGTACCAAAGGATCTGCCGATTCTCTTTGTGTCCGGCCAGGAGGATCCGGTGAGCAATTACGGCGCCGGTATTCGGGCGGTCAGCGACCGGTTGAAGGCCACCGGCCACACCCGGGTGCAGGTGCTTTTGTATCCCGGTGCCCGGCACGAGATCCTGCGAGAGACCAACAGCCCGGAGGTGTACCGGGATATAGACGCCTTTATTACCAAAGCGGTTTTGCAGGCGAAATAAACACTGAAAAAACAGCCGAGGACTTGTATTTTGCAGGTCCTCGGCTTTCTCTTGCCTTTTTTGCCACGATCGGGTATAATCAAATTGGAATAGAGGCTTTTGTTTTATCAGGAGGTATGGGTATGAAAAGAATGCGTTTGCTGTCTCTTTTGCTGGCGCTGGTGCTGGTGTGCACCGCTATGCCGGTTACGGCTGCGGCTGCCGATGGACTGGCAAATGCTACCGTCTGTACGACCCATACAGTCCATACCGAGGGGCAGAGCGCAGAGGACTGTACCGGCCTGGCTCCGTACCTGGCTCCGGACGGTACCGCTTGGGCGGCGGTGGGGGACGATGCCACGAAGGTCAAGACCTGGCACTGCTTCCAGCAGGATATAGATGCGGCGCTGACGGACGCGCTGCACCGTATGCTCCGGCGAGAGACTGCTTTTACCCTGTATATTGCGGTGAAAAAAAGCGATTACGACCCTACCACCCGCAATCTTCGGACGGCGCTGTATGAGCGGCTGCGAAGCAACGCCCTGGCGGAGAAAGCGGGCACCATAGAAGGCGGCGATTTTTTGGACGCCCAGATTCAGGGCTTTCAGGAACAGGATCTGGACACCCGGTGGCTGAATGTGGAGGGCTACAATGATAATACCGGCGCGGTGGCCTTTTATGAGGTGCACTGCACCTTCAAATATTGCGACACGGTGCAGCAAATGGAGATCCTGCGCCAAGCGGCGGAGAAGTGGAACCAACTGTTTGTTACCGATAATCCCACCATCGCGGCGGAGAAGGATACAAACCGCCGCCAGTACCTGATCGTCAAGACCATTTATGACTTTTTGGCGGAAAACACGGTGTACAACACCGCTGCCTATGAGAATTTTATGAATCATAAAGTGACCGACTGGTACGCCCACACCGCCTACGCAGCGTTCTTCGGCCTTACAGGGCAGGAGGCTGCGGATTTGGACAGCACCGGCTACGATTGGTCCGTGCGGCAAAAAAACAGCCTGACGGTGATCGGCACCACCGGCCAGGGCAAGGCCGTGTGTGAAGGCTACGCGGCACTGTTTTACTACCTGTGCCGTTTGAACGGCATTGCCTGCAACACGGTGATGGGCAGCAAAATGGTGCGCAATGAGATCACCGGGAAACCACAAAAGGATATGCACGCCTGGAACTTTGTGTATTTGGATGACGGCACCGGCAGCGGCTACCAATGGTATCAGGTGGACGCCACCTTTGCCGCCTCCAACAACCTGCGGTTCCCGGGTTTTATCAATTATTACTATTTCCTTTGTGGGTCGAAAAATGCATACTTCACGTTGGAAAACGACCATCAGCAGTTGGACGATACCAAATCGTACCCGCTACTGTCTGCGACGGACTACCGCTTTACCTCTACCGGCGAGGATCTGTCCGATTATGACGGACAGGGCTATATGGTGCTGATGCGTCGCGGTGCCGAAGGTCAAATACGGGATTCTATTCTGATTCAACGGGCGGCGGATGGCAGCTGTGCCTATTTTAAGGCGCAGACGGACGGCAACGGTACGGTGCTGACGGACGAGAACGGGCAAGCCAAGGTGATCCCTCTGCCGGACGGCACCGGACTGGATTATGTCGGCGAGGAAGGCGAATTCTCTCTGCTGATTCCGGGCTATGTGTTTGGTCGGGAGTACACCACCGTGTATGAGACCGGCAACGATCGTTACGCGCCGGGACAGCACACCATTATTGCCACGGACGGTACTGCACAGCTTCCTTGCTCCTTTTACCTCAACAAGATTGATGTAACCAAGGAAAAGAACCAGATCGAACTGCACAATCTGGATAAAAACGGTGCCATTACTTATAATGTTTGCCCCATTCAGGTGGATGTGCATGTGGTGGATGGCTACGGCCATACTGCGGTGCGGGATAAGGACTACACCGTATCGTTCCTCGATGAGAACGGCACAAAGGTGGATACCCTGTCCGAGCCCGGCAAGTACACCATCGAGTTGGATTTTTCTATCAGCGACCGTTATATCGGCAAGCTGGTGGGAAACAGTACCAACCGGCTGCGGTTTGAAATTGCCAAGCTGCCCATGAACCGGGCAGGCTTTGGTGATGTGCAGGCGCCGTACTCCGGCAAGAGCATTGCAGATGTGATGTCTGCCATGACCTTTGTAGGCACCACCACAGACGGCAAGCCTTATAAAAAGACGTTCAAAGAGGGCGAGGACTACACCCTCACATACAGCGGTTCCACGGTGCATGCCGGCAGCGGCACCTATACCGTGACGGCACTGGAAGGATCCAAATACCTGACCGGCAGCGCGACCTATACTTATACCATCGCCCCGGCGTCTATTGCCGGGTATGGCGGGTCGGATGTTTGCGCGCCGGTGACCTATAACGGTAGTGCCCAGCGCCCCGGTACCGCTTGGTTTGACAGTCAAAGCGGCTTAAAGTCCGGTCGGGACTATACGGTGGTCCGTTACAGTGCCAATACCAATGCAGGTACCGCCAATGTGACGGTGCAGGGCAAGGGCAATTATACCGGTACGGCTGTGCTGCACTTTAAGATCAATCAAAAATCCCTGAATGACAGTGACGTGTCTGTTCGGTGTACCCCTACCGCGAAGGGCGCCACGATCAAGGCAACCTATAAGGGCAAGACCTTGCAGCAGAACAAGGATTACACCGTGTCCATTGCCACCAGAGGCACCACCCGCACGGTAACGGTGCAGGGCAAGGGCAACTTTAAGAGCAGGCGGCAATTTAAGATCCATGTGCACGCCTATAAGTGCACCGCCAAAAAAGCGGCCACCTACTTTGCCACCGGATATAAGAAATATAAGTGCACCGCTTGCGGCGCCAAAAAGACGGAAAAGCTGGCACAGCTGAAACCGGCGATCGCATCGCTGAAAAGCAGCAAAAAAGGTCGACTGACCGTAAAGTGGAAGAAGGGCAGTGGCATTAGCGGTTACCAGATCAGCTATTCCACTTCGTCCAAATTTACCAAATCCACCACCAAGTCGGTAACGATAACCAAGGCGGGCTCCACCGCCAAGACCTTGACGAAACTCAAAAGCAAGAAAAAGTATTATGTGCGTATTCGGGTGTATAAAAAGCAAAAGGGCGGCAAGATGTACGGCGCCTGGTCCCCGGTAAAAAGTACCAAAATGCGGTAATTGACTTTGTTTTCTCTTTGTGTTATAGTGAGGCCGAATAAACAACCCAAACGAGGTGTGATATGAAACAAAAATGTAAATCTCTGTTTTGCGCTCTGTTGTGCCTGGTGCTGATGTGCGCTACCGTGTTCCCGGTATGGGCGGCCACTACGGCGCCGGCGTTTGGCACCGATGTGTCTCAGCATAACGGAAAAGGTGTGGATTACACCGCATGGAAGAATGCGGGCAAGACCTTTACCATGATCCGTATGAGCTACGGCAACGACCACCTGGATCCGCAGTTTTGGGATAATGTGAACGCGGCGGAGGCAGCGGGCGTGCCCTTTGGCGTGTACCATTACAGCTATGCGTACAATACCAAGGAGGCCACGATTGAGGCCAATTATGTTAAGAGCGTGTTGGCTCAGATGAAGGGCAAGTACAAGTATTTTGTGCTGCCGGTGGCTTATGACCTGGAGGATCAGCTGATCCTGGACAACAGCAACAAAAAGACCATTATTCAGCACGCCATTACTTTTTGCGACGCCATTCGCGCAGCGGGCTACACCCCGATGGTTTACGCCAACCTGAATTGGTTTGCCAATTATTTGGATGTGCAGACGCTGCATAGCAAGGGCTATAAGCTGTGGTACGCCAACTGGCAGCCAAAAACCACTGATTTTTCCGCCCCGGTGCAGATTGGCAAAACCGGCGTGTATGCGGATATTTGGCAATATGCCGAGGGCGATATGGGCGCCGGCGTGCCGGATTATAATGTGTTGTGGGATTTTAAAGCGCTGGCTCATGTTTACTCCGGTAAGGTGATTGCGCAGCCCACTTGCACCGCCTATGGCAAGACAAAATATACCTGTACCCAGTGCGGCGATAGCTACACCGTGGCGAATATTAAGCCTAAAGGCCATTCCTACAAATCGCAGCTGACCAAAGCCACCACCGCTAAGGACGGTCAGAGCTACAAAAAATGTAGCGTTTGCGGCGCAGTCACCGGCAAGACAGTGATCGCCAAAGCATCTAATATCAAGCTGAGCAAAACTGCTTATACCTATAACGGCAAGGTGCAGCGCCCCGGCGTGACCGTGAAAAACAGCAAGGGCAAGACCCTGAAAAGCGGCACGGATTATACCGTCAGCTATCCCAAGGGTATGAAGAATGTGGG